>JGI24913J38484_100378_pt1 | contig 14924 bp, 17 predicted proteins | sample LinPfosmplate1_FD_38484 | JGI IMG/M metagenome (IMG submission 38484)
GTTAACATATAATGTAACTAAGTATATATATATTCATAAGCTTCGCTTTACTCACACTCTTCTAGTTAGAGCACGGTGGGAAGGGACTGTCAGTATAAAGCATACAGCACACAGCACACAGCACACAGCACACAGCGCACCGCACACAGCACACAGCACACCGCACACAGGAGCCACACAGCACAGAGCACTGATAGCATACAACGCACAGCACACAGTACACAACACACCGTACACAGCGAACAGCACAGTCACAGCAGCCACACGTCACACAACACACAGCACACAGCACACAGCACATAACACATAGCACACCGTACACACAGCAAACCGTACACAGCACACAGCACACAGCAAACAGCGCACAGCACACAGCACAGTCACAACACACAGCACACAACACACAGCACACAGCACACCGTATTACAAAGCACACAGCACACTGTACACAGCACAGTCACAACACACAGCACACAGCACACAACACACAGCACACAGCACACAGCACACAGTAGCCACACCTCACACAACAAACAGCACACACAGCACACACGAGAGCACACAGCACACACAGCACACAGCACACCGCACACAGCACACACAGCACACAGCACACAGCACACACAGCACACAGCACACCGCACAGTCACAGCACACCGTACACAGCACACCGTACACACAGCACACAACACTCAGCACACAGCACACACTGCACACAGCACACCGCACACAGCACACACAGCACACAGCACACCGCACACAGCACACCGTACAGTCACAGCACACCGTACACACAGCACACAGGTCACAGCACACAGGTCACAGCACACAGCACAGTCACAACACACAGCACACCGTACACAGCACATTGTATTGCACAGCACCGCAGTCACAGCGCACTGTACACAGCACAGTCACAACACACAGCAGCACAAACCATACAGCACACAGCACACAGTAGCCACACCTCACACAACAAACAGCACACACAGCACACAGCACACCGCACACACAGCACACAGCACACCGCACACAGCACACCGTACACAGCACACAACACACAGCACACAGCACACAGCACACAACACACCGTGTACACAGCACACCGTATTACACAGCACACAGCACAATGTACACAGCACAGTCACAACACACAGCACATAGCACACAACACACAGCACACAGCACACACAGCACACACCACACCGTACACAACACACAGCACACAGCACATAGCACACAACACACAACACACCGTATACAGCACACCGTACACAGCACACACAGCACACAACACAAAGCAACACAACATACAGCACACAACATATACAGCACACAGCACACAGCAGCCACACGTCACAACAACGAACAGCACACACAGCACACAGCACACAACACACAACACACAGCACACACAGCACACAGCACACACAGCACACAACACACAGCACACAGCACACAGCACACAACACACCGTACACAGCACACAGCACACACAACACGGCGCCTCGTCGACCGCGGTGGGCGGGCGTAGCAGCGCTGGGCGCGACCACGGTGATGGCGCAAAAGGTAGCATGATCTCAAAGCATGAATCTCAAAGCATGATCTCAAAGCATGATCCCAGCGCATGATCTCAGCGCAAAGCGCTCGCAAGGCATGAACGCGCGTTGACAAACTGTCCGCGACCTGAACGAATTTACTTGTACAGTGAACCTGTACTACACTTGTGTGTAGAGAGGCTAGCGGAGTTCCAGTCAGGAGTGTCGATGCGAGACCAGAGGTGAGCCAGTGAGTCAGACTTGGTCCGAACACCCCCGTAGCTGATTCCCTGGAGGTGCCAGGCAATGACGCGTATGTGGAGTAGGCGGCCCGACACGTGTGTTGTGTAGTCGTAGGTGACTCAGAGAATGTATAACTCGCGATAACTCGCGCACAGCAGACAACACACAGCACACAACATACAGCAGTGCACACAGCACACAGCAGCCACACGTCACACAACGAACAGCACACACAGCACACAGCACACGGCACACAGCACACAGCACACAGCACACAGCACACAGCACACAGCACACAGCACACAGCACACAACACAACAGCACACCGTACACAGCACACCGTATTACACAGCACACAGCACACGGCACACAGCACAGTCACAACACACAGCACACAGCACACAACACACAGCACACCGTACACAGCACACAGCACACCGTACACAACACACAGCACACAGCACATAGCATACACCACACAACACACCGTACACAGCACACCGTACACAGCACACCGTACACAGCACACACAGCACACAACACAAAGCACACAACACACAGCACACAACATACAGCACACAGCACACAGCAGCCATTAATTTCAAGTGACCCCGGACAAGGGACACGTATGGACTTCAATGCGGGGTGGTGTTGAGAAACACCCGGGTTAGGTACAGAGATACTATGCCTGGAGAGGTCGGCGTAGGCGTCCACGTCTGAGGTGGGGTGCAAAGGGCCCTGTAAGGGTAACCTATCGCTTCCTCCCCCCCCACCCCGAGAACAGGTTCCTGCTCCCTGCCTCAATGACGTGAACACCTAACCGTGCGGGCTCCTCTGGTGCGGCCGGCTCTCACTAGACCCACCCGCCCGCTCACATCGTCCCACAGCGTACCCCGTAAATTACCTTCGTGGTCCCCCCAACTTTCGTCCGTTTTCAGCTTCCCGCGGCCATGCCGCACGACGGTTGAGCGGCGTTCCAGCCGGTGTCGTCGGCGCCTCTTTTGCCGTCGCTCCCCGCCAAGCCAGCCGTCGCTTCTCATGCCCACTGTGATGGGCACACGCCGGAGGTCGACTGCCGCCCGCCTTCCGGGGAGTATCTACCCGCCGCTGATGCACGCGCCCCATTTCCCTCCGATTCTGACACGGCCGGCCGTGTGCACGCTTGCAGGGAGTTTTCCCACGCTGAGCTATAGTTTTCCCGGCATGGAACACCTATGAGGATTCAGGAACTTCTTGGGGGATAGCGACTTTCAATTTTCTAACGCGCCTTTCAAACCTCCGACTGGCTAACCCGTTTGCGCTCCTTTCGGCGTCTGGCAGAGAGGCAGGGCCGAGGCCACGCCTTCCATCGAGGTAGTGGTCGACTCCCGAGCGGCAGCCGAGTCGTGCAGTACGGTGGGTCCTCGCACACCACCCGCCCTCTGCCACCCCATTCCTGCCCTTCACCCTCTCACCCCGCCGCTCCGCACTGGCCGCGAGCACGCTCACCATGTGCGGTCCATCGACTCTCACACTCTACTTTCTGCCATGGTGCACCCCAGCTCAGGCAGGATCGCTGCCCAGCTTGCTGGCAGGCTTGGTGCCGCCAGAGCCGCGGCCCACATGGCCACCGCAGCGAGCTGGGTGGACGCGCGAGCGGCCTCTTCCCTGCGCTGCCCTCTATGGCCGTATCCATGGATAGCCCTAGTCTGCACGCAGCACACAGCGCACTGCACTATATTTCTGGTCCCGCTTGGTGCGGCCGTTCCCGAGGCCTATGGCCGGAGGGCGGTGGAGGTTCGATTCCTCCATGGTCCCCCACTTTGGGATGTCGCGACCCTCTCCCTAACCCTCACCCTCACCCTCACCTTATAGCCGTATAGCCGAGACCTATCCCTCTCCCTCTCCCTAGCCGCCTCTCCCTTTGGCAGTGGTGGCGACGCAAGTGGCGGCGATGGCGGTGGCCGATGCGGGCGGTCGATGCTGGCGGCGGCGACGGACGCGGCGTGGGCGGCAGCGATGGGCGGCAGCGATGGATGGCTGATGCCGACGGCATCGCTGAGGGGAAGGCGGAGAAGCGGGGCGGGTGGAGATGGAGGCGGCGGCGTGAGTGGCGGCGAGGGTGGCGGCGGAGAGGGAGAGAGGCGGCAGCGGCCGCAATGGCCGCAAGCGCGGCAGTGCCTGAGGCCAGCGCCACCCTGCTCCGAGTTCTCTCCGCCCGGCCAGCTCCATGTAGTTGTAGAGGTATACACGAGCCGCCGTGTACACGAGCCGCCGTGTACACGGTGTGTAGAGGTATGACCGTGTGCGCAAGATGCTATATAATGTTTGTCTACTTGAATAGGTCTTTTCTAATTTCATTTGAGCACACAAATACTGTGACCGCGCGGTCACTTGTGCACTCTCGCGCGCGAAATCCGAAAAAAAGTGGGGGGGCGCGTGCGCGCGTCTAAGTGACTTTTACGTACGGTGGAGCCGTTGCGGAGTCTCTCGTGCGACCCGGAGATAGCTTTAAAGGGGGGGGCTGCAGTATCAGGTATGTTTGGTCATTGTGGGACAAGCTAGGGTGCCATACAGCCTCTATAAAACAAATCCTGAACCGGTACGGGTGGCGTCTCAGTGCCGTTTGACGTTAGATTGACGTGAGCCGCGAGCTTTAAAAATCGGGCGTGCCGTCAGGTACAGGTTCTAACGCCGCTTGTATGAGGCGTGTCAGACATCAGACTACATGCTGAATGTGTCTCATCATGTGGCATTGCTGTCTGGACGCGCTCTAGTTTAATAATCGCTGTCGCTGACCGTCTCGGGTGCCTACCGAGAAAGCACCGAAGAGCCGTTCGGAGCCGGAATTAGCGCTCCCAAGGTCGGTTGAGGGGTCTTAGAGGATTGTTATACTTACTGGACATCATATACCAACATGTGGGAGGCCAGGGTTGGTCACAAGAGGCCATAGGGGACGTCAGTAGGGTCGAAAAACCTTAAGTCTGTTTTTCCAATGCGCTTTGGGACGATGTGTGGGTGGATCGTCCCCCAACAGGGTCACGCCGGCGACGGCGATTTCTCTTCGGCATGATGCACATCATCGGCGAGCTACTTGAGGCAGTCGTGGTCATCGCCATCGCGCACGTTGGTGCATGGCAACCTTGGTTTGCTGACACGCTGGCGCAGGCCGCAGGCGCAGCGCTGCCAGAAGTGCCTCGACGACCAACTTCAACCCGCCTCGCATTCGAGCTGTACGCATCGGCTATGGGTGCTTGGCGGATTGATCTGTGCGTGGTTGGCGCCCTCTGCCAGGATCAATCGAGTTCGCATGATGGGACCTCCGTCCCATCGAGAGCGGTCGGGTCGTAGATCGCGGGATTTGTGTCGCGGGTGCATTCGTCCCGAATATATTGCACTCTTGTTGTGTGTGCCGTATCGCGTATGGCTGAACCATGTCGGATTATGCTCAAACAAGTTGCATATAACGTGTTCATAGGTCGCCTAGCCGTGCCAATACTGTTTGAGCTACAACACGGCCTCCTCAAAACTAGGTTTCTTCCCAGAATACCCCTGTACTTAGTACTTACTCTCGACCGTGAACCGTGTCGCTGTTCCTGTCGGCTGTCGCGTGTCGGTGTCGCCTGGGTCGGCTGTCGCGTGTCGGGTCACACACCGCCTTACTTTTACCCTTCCGTTCTCGAGGCGTGTCTTATAGCCGTAAAGCCGTTACAGTAGAAGTGTTTGTTTAAAGAAGCGTACTCACCTCTCTCGCTCTAATATTTCATTTAAGTTTAACCCGCTCAAGCACTTATTAGGGATCGAGACTTGGACGGCTCCGTCCTCCGAGGATCTCACGATGGTGGCTCAGTCGAGCGCTCCGCAGCCTCACCAGGTCACCGATATGGCCTGGCGCTTTGCAGTCCCAAAGTGCCAAGAGTCTACCCTGCGCTGGACGTACATCCACATGCTTTCCAACATCTGGCTAGGCCGAGCGAGCTCATTCACATGTAGGATTCACACTCGTTGCCTTCTCTTTGAGCATAGAACTTTCTCCAGCCTCGCCATGCATCAACGTTGCAGGCCCGTCGCACGCATGTGTGCGTCTATAGCTTCAGCCTCAACCGTAGCTTCTCAGCCTCTGCTCTATCTGCTGCCGCCCTCATCGGTACTCCCGCAGCCTTCTCGACCTCGGCCTTCTGTGCGGCCTCCTTCGCAGCGGCTAATCGCGCCACCAAGGCCTTCTTCGCTACCGCCTCGGCCGCCGCTGCTCTGTCGAGCGCCGCCCTCTCTGCCACCACCTTCTGCTGCAAGGTCGCCTCTGCCGCCGAGCTTTCGACTGCCGCCGCCTCTGCCGCCGTTTCCGCTGCCGTTGCCACTGCTGCTGCCCGCACTGCCACTGCCGACGATTCTATAGCAACATTGGAGATTTGAACTCTCTCCACCTCGGACCTCGCCGCCACTGCCTCCAGCATGGACGTCTGCTCCATTGCCAGGCTCTCTGCTGCAGCCGCCTTTGCCACCGCGTCTTCCGCGGCAGCTTGCTCCACGGTGGCAGCCTCGGCGGCTGCCTCCGCCTCAGTGGCCTTCTTACCGAGCTGCTCTGAAGACATCCGCTCCGCAAATGCAGCATCCGCAGCCGCCGCCTTTTCCTCCACGTTCTCGGCCTCTATCGCTTGTTCGAGAGTCGTCTTCTCTGCCGCCGCCGCACGCGCCGCTGCTGCGGCCCTCGCCGTCACAGTTTTCTCCACAGCAGCTTTCTCCGCCATGGCTGCTCGCTGGAGCAGCACCTTCTCTGCAGCCATCCTCTCCGCTGCTGCTTGTGCTGCCTCTGCCTTGCCGGACACGACTGCCGCTGCCGCCTTCTGCGCTATCGCCTCGCTCTTTGCCGCCTTTTCTAGCATGGCTGCCTTGTCCGCCGACGCCCTCTCCGCCACCGCCCTCTCCGCTTGAGCATTGGTCACCGCCTTCGCAGCGGCCGCCGCCTTCTCCACTGCTACCTTCTGTGTCACGTCCTTCTCGAGGACTGCCTGCTCCGCCACTGCCTTGGCCTCGACGAGCCTCAGCTCAGCCGCCCTCTCTGCGGAGGCCTTCTCCGCCGCCGCCATCTCCGCCTTGGACTTCTCGACCGCAGCTTTCTCCATCGCGGCCACCACCCTCTGGAAAGCCATCTCTGCCGTGACACCCGGTGTGATGCTACTCAAGTCGACACTGTTGCTCGCGAAGAAGATGCTAATCGCTGCCGCTACCGCTGCAACAGGAGCGGCAACACTCCTCGCGCCTGCTGGATCCTCGCTCACGCGGCGAAATGTGCCGTAGTAAGTACGAAGGTAGAACCCTCCTATGACACCAGAGGAAAGGCCTATCACGCCGGTGACTGGAAGCGCGATAGAGCTGTCAAACACAGCCCACGTCTTCACTACCGTTGCGAGCAGGATCGCGATGATGCCAAGGCCAAACGCGATGCGCGCAGTGTTGAACTCGACGCCATACTGTATCGAGAGGCGCCCTAGAGCCGAGTCTCGAGGGTCCGGCTCATCACCGCTACCAAAGCTGACACTTCCATACGACCCGTCACACAGACGATAGAGCAGCTGCTGTGAGATGACCACGCAGACGAGCATGAAGCCAAATGTGGCAACATCCAGCAGCACAAACGCCTCCAGCAAGTCGGACTCTGGTACTGGACGGGATGTCGACACAGAGGAAGATGCGCTCGTGATCCGCGACTCGGAGATGATCAGCGTGCCAGGTAAGTTGAGAGCTCCGAAAGCAAAGGCAGCAAACAGGGCAGCGCTAGCTTTGAGTTCATTTACAATGGCCATCGCGCGTTCAGGCCCTTTAGGGTTCTCGTCTCGTGCTGAGCCACTCACAAGATGACTTTTCACGGGCGGTGGGAAGGGCGGCATAGGCGGCGGCACGGGCGGCAGTACAGGCGCTGCTGCTGCTGCTGCTTGAGGCGCTGCCGCTGCTTCTTCAGGTGGTGCTGCTTCTTCAGGCGCAATGGTCTCGATGCTCGTCGCAGCTCCTTGTGACTTGCGGTACTCTTCATATAACGATGAGCCCATCCGAGGGCACTTCACACGTTGACTGCTCGTCCAGTGAGGCCTCAATGCCGGGAGAGTGGGGGTTTGGAAGGCCACGCACGTCACATGACCAGGGCAGAGCCTGTGAGTTCCGGGGACGAACCCATGAAAGCCGGCGACGAGAAGAGGAAACATATTTACCGCCATTGAGAAAGACGGGTCTCTGGAAGTAAGTAACCTGTCGCTGTTGTGTGAAGAGCTTCAACACCCTTTTCAGCGGGTCATGGTGACCAGGTGTGAATATATCGGGACCCTGCGGACAAACAATAGATCCCCGCGGTGAATAATTAGCAAATGGCCCATAGATCTCAAAACTATGCCAGGTATCCACAGATCAACTCCGTGGTGGCGGAACAACTCGCTTATTTCAGGTTCGGACCACCTCTGCGGTGAGCACGAATAATTTTAGCGCACGCAAATTTTGAGTTTACAGCGCCCTGGACACCAATACAAGATGGATAAAAGTACCCAGGGACTTCCCAGATATCCCCTGGGTGCAGGACTGGGCCTGGGGAGTTGGGACAAGCTCTCTATCTCAAGTATGAATACGTCATTTCACAGTATTTTGAACTATTCACACCGACGTGCACCCCCCACAACAGACCACTAAGCTCGCCCACATGCACCCCACATGTCCCCTGGGTGATGCAGTATGCCTGGGGGCTCTTGGGGAACCCATTTCCAGCGAGAATATTCACGGGTGTTTTTGAGCCCTGCATGTGGTGTTGTGGTCCCGTGTGCCAAAAAGGGTTAAAAGGTGTTTTTATTGTTTTGCCCAAAACCACCGACCCAACGTGTATCGGCCGCGCCCCAGAGAGTAAACCAAAAGGGACAACCAAAACGACGATTTGTGCCCCGTTCAACCGCAAGCCAACCCCCTTAAAACTACGGGGGTTGCTAGGGGATCGAGTTGAACGGAAGAGGTCTGAAATAAGTATGAGACCGACGGCTTTTGCTAAAAAATGAAAATACAATTCAAGAAAAATCAAGAAAATTATCCAATTGGATCTTGTGAAGAAAGCATCCTCGCGGGTGACCACTGACCTCGAACCACTCCTGACCCTTAGCCGCGTCGATTGACACCACCCGTCCGCTACGAACCTCTCAGGTTCCAAGTTTTGATCTTCTTGAGCTACTGAATTAAGACCTCCACGTCACCCTTACATGTGACGTACATGGGAGCGCACATGCGATAGTTCGACAAATGTACAAACAGCTTTAGATTCCCCCATAGAGATTCCCCACTCGATTTTTGATGAGGGACCACCTCAGACCTCTCATCAAGTACTGTCGCCCCTCCTCCTCTTGCTTCCCGCATCTCCCGCTAACGCGCTCCCAAAAAATCGCTCTAAGCCTTTGCCATGCCCAGTGCCGCTCAATCTTGCGATTTCGCCCGGCGCGCGCGCCTGCCCCCTCTCCGCTCTCCCCTCCTCACCCCTCCCTCCCTTGGGCTCCCTCCCCCGGTGAGGTCATCCACAGCCTTCCCCGCGCCAACGACCAGGCACTTTCAGTTGCGCGCGCGCACGAGCGCGCGCGGACTTGGCTGTGGAGCAGTGTGTGCGAGCCCGTTTCGATACCACATCGACCACGGTACATCACTCGCTCAATTCGGTATAGCGCGTGGAAACCGCTGGCTCAGAAGGTTCACCGTGGCCATCGGTCGCCTCGAGCCCTCGACTAAAAGGAGTTTAGTGAACGGCTGCAAAAGTGCCAAACCAATACCCCTTGCCATATTTGCCCAACGCCTTGTGCGTTTGCCGTGCCATCTTTACATGTAGGGACTAGGGAGGGTCACCGTAGGTGGGAGGGCGGGAGAGGTACTGCGTAATCGCTCAGATTTTGCGCCATACTTCGGGAGACCAATTAGCACACCTAGCCTAGCGATCTTACCGCTCCGCATGGCGAAATCTTGACACCAAAGTCGCCTATTGACGGCTCGTCACCCCCCCTAATTCTTCCGCGTTAGGGAGGGTCACCGTAGGTGGGAGCTCACGTGTTCTAGGGCGGCACCATTGACCATACCCCGTCGGATAACGCCCCCGGGGCGCGCCGAAAAAAAACTCGACCTTCGCGGTGGCATAACATTTTACGGTCGTTATATTATTCCTTTTTGTGCAGCAGTGTGTTCTGCTACCTCTAGGCATAGTACCTAGTGCCAAAAACCGCATGTTAAATCGATTTCTATCACCCTCAAAATGACAGAAATTCGACTTATCACCCCCCCTAATTCTTCCGCGTTAAGGAAGGGTCACCGTAGGTGGGAGGGCGGGAGAGGTACTGCGTAATCGCTCAGATTTCGCGCCATACTTCGGGAGATCAATCAGCACACCTAGCCTAGCGATCTTACCGCTCCGCAGCGCGAAAGCTTGACACCGAAGTCGCCTATTGACGGCTCGTTCCGCGTTAGGGAGGGTCACCGTACTCCGTAGGTGGGAGGGCGGGGGAGGTACTGCGTAATCGCTCAGATTTCGCGCCATACTTCGGGAGATCAATCAGCACACCTAGCCTAGCGATCTTACCGCTCCGCAGCGCGAAATCTTGACACCGAAGTTGCCTATTGACGCTTGACGGCTCGTCACCCCCCCTATTAATTCTTCCCGCGAGCATCTTCACGGCGGCACGCACGCAGAGAGCTGGTGCGTGCCGCCATCTAGTTGGCGGTGTCGAAAGACCACCACAGCGTCAACGCACAAAGTTAGGGGCATTGTGCATTGTCTATTGAGTGCATGATTGATATTTGAGTGATTCCGCCGACATCGGTCATCGCGGTTCGCGCCGGACGCCGTCTCGTGGAAAAAGTTCCTCCTCTACCCCTTACTTTAACCCGTTTCCAGCATGCCCTATACGCTCAATATCCGATCGCCGCGCAGCTTTCCTTGATACAAGAAACTCCCCTGCGCAGTGAACCTCGGCCCCGGCTCAGAATACTCCGTGCTGCCGCGCGCCGCCCCGTCACGTCGCAAGTTCTTCCCTTTCCCACCATGCACACCACCTCACCATTTTGCGGCTTAGTTGCATGCGCGGCATGCGTTGGCATTGTATTACGGGGCATGCTTAGTGGCTTGTCACCATTGCCCATCACACAACATTGGCCCACCGTGCCTCGCACGCCTCAAAATTGGTCTGCACCGTCTGAGCAAAGGCCTCTCTGAAGCATCCTTCGGAGTGGCTCGCTCGGAAGAGGTCCCACCATAGTCGCAATCGCCACTCCCCAGGGTGCTCGTTGGCGACATAGAAGAGGGCGAGGCCGGCGATGAGGCCAGCGCGTGTCGAAATGGCTGGCATAACCGATCGAGCGCTCTCTGATAGAAACGGGCGCTCGAAGCGGGTGTCGGCACTTGCAAAGGAGAGGGCGACCCTCGGAGCCTGCCGCTTCCAGTTGCGAGCTGTCTCGTCGGCGGCAGAGCCCCAATGAAGTAAGCGGTGCGAGAAGTGCACCACGGAGCCTGCGACCACAGGGAGGGCACGGATATATTGTAGGGCGTTGGATGCACCATACCGCCGAACGATGGCATCCATGGGATTGCTGCTACCGTCACCCTTTGAGTAGCCAGGGTCGTGACGCTTGGGGACACACGAGAGGCAGGAGGAGTAAGGAGTGGCTTCGGTCAATGCGATCCACGTGGTGCTATATTGAGGAGTGCCGTCGCTTCGGAAAGCTGCGGCGGCCGAGTCGAGCCCACGGTCTCGATGCGGTGCCCACCCGCGGCTCGAGACTCCATCAACCTCGTCGACCTCACCCGTTGGAGTTCGGTTCGAACCCACGTGGAACATAGCGAAGTCGAAGATCATGTGATTGCCTGGGATGGGGAGGGTATCGTATGTATGTATGTATGATGTCTCGAGCAGTCATCAGTGAGCCAAGGATGAAGGAAGTACCTGACGTGAGTAGGATCAGATGCTTGAGTTGCGCCGCCATCACCCACGGTTCATCATACATGAGGAGAAACGAAGGAGGCCAACCTGCCTCAGCCAGCAGCGAAACACCTTCGGCCATGTCGGCAACGCTCACCGCCCATGGCAACGCCACCTCGTCACTGTCTTCGCGGCGCTCGTCAGCGGGAAGGTCCCAATAGCCGTCCCGTGCCATGCGCTCCCTCAGGAGATCAACCATATCGGGATCGGGGTCGATGGCTGCCGAGATTCGACCACTGGTCGTCAGTAGCAAAGCGGCTGATTTTCAATCACTTGGTTCGTCCTTTGCAAAGATACTCGAAGATGCCAACTTTTTGCGAAGCTCTGCGGAGTTTACATGCAGCTTTGGACACAACTGCTTCCAGTATGCTTCATCGGCGACAGTCACAGCGCGCACATCAGCCAATGGCGACTCGAGCGCAGGCATCTGCAGCAGGAGAACGTCGCAATCCGTCATCGTGAAAAGCCTCGTCTTCGCGGCCGCGAACACGAGTACCACACAATTGGTACCAACACCACACCCTTGCGCTCTCTACAATTATGGCAAGTCATTCATCTGGAGCTTTCCTTTGTTGGTCCCATCTTTTTTACTCTCATTATTTTGCTTCCCCAGTACTGTATGTGTGTTGTGTCCCGTCCGGGTGCTCGCTCCACAGGGCGGTATTATCAAGTGACATTGTGGTACGGTGCGGGAAAGCCCCTAGACACCGCAGCAGTTCCACTGTATATACCACCCTATTATGGTTGACGCAGACGCTCTCAACGCGGCTGCGAAGGCAAGCCTTGCAAAACTATGCAACACTTTGATAACACGATCATTCTTCTTTACGATTTTCGACGAGTCGCGCGGCTCGACTGACTATGCACGCTACGGCGGAAACACACCTAGCCTCGTGCATGCGGGCAGTCGGTTCAGGGCTTGGTGGCGTTTGTTAAGTGTGTGTACATGGTGTATGTCGGGCTCATGGCCCCACACGTCATATCGAGATTGTCTCGAGATATTAGGTACCGTAAATGTCATGTATGGTCGTATATGAGGGGTCCCACGTGTTCACATATGTCTATAATTGATCATCCAATGGCAAAACCCCGCATCCTCATGTGTTCTAGGCCGGCACCATTGACCATACCCCGTCGGATAACGTCCCCAGGCGCGCCGAAAAAAACTCGACCTTCGCGGTGGCATAACATTTTTTACGGTCGTTATATGAATGATTATTCCTCTTTTTTGGCAGCAGTGTGTTCTGCTACCTAGGCATAGTACCTAGTGCAAAAAACCGCATGTTAAATCGATTTCTATCACCCTCAAAATGACAGAAATTCGACCTACGCTCGCGCTTGTCCTCGCGGATGACAACAAATCCACTTTTTGGTGCACCACTCATGACTCAATTTTCACTACGATACCCCGTTTTCTTCGCTGATAGCTGGTTGGACAGAGCTCTCGAGAGCTCGTGTGACTCGTGGCATGCTGTGGACGGACTGCCGAGAGAGCGGCCATCGGTGTGCACCGCCACCAGAAGCCGTGTATTCGCGCAGACATACACCACCTATGAATGGACCCGGCCTGATAAGCAGGTCTTTTGCTGCGCACCAAAAGCCAAAGCCAAAACTCTAGCACAACAAAATTATATGGAGTATATGGGACCGCGTGCGCGCGCGCAAAAAATATCGCCAATGCGCGCAATGTCCACCGAGCACCGTGTCCGTGATCCGCGTGTGAACACGTGTGTGAATAACTGGCTCGTTGTGTGTGAATATAATTATGGTTAAGATAAGATAAGAGAAGAAAAAGACAGCGGACTGAAGCTATGTGAGTCGAGGACCCACACACACCGGCAAGGCCGGCATTTTGGAAAATAATGATAGGGCTGTTGTCAGCCGTCACCGTTGCCGTTGCGCATCAGAAGGGATCGTCTGGCGATGCTACGCATATTCGCGTGAAGTTTAAGTCCTATCTGCGTGTCTACTTGTGTTGCGAGTCGCACTCGCCGTGTAGCAGGGCCGTCCGCCGGGTGTTGTCGTTTGTGGTATCGCCTCTCATTGCGCGGGAAAAATTTGGGGGCTTTTAGACTTATTGTTCATGATTTTCAGTGAAAATACACTCCTAGAGACAGGTCCAGGGATGATCTCTCTTCTCTGTGAGTGGTCCTGAATTGTCGAGATGACAACGCCGACAGCGTCGACAGGCACAATGGCCCCGAGCAACAACTTGCAAATGAGTGGCGTCATGAAAATGGCTCCGATTGTTGTGACTGTCGTCATCATGACTGAAAGCGCGACGTCGCCATTCGCAATGTACGTGCAGAGGTTGGAGGCTTGGCCGCCGTTGATCGAACCGATGAGGACCATGCCAGCGGTGAGGGCCGGCGAGAGGCCGAGTACTTTGGAGAGACCGAGCGCCATTGCAGGCATCAGACCATAGCACATGAACAAACCGAGACCGACGACACCAGGCCTCTTGAGCACGCGCGAGAGTGTGATTCCCATCGAGAGCATCAGCATGCCGAGCAGAGCAGTGAAGGCGCTCGTCGAGATGCCGCCGAGGACCGCAGGCCGGAGCAGGCCGAGAGCGGCGACGCTGACGGTCTAAACAGGAAACAGGTTCGAGAACGTCTCAGAGAATTGTGCGAATGATGATTTAGGCTCCTCAGCTGAAAGCTGTCATTTTGATCACGGCGGCGCTCTCACCTTGAAGCAGCACAACTGGAACGCGAGCGGCGATGCGCGGCAATGCGACTGCACGCGCACCGAGGCGCGCAACCGGTACCGGTGTCGAGAGGCCATGCGCGGTGGCAAGTACGTCGCAGAGCAGACATGCTCGACGAGAGCGTGACTGGGCGGTGGCGAGCAGGCGAGGGCGCAGGAGGGGCGAGCACGGCGGCTGCGGGCGGCGAGGCGAGATTGGCAGCAGCGCCGGGGGCGACGGCGGTGTCGTTGACACCATCTGGCATCGTCACGGGCCACGGCACGACGCTCGTCAGCAGCTGCCTCTCCCTCACGCCATCTTGGGACTGATGGTTCATTTCATAAGTAAAATGTTCATCGGCTAATTGCGATATTTTCGGAATGCGAAGTGCTCACTCATTCCGACGAAGTGCTCCACGCTTTCGCGAGAGGAGTCCATAAACTGGACAGATCGTCCTCTAACTCCCACTAATTACCTCAGGTACCCCCCCCCCCC
>JGI24913J38484_100066_pt1 | contig 14795 bp, 16 predicted proteins | sample LinPfosmplate1_FD_38484 | JGI IMG/M metagenome (IMG submission 38484)
AGGCCACCCCCGGCCTCAGCCCGGCGCTTCCGCTATCCCACGCGGCCCCTAGCCTCAGGGTCGTGTGCCTCAGCCAAAGAACCCGCCCTCCTCGGCGCAGGATCGTCCACAAACGCGCTCAAGGTCCACCTTGTGTGGCGTGCCGCGGCGCGTGGAAAGCGACTCGAAAAAGGGGGGAGTTACGCCCACCCCAAGGCCACCCCCGGCCTCAGCTCGTACCACATGTCCTCACGAGCCTAGGTAGACGGCTCAGCTGTCGGCAAGGGGCAGCAGCGCACTTTATCTCCAAGACTTTTTCAGCCCACACGCCCTCACAGCCCCACCCGGGACCGCCAAGCGCGAGGCGCCGACCCGCTTTCCTCAAAGTCGTCCGCGCGCGATCTGGACGCTGTGGCTCGCACCACATGTTCTCACGAGCCTGGGTAGACGGCTCATCTGTCGCGGCAAGGGGCAGCAGCGCACTTTTCTCTCCAAGACTTTTTCAGCCCACACGCCCTCACAACCCCACCCGGGACCGCCAAGCGCGAGGCGCCGACCCGCTTTTCTCAAAGTCGTCCGCGCGTGATCTGGACGCTGTGGCTCGCACCACACGCCCTCACGGGCCTAGGAAGACGGCTCATCTGTCGGCAAGCGGTAGTAGCGCACTTTTCTCTCCAAGACGTTTCCAGCCCACACGCCCTCAGCACAAACCCCATCCGGGACCCCACAAGCGAGGCGCCGACCCGCTTTCCTCAAAGTCGTCCGCGCGCGATCTGGACGCTGTGGCTCGTACCACATGTCCTCACGAGCCTAGGTAGACGGCTCATCTGTCGGCAAGGGGCAGCAGCGCACTTTTATCTCCAAGACCTTTTCACCCCACACGCCCTCACAACCCCACACCCGGGACCGCCAAGCGCGAGGCGCCGACCCGCTTTCCTCAAAGTCGTCCGCGCGCGATCTGGACGCTGTGGCTCGCACCACATGTTCTCACGAGCCTGGGTAGACGGCTCATCTGTCGGCAAGGGGCAGCAGCGCACTTTTCTCTCCAAGACTTTTTCAGCCCACACGCCCTCAGCACAAACCCCACCCGGGACCCCACAAGCGAGGCGCCGACCCGCTTTCCTCAAAGTCGTCCGCGCGCGATCTGGACCTGGATTCTGGGCCAGGGGGTCCCGAGAGCCACCAGGACACCGCCTGACGGTCCCCAATAGCAGCCCTGAAAGGTAGAGCGTCTACCTTTCCAACGGTATGCTTGGGGCCGAAAACCGACAAAGTCCCGTCTTCGACTTTTTGAGCGTTGGAGGCGCTCGTGGTGTCAGGCTCTTGACACAGCCCTCGTCGCTCCTGCGACGGGGTCCACGACTCCAACCTCCGATGGTGCAACGCGGTATGCGTTCAGACTGTGCGCTGCGCGAGGCGACTGAGCTCGTGCGCACGCGTGGATCTTCGATGCAAGTCGATGCTGGCCTGGATAGTGACTGACCTTAAACGCATGCGTACGGCAAACATGTCCTGCATCTCAGACCGGCGAGCCGCCCGCCGGACCACACCTGGGGACATGGTCTACCACGGGTGTGCCCGACGGGCAGGGTCAGCGGAGCATACAGATTGACGGTTTGCGTGTGCCGTGCGTATCGCTCCAAACTGCAGGCGACCAGCACGGACAAGCCTCCTACCGGCAGAATCATAATCCTACTTTGTAACCATAAAGTCGAGGTTTCACATAATGTTTTTCTTCTTCTTTACGAAATAAAGGCATGCAAATACACTAACCATCATCAAAGGTGTATGGGTAGGAGGTGGCTCCTACCCGTTCCCATAAATTCAATGTCCATGGTCTCGTACAAGACCCCCTGAGCAGCGCATTGAGCGCATGTCACACCTCAAGGCGAAGGTGTCGCGCAGGGCTAGGTCGGGGTTAAGGTTTAGGGTTGTAGGGTTAGGGTTAGGGCTAGACCTCCGAAGGCGAAGCACTTGTCGGGCACTGCTGCCATCCAACGCGGCGCAGGTACGAGCACTTCGACTGGTTAGGGTTAGGGTCAGGGTTGGGGTTGGGGTTGGGGTTGGGGTTGGGGTTGGATTAAGGTTAGGGTTAGTGTTGGGGCTAGGGGTCAGGGTCAGGGTTAGGGCTAGGGTCAGGGCTAGGGCTGCGGTCAGGGTCAGGGCTAGGGATAAGGTTAGGGTTAGGGTCATGGTTAGGGTTAGCCATGCAGCGCGGAGACGCGTCCAAACCTTTGCGCTCCTCCTGTGCACGAGAAGGTGGCAGGCGGCACGGTGAGCGCTGGAGCGCGTGCAAGCGGTGCACTTGAATCACTAGCGGTGCTGGGCACGCACGTCACGATGTCGGCGCGGGTGCGGCAGGGCAGGCTACAAGCATGTGAGAACTGCGAAGACGATTACGTTGTTGTGTTCCAAATGGGAGCGGGATTGCGTTGGCGCGCGGCGCGACTGTGGGAGGGGTGCTGCATGAGTCCAGGGCCATGTACACGGCGCGCTTGCCCACCGCGGCCTCGCATTCATCCCCCCTTTCCCCCAAAACATATCTTGACGGAGGGTGTTGTCAAAGCACGGGCCAGCCTTTGGAAGACACTGTGCTCTCTTTCTGGACATCGACAGACCTAGGCTGTGCATAGGTGGCTTGGCCGCGCTGCATTCAGCGCTCGTCGAAAGTCGAGTCGAGCCCTGAGTCGACAGCACCGCGGGTGTGCGACTCAGCCTCATTGGCCCCCCCGTTCGTTTCTTCCCGTTCAGGTCTGCAGGGCTAGATACGCCCAGATACGCTAAGTTACTCAGATACGCCCCAGATACGCTATGTGAAGACGGGGCTAAGTTAATCAGATACGCTCCAGATACGCTATGTAAAGACGGGGATACGCCCCAGATACGCTATGCTATGTATAGCAATAAGCTAAAACGACGAACGGGTGATAACAACGATGCGTGCCAGTTTCTTTCTTGAAACAAGATAAGATACACGCCAATCTTATCTATCTTATCTTTCTTGGTACACACACCAGGCAGACAGACAGACAGGCTGCGGAGTTGAGTCACACACATACGAGTAGTAAGGCTAGCTACAACGGCACACACACGAGGGCGCAGACCGCAGTTAGTTGATTGAGACACACACACACACACATGAGTTAGGGATGCGAGTTAGTACATGTGCCAGCCCTGTGCGAGCCGCATGTCGTGCTCGAGCTCAGCCATGCGAGCCGCCTTGAGCCCGGTGAGTTCACGGCTCATTGCGGCCATTTGGGACGGTGGGAGCGCATGCGGGTGAACCTGAGGGGCGGACCTCGGAGGGGCGTAGTAGTTGGGCGGCTGCGGGGCATTCATGGGCGGCTGGCCGAAGCTGGAAGAGCTGTAGTTGTTGTAGTTGTTGTAGTTGTTGTAGTCGTGCTCACGTGAGGCAAAGTGGTTGGGCGGAGCATTGGATGGTGGGCCAAAGCTTGAAGGGATGGAGCCGTGGTTGTAATCGTAGTGGGGTCCGCCAAAGTTGCTGGTCGGGGCACCGTGCCGGGGTAGGGCCATGTCACGAGGATTGGAGGGCTCAGCGGCCGTGTTACCATGGAGGCAAGAGGCACTAGTCCGCTCCTTGAGTTGCTGCTGGCGACCCATGGCACGCTCCTGCTGTAGCAGCCGTGCCATGTCTTCTTTCTCCTTTTCCAGTTGCACCACTTTCTGCTGCTGGCCAAGCGTCTGACTGACCTGCTGCTGCAGTGCTTTGACCTGCTTGACCAATTCATGGTCGGCGTAAGGCTGGTGCTGCTGCTGTGGGGTGTGCATCATTGCTGGGGAGTCGGAGCGGCTCCGGCTGCTGCTCTTGGTCTGGCGGCTATCCATGCTGTGGGTGTCGTCGCTAGACAGCTCCCCAAAGGAGGTGTCATCAGCAAGCCTCTTGTGCGATGGGACGGGCTTCCCAAACATTTCGCACAGCGAGCGCACAGCCTCCGCCTTAGGAGCACCATTTCTCAGGCGGTGGAGAGCGGTGAGGCGATCAATCTCGGGGGTGGGCGCGGTCATCAGCCTTTTGAAGCCAAACCCCTTCAAGTCGTTTGCCACGAGATTGGCCTTCTTGGACTGCTTCGCCTTCCGCTGCACGGGTACGTCATCTTCTGCACCCTCCTCGTCCTCCTCCAAATAGTCCTCGGCAGGTGGGAGCCCCTTTGTAGTAGTGGCCCGTGTGCGCCCACGCCCTTCGCCTTTGAGCCGGCTTGCTGCAGCCGCGCCCATCGCCGTTTGCACAGCCCCTGCCTTGCGTGTCAGCTCCTTCTTGCAGGCACCAAGGATGTCGCCAGCGCGGTACATTCGTGTCAGATCCTGGTAGATAGTCATGGATGGTGGTGTGAGCCGTGCGGTCCGTGGCGGTCCGTGACGGGGCCGTGGCGGGCCGTGGCGGGCCGTGGCAGGGGTGTGGCGGGGTGTGGCGGGCCGACCCGTGGCGGGGCCGTGGCCGGCCGTGGCGGGCCGTGGCGGGGCCAGCGGCATAGGTCAAGGCACAGGGCGTGGGATGGGGGGTTGGGGGTTGGGGCACCTGCTTGCGATCCCCACGAGTGAGACCACCATCAAGGCTGACAAAGAACATTGGACCATTGTCATCTTCAGGCATCAGCAACGCAAAGCGGCGGGCCTGTGCATTTTGCTTCTTGCTGATTGCAATGGCCATGAGGTGGGCATGGCCCTCCGGCGGCGGCAATGGGTTGCCGGCCTTGACGGGCACTGCACCGGGGCACTCATACCTGACATGCATGCCCATCTCGAGTTCCTCCCTCAAGGCCGGCACGCTGTGGCGCTCAGCATGGGGCGGGGCGGGGACAAAACCCGCAAAGAGCCGCCACTCCGAGTCTACATCTGGCCGGGTTGAAGGCCCAGTCAAGTAAGCCTCTGGCCGCTTGCCTTGCCGGTTATGCACCAGGACAGCATGCACTTCCGGCCTGTCAGGTGGCGCCGAGAAGTCAACCTCGAGCTGCCCTGCAGTCTGTCCCCAGGCCGCCATTTTGCTCACGTCGACTTTGTCCCATTGGAACTCATCCAGCCCAACCAGTACTTCAGTGCCCTCCACTGCAAACACGACCCCTTTGCCCTGGGGCAGCAGCACCCGAGCATCCACGCTTGGAGGGAGGCTAGCTCCGAAGAAGCCCTGAGTCTCTGCCTCTGAGCCACTGCTGGTGACAGATTTCTTATCGTCGTCGTCATCATCACTCTCACCACCAGAAGCAGCATTGGCTAGCCCAGCGGGGGGCTTCTTGGTGATGGCAGGTACCATGGGCTTCTCTGTCTCCGTAAGTCCGCCCTCTGCATTGGCCGCCACCCCCTCCTTGTCAGAGCTAGCAGCACCAGCAGCGTCGTCGACAGCTTCCTGCTCGTCCTGAACCCCGGCCTCTGGCTCAGCCCTAGCCTCAGCCTCCTCAAACTCACCAGCTGCCTCAGCCTCCTCAAACTCGCGTCCTGCCTCTGCCAGATCCACCTCCTGCTGCACCGCTTCTGGGTATAACTCCTCTGCACAGCCAACGCAGAACGCCTGGTTGCCCTCGGGGTCCTCGATGCCGTGGTCGTGGCAGAACTTGGTGAAGCAGGCATGGTGGATGTGCTCCTCACAGTCTTCTGAAGAGCACTGCCGGCTGAGTGCCAGCTCACGCATTGAGCACAGCGGCATGTCGCATGGCGGCATGCTGAAAGCCGGTGGCTGCTGCGCTCTGCGCGCGCCTCTCGCGCTCTTTTTTTACGGAGACAGGTGCGAAGACAGGTGCGAAGACAGGTGCGAAGACAGGTGCGAAGACAGGGGTACATAGAGGGCAAAACAATGTTGCCCTCATGTTTGCAATTTACCCCCCCCAAGTACAAGTCACAAAAGGCATCCAGAGAAAACGGGGTTCGAGCCGCAAGGCCAGCCCTCGTGGTGCAGCGACCATGGACCACCTCTTTGCCATGCCACCGCTCAGTGACCAGAGAGATGAGCCAGTACTACAGCCGCCGCAGCCGCCGTTGTGGCCGCACCTGTTCAGCGTTGCACCACTCGACAACGTAGCAACGCCACCGCCGAATCGTTGTGCTCCGACTCCAGGATTCACTGCCAGGAGCAGACAGGGCTCGTACGACAGACAGCAGGCGGGTGTTGGGGTGCGCTTGAGCTCGCTCGAGCAGGCACGTCGGCACCGCAGCCGTATACATGAGACCGCACTTGCTGGCGTCTGCACGGCAAGGTGTGCCGTCAAGCAAGCTTGCCCAAACCTGCTGACACGCAATGACCTGCTCAGATGTCACGAGATCTCTTACGGTGTTGAGGTACAACAGGGCAGGGCCAAAACATGGGTGCTCTCTGTCGATGACAGCAAGCGCAGCCATGCTTGGAGGCAGCTTTTCCTTAGCTTTTGCACGTGGCACGCTGAAGAGAAGAAGCCTGCTTTTGCGTACACTGTGGCTGGTCACGCCGTGTGTGGCAGCTTTGCGCGTGCGGCATACGGCATCCCAGAGTCCACATGGCTGAAACTCACTGCGCTCGCCAACAAAGGCCGTGCGCACCTCGAGCGTGCCGAAGGGATGGCTGAGTTCCAGTCTTTGGCTCGGGCGGAGCTGCAGCAGACATCCACAAATGAGGCGGTTCAGTGGTGGCGCCAACAACTGCGCATGTGGGAGCCAATGCCAAATGAGAGCTGTATCAAGCACCCACGCCTGGTGTGGGAGCTGTTGTACAAAGATGTCTATGTGCCTGAGATTGGGCTTTGGTGGATTTGCCCTGCCCTGACCGCGACAAATGGTAAGGCGCCGGGCTCATGGTTTGCGGCTCGCAAGAAGGCACTCACAGAGCTCTCGATTGAAGACTTTGGGCTGAAGCCCTCCGAGGAGTGCCATGCCAGTCCAGACCCGCAGCCACGCATCATGTACACGCTGCTCGAGCGACCCAACCACTCAAACTTTGCCCAGTGCAAGAAGTGTGGCCAGAATGAGCGGGAGATGGCCCAGGCCGTGGCAGATCGCGCACAGCGGGGGGTGCGTGCCGCCATCATGCAGCAACAGATCTGGCACATTGCCAAGGTCAACGCAGAGCGTGCCGCGATCTCCGAGTGGGCAAATGACGCAGTGCGCTCGTCAAGGATTGTATTCACTATCGATGACAAGTGTGGGTCGCATTGGCAGTTTCTCCCCATGCCGACAAACATGCGGGACCGCAAGGACACCGCTTCACGATGGAGCTATCGCCAATGCTTGCAGAACAACTCATGGCCTGGGGCTGGCAACTTTCTCTCAATCGTGCCGCCGATGCTCCAGGTTGGGGCAAACTTTGGCTGCACTGGCTTTGTTGTCACGCTGTACCACTTGATTGAGCACATGAAGCTCGCACCAACAGTGGAGGTCATCTTCCGCCAGACAGATCGAGGTCCAGACAACAACACCGCGATCACTCACGCTGTCCATACCACCCTTATCCGCGAGGGTGCGGCGCAAAAGATGTACTGGGTCGCTCTTGAAGCGGGCCACAGCCACAACAGCGCAGATAAGACATTCAACGACAGCAAGATGATCTTTTATCCGCGCACTGGTGCAGGCCCTGGGTGCAAATCACCGTTTGAGTATGCAGCTTCCCTCGAGGAAGGGCTGAAGCAAATGAATGGGGGGTGTGAGGTCCTTTGGCAGCTTGCAAATTACAACTGGGAGGCTCTCCTGAAGGACTGCATTTCAACAAAGTTTGCGGGCTTCAAGTGAGTGCTTTTTGCCCACGGCCCCACCACACTATACCTACGTGCCAGTAGCACATGCCCACCACCACCCCTCTCTAACTGCCCTCTGCACACACACCACACAGGGACAAGCGCTTCTGGTGCTACGAGTACGAACCTTCAGCCCCGGGCCACGTGCGTGTCACCTACAAGGATGACATCATTGCGAAGGCCACCACGTCGCATGCTGAGATGGGATCGTGGCTCGAGGCTGCACAGGGTACGAGTTACCGGCCCACTGACCCCCGTGGCGTCGACTTCATGCTTGCATATCCCGACGTGATGAGCAAGGATCCAGGGTTTGAGCCCTGGAAGTCGGGCGATCCCCAAAAGAAGAAAGATGCGACGGCTGGACCTCGCAGCACCCCGCCAGCTCAGCCTGCCGAGAAGCATGGGAATGAGCCCATCAGCGATGGCTGGAATCGGAAACGGGTGGAGAAGGATGTCCTCAAGATTGGACAGGACATGCATTTCAATAGCAACCAAATGGCAGACTGGGAGGCATTGTTTGCATTCCACAGAGAGTATCTCTCTCCCGAGTTGCTTCCTACGCTGCCGCACACCCTCAGCATGCCTTCCGAGCGCTCGTATACAATGAAGGGTCCACCTCCCTGGAACACTCTGTGGAAGACGTTGAGAAGATTTCCTCGGCCCCACCACTCACAAAATACTCTCGCCGCCGTCACAGCCCCAGCACCAACCTTAGCCCCTGCTCCTACGGGGCCTATGCCTCTGGCTTTATTGAACTGTGTCACTGGGCCTCACAATCTTCCAGCAGCAAAGGTGCGTGCCAAGAAGCAGGCCACAATGCAAGAGAATGTGCTGCTTGCCTCACGGTCTGCGTCAAATGTTGAGGTTGGGAAGCTTTACTTCATCGCCCTTGACCACCCCGAGGGGGAGCTCAGAGTGGGGCTTGGTCGTGTGGCTACAGCATTGTCTGGGCAGGATGGTGATGACCCCAACACACGCTCTACCCGCATCGAGTGGCTCAAACGCAGAGGGTGGTCAAATGACCACACCACTCAGGGGTATCTGTGGGCAGCGGGACCGACGTTTGAGCCCTCTACCATCAAAGAAACACCTGCCGGGACAGGGTCAGGGAAGAAGCGCGCAAGAAGGAAAAGAGTGACACTATCAATTCAGGCTACGGATGAGACCCTCGACCAGATCCTGCCTCTACTCCCTCAGCTGACCAAAGCGTCAACCATTGACCCGACACAAGCTCTCTCGATGAAGCAAAAACAGTTTGTGCGCCTGACCACAGCTTGCACTTTGCACCTTCGCGAGTTCCTTCGAGTCCACCGACCTGAGCTAGTGGAGAAAGGGGACAGAGAGGGTGGAGGTGAGGAGGAGGAGGAAGAGGAGGGTGAAGAGGAGAGCGAGGAAGGCGAAGAAGAGGGCGACGAGAGCGAAGAAGAGGGTGAGGAGGATGAGGAGGGTGAAGAGGATGAAGAGGACAGTGACTCGAGTGGTTAAATCAAGTTCTATGATGGGATTAGAAGTGCTAGAAGGAGCTAAACAGTTGCTGTTGCGAAGGATATACAAACTATAAAAAATATATTAACAAAAAAAAACCATAAAAGTAGCGTTATGATTCTGCCGGTAGGAGGCTTGGACTTGTTTTTCGGAGCTGGAGAAGCGCAAGGGCGTACCCGGTGTGATAGAGTGTCTATCTTGAGCACACAGAAAAGCGCTTTGCCTGGAACCGCCGCGCTGAGCCAGACCCAGACTGGCCCAGAATCCAGGTCAGCAGCCCTTATAGAGGGCAGACGGCAGGCGCTCGCAGGCGACGAAGAAGAGTCGCCTGAAGCTCGCCGTTTCGGCTACGGACACATAGACACTGGCTCTCGGTGGCTGCCAAAAAGAATGGTGCCAGCCGGCTTTCTGGGCGCGTCAGGTGGCGTGGGGACGACTAGGTCAATGACCTAGATTCTAGGTTCCGTGGTGGGTGTGGAGCCGCTCTCGCGCTCTTACTACCTACTACTTGCGTAGACGAAGTCCCGGCCCCCCGTTCCCGCCCGACCACCGTCAGGCAGGGGAACGGGGGGCTATAAGATTAATCCAGAATTTGGACCATTGTATGCCATTCTGGCAAGTCCTAGAGTGGCTCCAAGAGTCGTTCTTGACGAGAGGAACAATAATGTACAGCTGGATCGCGCAGAAAAGGTCGCTGGGGTTCCTCGTAAAGAACGCTTCTGACACATCAAAACGCCAAAAAATTCCGATGCGCGGCCTACAAGTGCCCCTTTGGGGCCACTTGTAGGGGGAAACGTGCAACGCCACCTCCTCAAAAATTGACCTTATAAAAAGTGACCTTATATGGGGTTCAACTTCTAGCTGCTTCGCGAAACGATCGTTGCTTTTGGCGGAGGCCGAGGTCCTGGCGGCCGCAGATGACACGCGGAAGGAGTGCCGAGGTCCTGTATACATTCGAGGCGGCTGAACATGGCGAGCTAAGCGTCGCACAGGGCGAGCGTGTGCTGCTCAGCACCTTGGACGCACCCGAGGGCTGGGTGATAGTGGCACGGGCACTGGCAACCAGTGAGGCAGGCCTGGTGCCGGCCGCCTATGTCGCAGAGGTCCAGGCTGTGGTGACACCAGCTCGTGGTGACACGGGCGCGACGGATCTCGTCGATGGCCCACTCGATCGGGAGACTTTGCTGCCGTTGGCAGACTTTGTTTCCGCGGACGCAGACCTCCGCTGGCTCGCCGACGCTCGGCATCCGGACCCGGACCACCAGAGTCGGATGCTGGAGGGCGCGATGAACCCTTGGGCGACGCCCGCCGAGTCAGCGCAGTATACTGGCAGCGGCTGGTTCAGCGGCGAGGCGGTCCACAGCTTCTCGGACGCACAGGAGGACGAGCTGGCGATCGAGGCGGGCGAGCCTCTCTACATACGGTGCGACGAGCCGTGCGCAGAGGGCTGGCGGCACGCCTCGCGCATGGACGGCAGTGTCGGCCTCGTGGTGAGCTCGTCCACCCGCCTACCCGCCCGCCCCTCGTCCTGGCCCCTCTGCGTCCCTCGTCCCTCGCCCCTCGCCTCACTGCCGATTCAACACGTGCGGCGGCAGCCCGAGACGTACGTCAAGCTGCACGATATCCTGATGGAGGCGCCAGTGGCCTTCGAGGGCTGGGGTGGCGTTGGCTCCGCCGGGCTGCTGCGCTTCGCCGCGGGCGACCAGCTGATCGTGCGCGTGGGCGTGCTGTCGCGCGGCTGGTGGCTCGCGCGCAGTGCGGCCAGCCCTCTGCGCAACGTGGTGTTCGGGGGCGGAGGCGGAGGCGGGCCGCGCGGCGTGGTGCCGCGTCACCTGCTCGACACGTGGTGGCGCAAAGAGGCGGGCGCCGCATGCTCCACGCGCTACCTTGGCAGTGCCACCCGCCCTCGCCCTGGCCGCCTGGGGCTGGCTCTGCATGCTGCTGCTGGCCCCTGGCTGCGCCACGCACGCGAGTTGAGCAGCTGAGCCGTTCAGGGCCCACATGGGGGGAGGCTACGGCGCGGCCGCGAGGTCCGGCTTCAGTCGCCAACTCTGCGGCGTCCACCCCCCAGTCCCACCCCCCAGGCGGCTGGCATGGTGTCCTTCATGTGGGGGCGGTACGGTGCGCAACGCAAGGCGCGAATGTTGGCGGAGCTGCGTGTGGCAGCGCTGCTGCAAGCCAAGCTCAACCTGCAGGAGGGCCATGCCTCCCTAAGCCTAAGCCTGCGCCCAAGCCTAAGCCTAAGCCTAAGCCTAAGCCCAAGCCTAAGCCTAAGCCTAAGCCTAAGCCTAAGCCTAACCCTAACCCTAACAGGAGGGCCGCACCTCCAACCCCGTGCCGTTGGGCGGCCTGAGGTCCCGGGGCCTCAAGTACGACCCAGAGAGTGGGATCTGGCTGCCCGTGGCTGCGGCCGCCTCCCCGCAGTCGGTGGCGCGCACCGGGCCTGCAGGTGCACAGCCCACCGCGCTTGGGCTGCCTTCGCGCAGCGTCGACACGCTGCAGCAGCAGGACTTGCCACCCAGCAGGTACCCCTCCATCCGTCCTCCCCACCCCCTCCTCATCCACCACCCCCTCCGCCCTCTCGCTTCCACCCGGCGCCGCACCACTCGCCCTTACCCGTCGCATCACTCGCTTGCCTCACTGAGGCCGCACGGCAGCGCCTGGCATGGCCACGCACTCTCCCCGGACACGAACACGACGCGCCGCCCACGAGCACAACCCATCACAACGACCCATCACCACAGAGATAGCGGCCACCACCCACTGCAACCGCCTCCCACCGCGCCGCCCACTGCCTCCCACCGCGCCCACCACCGCTGGCCGCAGCGGGCCGAGGGCGGTACGACCCGCGGGCAGCGGCAAGCTGAGCAACATAGAGCTCGCGGCGCTCGCGCAGAGCTCTGGGCGCCGCCTGCTCGCCAAGACGACCCGGCAGGCGGCGCCTCCGCTACTTACTCTACTTGCGCTACGCACTCTACCTACTCTACCTACTCTACTGACTCTGCCGACTGTATTTGCTCACTTGCTCTACTTACCCTTCCCTTCTGACTCCACTTACTAGGTGGGGCACTTACTAGGTGGGGCACTTACTTACTACTTACTAGGTGGGGCACGCCGTGAAAGCGACGATTCGGTTGCAGACCACCGGCGAGGCGGCATTCGCGATGGCCACGGAGGGCCGGGGCGTGCCAGCGGCGACGCCGGTGGTGGAGCGGGTGACGGAGGAGGAGGAGGCGGTGGCGCACGAGACACAGCAGCAGCGGTGGGCGGGTGAAAAGCTGGAGGCGGTGCGCATCCGCACCCGCGCCCGCACGCGCACCTGCGCCCGCACCTGTACCCGCACCCGCATCCGCACCCGCATCCGCACCCGCATCCCTCTGGGCGAAGCGCGAGCATGCCATGTGCATACACACGGTATACACACGGAGCGTGCCGTGCCTGCCTGCCTGTCACCCAGGCGCGCTTGGCCGAGGAGCGGTACCTTCGCTCGCCCGAGGCACAGCTCGAACGGCTGGCGGGAAAGACGGCCGGCGCGTGGCCGTGCCCACTGCAGCGTGAGATCAAAATCTCCGGCACCCTGGCGCAGCGCACGGCGGCGACGGCGGCCGCGGCGGCAAAGGTGGCGGCGCGGGTGGCGCGGCCCGGGGAGGGGCGGCTCCTGGGGAACTCAGGGGCGCCTGTGCTGCTGCGACTGGGGACGGCCGCCTTCGCGATGCTGGCGGAGGTGCCTCTCCCCTCGAACCCGAACCCGAACCCGAACCCGAACCCGAACCCAAACCCGAACCCGAACCCAAACCCGAACCCGAACCCAAACCCGAGCCCGAGCCCGAGCCCGAGCCCGAGCCCGAGCCCGAGCCCGAGCCCGAGCCCGAGCCCGAGCCCGAACCCAAACCCGAACCCGAACCCGAACCCGAACCCGAACCCAAACCCGAACCCAAACCTGAACCCAAACCCGAACCCGAACCCAAACTCGAACCCGAACCCAAACCCGAACCCGAACCCAAACCCGAACCCGAGCCCAAACCCGAACCCGAACCCTGAACAGGCGCCGCTCGCTCTGGAGATGGACTCGCCGCCGGAGGGTGAGCAGGTGGTGACGCGCGATGTGGAGCGCGTGGCGACACAGGCGGCGCTGCTGCAGCGCAGCGACACCTTCCGCGCAGACCTCAGGCAGAGCGCGCCCGCCATCCCCATTGGTGCGGCCCTCGGCGCACCGGTGGTCCTCAACACGGCGCCAGTGGTGAGCGTGCCCAGGCCCCTTCCGCCTGCAATGCCCGTCGACGGCAGCCTCGCAGCTGGTCTGAAGCCGGCCCACGGCTCACCTGCCGCTCCGCCCTATTGGCCTAGCCCCGCTGACCCCGCCCCATTGGCCCCGGGGCCGTCCAATTAGAGCGGTAGTGGCAAGGCGGCCGCCCCATTGGACCGCCTCTGCAGCCTTTACACACACTTTCGACGCCAACAGGCCTACAGGCCAGTCCCAGGGATGCGGTGTTGGGGGCCAAGGCAGGGGAGATCGAGCGAAGCGATACTTTCTACGCCAAAGGTGGGCGGGACTTGGCGCTGATTCCCAACCTGTCGCCAGAGGCAAAGCGGGCGGAGCCAGAGGCGAAGCCAGAGGCGAAGCCAGAGGCGAAGCCAGAGGCGAAGCCAGAGGCGAAGCCTGAGGCGAAGCCTGAGGTGAAGGCGGAGGTGGAGGCGGAGGCGGAAGCGGCGGAGGGAGGGGCCAAATTCGCGGCCAAGATCGCAATCAGATCGCAAGCTGACGAGGCGGGCGCTCCACCTCCCACCAGCTACGGCGTCCATATCGTCCGCGGCCAGGCGCAGGAGGTGCCGCCACCGCTCGAGAGGCCACCACCCGAGGAGGTGGCGCGAGGTGCCGCGTGGCTCTTTGACGAGGACGGCGCAGGCGCAGAGAGCGCAGGGGCGGAGGCGGCGGAGGTTCGCCGGGCGGAGGCGGCGAGTTTCGCTGTCAAGATCGGCACGCCACACACCGACGAGGCGAGTGCTGCGGCCCTCGAGCCGGTGGCTGAGGCGGCGGCTGAGACGGCGGCTGAGGCGGCGGCTGAGGCGACGCCGCTGAGCGCAGAGGAGACGGTGGCGAGCGCGATGGCGGCCGCCGGGTGGGAGTCGGCGGCGGCGGAGGAGCCTGAGCGGCAGCAGGCGGAGGCGGAGGCGGGGGCAGCGGTGGCGCAGGCGATGACGGCGGCGGGCTGGGGCGACGAGGCGCGACCGTCGGCCTCTTGGGCGGTGGCCACGGTCCTGGCCACGTTCACAGCGGAGGAGCCCAGCGAGCTGAGCGTCGCCGAAGGTGCGCCCAATAAAATGGGGGGCATGGACATGGTGTACATGGCGTACATGGACATGGACATGGCGTACATGGACATGGTTACAGGCGAGATACTTAGGTTACCGCCTCCATGACCCACGGTTGCAGGCGAGAGCGTGCGCGTCAGCCACGACGACGTGCCAGAGGGCTGGGTCATGGCCGCACGGCTGCTGCCGCCCACCGAGGGGGGTATCTCCGACGGAGGCACCTCCCAGCCAAGGCAGGAAGGGCTCGTGCCGAGCAAGTACGTTGAGGAGGAGGAGGGGGGTGGGATCCTCTAGAGTCGACCTGCA
>JGI24913J38484_100415_pt1 | contig 14202 bp, 13 predicted proteins | sample LinPfosmplate1_FD_38484 | JGI IMG/M metagenome (IMG submission 38484)
CCCGCAGATGCAAGTGCGCTCTGAGCTTTAACAGCAATATTGCGTGCCCGCCCGCCGCCCGCGTGGGGGTTTGCGATAATTACTGCATTGGGTGTGGTCACGTGTGCCAAGCCCCCTAGTGAGTGTTGAGCGAATAAGGAACTGTGCCGCGGGTGGTTCAGAATCTCAACCATAGTCGATTATTTGTGTCAATTTGGGCAGTTCTTGTTTCCGATCAACCAAGTGCAAGATCCGCAAATCTTGCCTTCAGTGAAAACCATACCGTGATAAATATGGGGTCTCACCCGACGTCACCCGACTGATTTTTGCATTTTTGCAAAAGCTATGACTGGGAGAAGAATTGTGGCTAGGCTCCCTCAATCACCGAATCGACTCGTTCGGCACGGACACCACGGTGCCTAGGTACCCACAATCTCAACAAGGACTTGGGAGATACGAATGTCGGACCACACGAAGAACGTCCAGTTCGTGGTGAAAGCCGTGTCGAGCACCGGTGGAGCCAGTGAATTTCGTCAAAGTATGAAGCCACACCCTCTGGTCTATCAAGAGTTGCCACATGACCCGCATTTTGGAATTTACAACGGCCGTTTACGTTCGCTGTCTTACGCGAAAGGCGATATGGAGTCGCTCTATCGGCGACTGCGCCAGCAGGTGATGCTCGCCCATACCGGAGAGTTAGCCACTGAAATTCGTGGGCCTGAAGCGGAAGCACTTCTTGATCGGGTATTTACCCGCAGCGTGGCCAAGGTTCGAGTGGGGCGCTGCAGCTATCAGATTGCCTGCTACCCAGACGGGGGCGTCATTATGGATGGCGTGCTCGTACGACTTGCCACTGATCGATTCTGGTACGTGCAAAGCGATGGTGAATTCTATGGCTGGCTGCGCGCCCAAGCTCAGGGTTTTGATGTTGAAGTGTTTGACCCAGGCGTGTGGGTGAGCCAAGTGCAAGGGCCGCGGTCTTTAGAGGTGCTCAGCATGGTGGCAGATGAGGGTTTGCCGGAGAGTTTCAACTATTTTGATCAAGCGAAAATCCACATCAATGGAGAGCCCGTTGTCATCACTCGCACCGGATTTACTAATGAACTTGGCTGGGAGTTTTACTTGGAACCCGGGGTAGACGCGCAACTGGTAGGCGATCGCATTATGGAAGTGGGTAGCGCCTATGGCATGCACACGATGCCCGCTGAGGTGACTAATGCCCGGCGAATCGAAGGCGGCCTATTATTTGCTGGCGCCGATTTTGACGAAACCGTCACTCCATTTGAAGCGGGTTTGGGGTCCCTCGTTGATTGGGAAAAAGGTGAGTTCGTTGGGCGTGCGGCGCTCAGTCAGGCCGATCAGCGCAGACGGACATGGGGATTAACGTGCGCGGGGGGGTATCGCACACCACGGGGACACGGTGTTTGTTGATGGAGCTCCCGCGGGGCGGGTTACCAGTAGTGCTTTCTCTCCTACCCTGCAGACCGGCATCGCCATCGTGCGGCTCAATGATGCTGACCTGGGCCCTGGTAGTCAGGTTGAAGTTTCGTGCACCGACGGGAAACTGCATTCGGCGCAGGTGAGTGATCTGCCGCTTTTTGACCGCGCTGGTGACCTTCCCCGTGGCCGTGAGCTGCGTCAACCAATGGCAGAGCCGATTGCGTAAAGTGTCATGGTGACTATTTGTAGGAGGTCAGATGAATAAAGCGGCCATACAAGGGTCAACCCAACAATTTTCTATTGAGATTATGCCCAGAGATGCTCGACGAATTGAAGATTTTCGTAATCATCTGCCAGTCGGCACTGCGGTCTATGTGGCCTGGCCGCCAAAAGCTGAGCTCGAAGACATGATCTACGCGGCCGCCAAGTTGCATAGTGAAGGGATGGTTCCGGTTTCGCATGTAGTCGCGCGGCGACTGGAATCTGAAGAAATGTTATGGGATTTAATCCGGGCGCTGAGTGAACGGGCCCAAATCACCCGGCTCTTACTTCTGGGGGGTGATCCAGATACTCCCATGGGTCCTTATCCCGATGCCAATGCCATCTTGGAATCCGGGGTGCTCGAAGCCTTCCAGATCAAGGCGGTAGATATCGCGGGCTTCCCCCAGGGCCACCCCGTGATGACCGGCGATCAACTGAGTGACGTTCTGCAGGAAAAGATTGCGGGCGCCCGGCGCTTAGGTATGCACATACGCGTTGTCTCGCAGTTTGTTTTAGATCCAACAGCCGTCATCGACTGGCACGCGAATACGTACAACCGGGTCGCCGGCGGCGCCCCACTACACATTGGCATTCCCGGGATTGTGAGCACCAAGCGTCTGCTTCAGGTGGCGAAAGCCTGTGGTCTCTCCGGTAGTTTTCGTATTGTGCGCAAGGGTGGCCTTCGATTGGCACAAACTGCCATGAGCAACGGGGCGACGGGGGAGTTGGTGGGTGCTCTCGCAGAGTTAGTGAAGAGCGAGGATGACGTCTCCGGATTCCATTTTTACACGTTTGGCAACTTTGAAGAGACGGCGGCTTGGGTGTGTGCGGTGGCCAACGGACAGTTTGACCTGAAGGACGAGACGATGAACGTCCACGTATCCAGTTCCTAAGGATTTATTCGCTCTCGAAGAATATTTTTCTGGATCTTTCCGGTTCCCGTTCGTGGAATTGCTTCAAAGACAAATTGGCGCGGGATTTTATAGCCCGCCAAATAGTCGCGGCAGTGCTGTGTCAACTCTTCATTCGTGACCGTGTGGCCGGGTACTAGTTCGATAAAAGCACACGGGGTTTCGCCCCACTTCTCATCTGGCATCGCGACGACTGCCGCGACCGCGACCGCTGGGTGTTTATACAGAGCATCTTCAATCTCAATCGAAGAGATGTTCTCGCCGCCGGAAATAATAATGTCCTTAGATCGGTCTTTTAGTTGAAGGTAGCCATCTGGATGAATCACCCCGAGGTCGCCAGAATGGAACCAGCCTCCGGCAAATGCCTCGTCTGTGGCTTGCCGGTTACGCAAGTACCCCTTCATCACCACGTTGCCGCGGAACATGACTTCGCCCATGCTCGTGCCATCGTGGGGCACACTGCGCATGGTCTCTGGATCCATTACGTCAAGTGCCTCAAGTGGGAGGTAGCGAACCCCTTGACGTGCCTTAAAGTGGGTTCGCTCTTCCTGCCCGAGCCCATCCCACTCGGCCTGCCATTCATTAACCACCGCCGGGCCATAGGTCTCCGTGAGGCCATACAAGTGGGTGATGTTAAATCCGGCGATCTCCATCTCGGCAAGCACCCGCTCGGGTGGCGGTGCGGCAGCCGTGAAGAATTCGACGGCCTGGGGTAACGCCCGCTGTACCTGCGGACCTGCGGACACAAGCAACGACATTACCGGTGGCGCCCCACATAGGTGGGTTACCTTGTGCTCTGCGAGGGCTTGCCAGATTGGTTCGGCTCTGACCTCACGCAAACACACGTGGGTGCCAAACACCACCGCCATGGTCCATGGAAAGGCCCAGCCGTTGCAGTGAAACATGGGTAATGTCCATAAATAGACGGCATGACGTGGCAGGTTGGCGATCAGCGCGTTTCCTTGGGCAAGTAAATAGGCGCCCCGATGGTGGGAAACCACCCCTTTTGGATCACCGGTTGTGCCGGACGTGTAACTGATCGAGATGGCATCCCATTCATCCTCTGGCATTAGCCAAGCAAAATCTGCATTACCACGCGCGATGAATGCGCTGTAGTCCACGGACGGGAGCTCTCCTGTTTCCGAGCCGGCATACTCCGGATCGTCGTAGACGATAAAAAGAGGCGCCACTTCAGCCAGAGCAAGTGCCGCCTCCGCCAAGGGAATAAAAGCACGATCCACAATCAGAATGCGTGCGCCGGCATGATCGAGTTGAAAGGCGATGGTCTGTGCATCCAGCCGCGTGTTGATTGCATGCAGAACTGCCCCGGACATCGGTACGCCATGATGAGCCTCAAGCATCGGCGGAATGTTGGGTAGCAAAACTGACACGGTATCGCCTCGCTCAATCCCCTCGCTCACAAGCGCTGAGGCGAGCTGGCGGGAACGCCGATAAAATTCTGCGTAACTAATCCGTTGCGCTCCATGGATGATCGCCACATGCTCCGGCATAACCGCGGCTGCGCGCTCAAGAAAAGTTAATGGGGTTAGCGGTTGGAAATTCGCTGGATTGCGATCCAAATCAGTATTAAATGGGTTACTCACTGATCCTGCCATTGCGGTGCCCGCTTTTCAATAAAAGCATTTATTCCTTCCTCAGCATCGCGCTTGAGCATGTTCTCCACCATGATCTGCGAGGTGTATTCGTATGCCTGCGCGAGTGTCATCTCGCGCTGACGATAAAACGCCTGCTTGCCCGTTGCTAGCGTCATGCTCGATTTACTGGCGATCTTGGCCGCCACGCCCATGGTGTATTCACTGAGAGTCTCCTCCGACACCACCCGATTAATCAGGCCAATAGTTGCAGCTGTCTCTGCGTCGATCAGATCACCGGCAAGGAGCATTTCCATTGCGTTTTTATTGGAAACATTGCGGGACAGGGCAACCATCGGGGTTGAGCAAAATAGGCCAATGTTGACACCAGGGGTGCCAAACCGCGCGGTGGGCGCTGCGTAGGCAAGGTCACAGCTCGCGACCAACTGGCATCCAGCCGCCGTGGCAACACCTGTCACCTCGGCAATTACTGGTTTCGGATGATTCACGATCGTTTGCATAACACGCGCACAGGTCGCCATAGTTTCTACAAAAAAGGCTTTGCCACTATCGGACGATTCGCGCGCCCGGGTCATCTCCTTTAAATCGTGGCCGGCACTAAATGCTGGTCCTGTTGCCGCAAGCACGATTACTCGAACCGCCCGATCGCCGGCGGACTGATCCAGTGCCGTTTGGAGTTGGCCCAGCATGTCCATCGATAGGGCATTGCGTCGGGCATTGTCGTCCAACATTAACCGCAAAATTCCGTTTTCCTGTGTTGCCTGAATCAACTGCATGGCAGCGCATCCTCCTTCGGGTTGGGCCGTGTGGCGAGTTCAAAACCCCAGAAACAGTCCGATATTCCTGACATTCTAGACAATGAAGCTACGCGGCGCAGTGAAAGCGGTAACATCTGAGGGTCCCCAAAAAAAGAAATTGTGCTGATGAGTTCCACGCCCCACAAAAATCTTAGAAATGTTGCCCGCATTATTACCGAAGGCAAAGTCAAAACGAGAGACGGTTGCTACGAGTGCGGCTCACGACCTAGCTCTTGCCCAGGGTAGTGCTCGAATTCAGGCAGTTGTGTAACTAATGGCCTGCATGGGGCAGACGTCGACCGCGTTGTCAACATCGTCTTGGCGGTCGTCGGGGACATCTTTGGTGTACTGGATGTTACCGTCACCGTCGAGCTGAAAAATATCCTCCGCTTCACATACGCACTGCCCATAGTTCTGGCATTTATCCATATCGATGTCAATTGTGAGCAAGGCTTCTCCTAGATTCTATGTACCGTTAAGAGGTAATGTCTTTGCGGTCAAACTTTAGCACCGCAATGGTGATCAAGATCAAGAAGGAAATAACCGAATATGAGATCCCACGATAGATATCTGTCCACTCAATCTCTTCATTGAGGAGTCCGATCCAGGCATTAGCGAAATTGGTGGGCAGCCATTCGCGCAGGGTGCCCAATGCCTCAATTGCCCCCAAGATATTGCTCACGATCACCACGATTACCGCTGTGCCAACAGCTGCGAGCGGAATATCGGTGATTACGCTCATGAGAAAGGCGATGCCGGCTGCAAAAAGTAAGGAGAGAAACACGTAGGTCCCAATCGCGAGAATTCGCAGGAACGCTTCGGTCTCGGTAAATGGTCCAGCGGTGGGGGTGCTCAATGCTCCGGAACCGAATGCAATCAAGCCGATCAGATAGGACACCACGATGAGGATCAGAATTGAAATCGCCGAGAGGATGAGTGCGACGGTGAGCTTGGAAAATAGCAGGCGACGCCTGGGCACGGGAGAGATCAACAAATAGCGCAGGGTGGACCAGGATGCCTCACTCGCCACCGTGTCACCGCAAAACATGGCGATCAAAATTAGGAGGAGAAAACCGGAAGCAAAAAACACCATGGTCAGTGCGAAGTTCCATCCGCCGGCTGTGGCTAAACCAACGAGGTCAAGATCCCCATCACCGAAGCCACCACCGCCATCTGAACTTGGCCCAAACTTCACGGCCGCAACAACAATGAGCGGAAGCGCAAGAATAAGCAGGAAAGCGACAAGGGTCCGTTTGCGAGTGAGTTGTCTGCGAAACTCAACGCGGATGGGTAGTGGACGTCCTAGTTGTTTCATCATTTCCCCACCGTCAGGTCGGTACCGATCATTTCCATGAATAGTTCCTCAAGGCTGCCATCGCCTCGATCACGCAGTAGTTCGGATACTTCACCGGTGGCAATCAAGTGACCGCGATGCATCACAACAACATGGGAACATGTTTGTTCCACCTCGCTGAGCATGTGACTGGAGACAATTACGGTGCGACCGGTTGCTGCATAAGCTTTCATGACGGACCGCATTTCCATGATCTGGGGCGGATCGAGTCCGTTCGTTGGTTCATCGAGAACTAACAGGTTCGGCTTACCCAACATCGCTTGGGCGATCCCGAGCCGTTGGCGCATGCCTTGGCTGTATGCCTTGACCTTGCGATCAAGTGCGCTCCCCAAATCGGCGATTTCTAGTACTTCATCAAGAAACGGATCGTTGGGGCGCCCGGTCGAGCGCCAATACAATTCCAGATTCTTTCGTCCGGTGAGGTGAGGCAGAAAACCGGGACCTTCGATTAATGCTCCGACCTGTTGCACAGCGGGGGCACCGAAAGTGACTTTTTCGCCGAAGAGTTCAATTTCACCTTCGGTGGGGGAGATGAGACCCATGATCATGCGCATGGTGGTGGTCTTGCCCGCCCCGTTGGGACCCAGCAGTCCAAGGACTACACCGGCGGGAACATCGAAACTCACATCGTTGACCGCTTGATAGCCACCCTTGTAGGTCTTACTTAAGCCGGAAACGTGAAGTGGAATCTGTACGGCTGCATCAGATTGGTCGGGTTCGGGTAGACCAACTGATCGACTTCGGGTGATGAACAGAATAAGAAGTACCAGCAGCGCCACCGGGACGAGTGCAAAGAGCCACACCACGCCAGAATCTTGGCTCTGCACAGAAAGTTCGCCGACCAAGGGAAGGCTAACGGCGGGTGCGAGCATTGAGATTGTGTAGAGCCGCTGGTCTGTGGGTAGACGGTAGGACATGTCCGTGCTGGAAATAACCACGCGCAGTGACTCACCGGCGCTCACTTGGGTAACGATTGTCGGGAGGTCAAGGGTGAGGTTCTGCGCAGTGGTCGTGAGTTGATCAATGCGGATCGGCGCGACGAGTGCCTGCGGGAGAGTTGTTCTCCCATTGGCTGACACAACTTGCAGGCTCGCAAAAAGTACGGCATCTAAGACTTGCCTGTCACTGCTAATTGCAATCGAGACTTGACTCGATCCAACGACTGTTAATGCCTGCTCCAGCGGTGCACTTTGGAAGATAGCACTTTGCCCGGGGAAAGACGTTGTTGCAAAACTACCCGCGAGGCCTGCTAATGACCCACCGAGCCCAGGGACCGAGGTGATTGTGGCGGGGGTCCCACCCGCGGGCGCAATTATTGTTTGCTCGGGACCAGCCATCACTATTTCCTGCTGTGAAGAACCAAAAAGCCCGGGATAGGAATCGGCGGTTGCGGTCACCGATTGCGGCCTGGTGTTTTGGGTGGAGACGCTCCCGCCCGGAATGCTGACGTCAAATGCGGGAATGGGTGATTCGCTTTCCTGATTCAGTAAGTACTGGGTGAACCATTGCGTGATCACCTGGTCAAGGTGCTCGCGTTCGTCGGTTCCGCCATCATGGCCCATCCCGTGCCACATGACGGCAACCGGCGTTTGTGGATGTGCCGCCCGAATTTGCTGGACGTTCGCATTTGTTTGTGACAGTGGGAAAAGCGAGTCGGCTTGCCCGCCAGTGATCAATGCCGGCGCAGTGATTTGGTCCGTGATCGACTGCGGTGAAGATGCGCGCATAAGTTGGGCGTGTTCGGAAGTGACCTTGGCGCTCTGGGCTGATTGAACATATGCATCACACCACGCTGGACTGAAGCGACCGCAGTTAGTTACCTGCCCGTCATTGTTGACCAGCCCGCGACTGAAAAAGAATCCGGTCCACAGATCTTTGTAGGCACCCAGTTCCGAACCCTGGGTAATGCTTTGTCCAAAGAGTGAACTCTCCAGGTTATTCCACGTGATGTCAGATGCCAGTGCGTCAACGCGATCGTCGTAACCAGCGATCAGCAATGCGAGTGCTCCACCGTAGGAACCACCGGCGAACCCAATTACCGGATCATTCGGGGAATCAAGTTCGACTTCGGACCGACTCGCTAAATAATCGATGATCCGTGCGGCGTCAGCTACCTCGAAGTCGGGTGAATTGACCGAGATTAATCCGGTTGACTTGCCAAATCCGCGTGCCGAATAGGCGAGCACCACAAAACCGGCTGAGGTAAGCGCATCTGCTTGCTCTGCTAATCCGGTTTTGTCGCCACCGAATCCATGGGCCAAGACAATGGCAGGGGCGGGTATCTGGTTGGGGAGATAAAGATCTGCATCGAGCTCAACGGGATTGGGGTCAGTTGCTGAGAGCGGGCCGCCGGTAATTGTGACCACTTCGGGGTTTGTTTCTGCCCAAGCACCAGGGCTCATGACCAATCCGAGGAGGACGAGCGCTGAACCAAGTGCGATCAGGCGTCGAATTGGACTCACTGCCCCACCCTAAGTCCCATTAGTCTGGGTTGCGCGCTGTGGTTTCTGGGGAACCGTAACGACGCATTCGTGGCAGACCTGCGAAGATGGGCCCGTGGATCCAGGGAAGTCAGTTCTCAGCCCGAACCAACGTGAGCGTGCCTTGGGTGCACTTGCTGAATCGGAATTTGATCTATTGGTGATGGGTGGCGGTGTCACTGGCGCCGGAACTGCACTTGATGCTGCCTCACGCGGATTGAGTGTGGCCCTTGTTGAAATGCGAGATTGGGCCTCGGGAACGTCGAGTCGATCTGGAAAGCTTTTTCACGGTGGACTGCGGTACTTAGAACAATTTAATTTTGGTTTGGTCCGCGAGGCATTGAAAGAACGTGGCCTGATGTTGGAGAAACTTTGTCCGCATCTGGTACATCCCATTGAATTTATTTATCCCATTGAACATCGGGTGTGGGAGCGTGCGTACATGGGTGCGGGACTTTTTCTGTACGACACAATCGGTGGAGCCGGTGCCGTGCCACGTCACAAACATTTAAGTCGCAAGCAAGTCCTTGCGCGGGCGCCAGGACTCGACCACAAAAGCTTGGTGGGCGGGATCTCATTTTTTGATGCGCAGGTTGATGACTCCCGCCACACACTGGAACTTGTTCGTACCGCTGCCGCGTATGGTTCCGTGGTTGCGCCAGCGTTGAAAGTCGTGCGCCTTTCAACTGATGACACTGGGGCGGTCAACGGCGGTGACGTGAAAGATCTTGAAAGTGGGAATGAGTTCCACATCGCGGCTAGGACAGTGATTAACGCGACCGGCGTGTGGACTGATGCGCTACAAGAGATGGCTGGTGGCCATTCAGATTTTTCTGTACAGGCATCAAAGGGAGTCCATATTTTGGTTCCGCGGGACCGGATCGACTCAGAAGTGTCCGTCTTCGTTCGGGCCGAGGACAGTGTCTTGTTTATCCGCACCTGGGGGGCGCATTGGTTGATTGGAACAACCGACACTCCGTGGGAACAAGGCCTTGATCACCCGGCGGCCAGTGCCAGTGACATTGAATACCTTTTGCGAAACGTGAATCGAGTGCTCAATGTCGAGCTCGGGGTTGCAGACATTGACGGCGTATACGCAGGATTACGCCCACTCATCAAGGGAAAGGAAGGTGCGACCAGTGATTTGAGTCGGGAACACGCGGTGGAAACCACTGTTCCGGGGTTCACCACGGTTGCCGGTGGTAAATACACCACCTATCGGGTTATGGCCGAAGACGCGGTCAATGCTGCCATCGCTGATCTGCAAAGCCGAGGACTCATTGACACAGTGGCGAATTCTGATACCGAAAATATCCCCTTGATTGGTGCTACCGACTTGGCCGAGGCCCAAACCCGGTTGCAAGCCAATGCAAAGAGCTTTGGGGTGAGCTCCGAGGGAGTCGATCACTTGCTCAAGCGCTACGGGTCGATGGTGGGTGAGCTGATCTCGATCTTGAAATACCGGCCAGAACTGGCCGCGCCGATTGCTGGTGAAGTTGCCGGTGGGCCGGGGTATTTGCGGGTCGAGGCTCTGTACGCGGTAACCCACGAAGGGGCACTCCATATTGATGACATTCTCACCAGGCGCACCCACCTGTCCATTGAAACTCCCGACCAAGGGTTAGCGGCCGCGGAGGAGGTAGCCCAAATAATGGGTGCTGAGTTGGGCTGGGACGAGCAGCGGATTCAGATTGAGCTGACGCACTACCAGGATCGGGTGGCTGCTGAGCGGGAAGCGCACACAGCCGTTGATGATTCAGGTGCCATGTTAGCCCGGAATCGGGTGCCAGATATTCGCCTCACTAGGGTGTGACACTTAAGTGGTCCGGAGCAATGAAAGTGGGAATCGTGGAAAAAGAGATTGTTGATTCAAATGAAATCGAAGTGGGAGACGACCTCTCGGTTAACATTATTCTCGACGAAAATGATCAAGTTGTTGGCGCAGTTGCAGACGAAGTAATTGTCGCAACCGGGCCTGAAGGTTCAGTAGTGGACGAAATAATCGACGTACTTGATGCTGACGGCAAATTGGTAATCGAAGACGAAACCATGACCGTCTACGACACTGATGCCAATGTAATGTCGCGTGAAGAGGAAATTCGGATTCCACTCGTAGACTAATTCCTCCAGCCCCCCTTGCTATAGTTTGGCACAGGGGGGTCGTCATGTCCGGGGTGTTGCGTGGCAGGTCCAGCGTTCGCATTTCACTTGTTGCTGTTGTGATGGCAGCATTAACATTTGGCTTTGCGCCAGTCGGGTCGGCTGCTACCAAAGTTGATCCGGTTCGAATTTTGAACTCCCTACCGGTTTCGAGCGAAGCTACTTCCGGTTACAGTCGCGCGCTTTTTAGCCACTGGTCCGACCTTGACGCTGATGGTTGTGACACGCGTGAAGAAGTTTTGATCCAGGAGCGGGTGTCTGGTCAAGTGTCCGGATGCAAAGTTGTGAATGGTAAATGGGTTTCCCAGTTCGACGGCGTCAGCACCACCAATTCGAGTAATTTCGACATTGATCATTTCGTCCCTTTGAAGGAAGCGTGGGATTCCGGCGCGTGGCGTTGGGATCGTGGAACGCGACAACGTTACGCCAATGATCTGGGATACGCGTTGTCTTTGATCGCGGTGAGCGCAAGCTCCAATCGATCAAAGGGCGCCCGAGATCCGGCGCAATGGTTGCCCAATCAGAATCGATGCCGGTATGCGAAGAGCTGGATTGGGGTTAAGTTTCGGTGGCGGTTGTCTGTGGATAGCAGAGAAAAAAGGAGTTTGGACAGAATCTTGGCCAATTGCTCGGCACGGATGAAGATTCCGCCACGAGCGTCGACCAAGACGGCCACACTTACTGCGCCAAGCGGGGGTACTTCGCAAGCCGGAGCAGATCCTCGTTTTGGCACTTGTGGCGCAGCGATTAAGGCGGGCTTTGGCCCTTACCTAAAAGGAACTGACTCGCAGTATTCGTGGTACATCGATCGTGATGGTGATGGAGTTGTCTGCGAGTAGTTGCTACCCCGGAAGAGGCAGAAATTCAATCGTGCTTCCTGCTTCAACCGGTGCTGTGACAATTGCGAATCCAGTAGAAGTGCTGAGCCCGCGCAACATCGCCGATCCGCTGTACAAAGCAGGGACAAATTCCTGATTCTCGATGGTCCCGGGCACGAGGCGGCTGCCCGACTTCCCGCCTTTGAGGGACTGCGAGGTAGGAATTGACACCCCGACCGGTAATTGTTGGCCCAGCATTTTGCTAATTATTGGTTGAGCCAGAGTAATGAGCGCAACAACCGCCGCAAGCGGATTTCCGGGAAGTCCAATGATCGGGTACTTTCTGTCCTGGCTAACTGCCAACTGCATTGGGTGTCCGGGGCGAACGGCAACTCCGTCGACTAACACCTGACCCTGTGCGAGCTTGATTGCGGCCTTGAAGTGATCTTTCGTACTTGCTGCGGTTCCACCCGTCGTCACAACAAGGTCGGCCTTGGTCGTTGATATTGCCTGCGAAATTTGATCGAGGTGGTCCGTGATGTAGAGCACCGGTAACGCTTGGGCGCCCATGCGTGTTAACCACAGGGGGAGTTGTGGGCCTAGTGAGTCGCGCACAAATTTTTGTCTTGGCAGGCCACTGGTGAGAAGCTCGTCACCGGTAATAATTATTTGAACCGTAGGTTGAGTAACAACATTTATTGTATCGTGACCGGTGGCAGCCAGCAATCCAATTAACGCTGGATGCAGGGTGGTTCCTTGGGGACATAACAGGTCGCCGCGTGCGCATTCCTCGCCCGCGCGGCGAATGTCTTGTGCACTGGCACTCGCGGATTCCAGCCGGGTGCCGGTGAGGGTTCCGTTTTCAGTTCGGACGATCGCTTGTGCTCCTGCGGGAAGGGCTGCGCCAGTTGTGATCGGCCTGGCGTGATCGAGCTCAATGCGCTCGAGCTCAATGTGATCGGCTCGATTGACAGTCCAAGGGCCAACGCCACTCACGGCCCAGCCATCCATTGAACTTGAATCGGCATTGGGCAGATCGGTTAAGGCAACTAGGTCTTCGGCACACACTCGCCGATCACCGGAATCAATTGGGGCGGATTCAATCGCGCACATTTCGCCCAGTGAATACGCAAACTCTCGGGCGTCCCCCCACGAATATTCGGACTCATTAATTGACACGCGCTTAGCTGCTCTTTTCCGCCCAAGATTTTGCGAGGCTTTCAACCGTGCGTGAAATTTCCACAAGGTTGCCACCTCGCGCAACCGCCATGCCCATGAGGTAGGTGGTGATAGGGGCCGCCGGACGTTCTACTTCGTGGGCCGCGTGCCGAGCGCCATCAAGGATTGCGGTGAGGTCGGATTCACCCAGACTGGGTGCGATTTCCTCAAGTTCGAGTGCGGTAACTACTTCTTGTAACCATTCGTCCATGGGCCTACTTTAGGGTGCTCGGGCAGTAACTCCTGTGCGGCAGTCAAATCCTCGGGAGTATCCAGATCCATGAAGTAATCGGCATTCTCAGGAGTGAGGGCGAAGTATTTCGCCTGGGGAAGATGGGTCATGAGTTCACGCATGCTTGAGTTGGTCGGGTCACCGAGCCGGTCAAGTGCCACTTGCAAGGCCGTGCTGCGGTAAAGCCCGGCAAGATATTGGGGCTTTTTTGCCAGATCTTGTGGAATCAGGGCAGTGTCATCGGGGTCTAGGTGCAGGCGCAATAGTTGTGGCAGGGCAAATGGGGCATCGACAGCGAGTAGCACAACCTTGGACGTGCGGGTGTGCGCCAAGCCCGCCGAGACCGCGGCAACCGGCCCGGAGCCGGGTGGATCTTCGCGGGTGAACATCACTTCGGGGCGGGCGGCCATGGCTTCCCCGACCACGATAGTGGGCACACCCGAAGGAATTTGGGCTAGTTGGAAGTCAAGCAAAGTGTCGTTTCCCAGTTTCACGGAGGCTTTGTCGGTGCCCATCCGCCGACTTGAGCCGCCCGTGAGCAAAATGACGCTGACCTCGGGGTTATGCACAGGCTCAAGACTAGCTGGGTCGTTTCCACAACGGTCATCGATAACGTGACACAGGGGGATTTACGGTGCAGACTAGTGGCTATCGCTCGAGTCTCTCGAGTTGATCGAGAGCCCGCGTGACACACACCCCCCCCCCAGTTACGCGGGTTTTCCTATGCCCGCGATTCGAACATGCCCAGTACCGCGGCAACCCCCAAAACGGAACGGGGAGCATAGGCCGAACGCCAGAGGCCGCCATGATTTGCGCCCACGACAAACAGGTCCATTGGGTTGCTCAAGCTGGTGCTGGGGTTGGCAACTGAAGCCGGATTGCGCAAGTCGTGAACAAGGAGTGCGGCCATGAGGTGGGATCCCCGGGTACCGAGCTCGA
>JGI24913J38484_100339_pt1 | contig 13952 bp, 12 predicted proteins | sample LinPfosmplate1_FD_38484 | JGI IMG/M metagenome (IMG submission 38484)
CTCGGTGTTTAACATTGCAGATGATGTTACAGACAATATTGCAAAAACGCGATATATTGAACTTATAGGGTTTAGTTTAATGCCAAATCATTACCATCTTATTATTTATGGAATAGAAGACGATGGTATACCAAAGTATATGCAACGAATTCTTAATTCATATACTAAATATTTTAATACTAAATATGATCAATCAGGGCATCTTTTTCAAGGACCATATAAAGCTGTGCACATAGAAGATGATAATCAACTTTCTTATTTGTCAGCATATCAGCATCGTAATCCTAACGAGTTGAAAGAATGGAAAGGAAAAGAATTAAAATATTCTTGGTCTAGTTATCAAGATTATGTAGGAAAAAATAGGTGGGGGGATCTTTTGAAAAACGATATTATTATGGATAGATTTGAAAATGGGGGAGATTACAATGATTTTGTGCAAACCAGCGGAGCGAAAGAATCTTTTGATGATTAATTAGCTTTTTAATAATGAATGTTAAACACTCGGTGTTTAACATTATGTATAAAAAATATGTAGATAAATAAAAAACACCACCGTCGCTCACGAGCGACGGTGGTGTTTTTTATCTTACTTTATTTAAAACTCTTTCAAATGATTCAGGTGAATTTTCTGCTAAGTCTGCTAGTATCTTTCTGTCTAGTCCTATATTGCTTTTCTTTAAAGCTCCAATAAACTTACTGTATGAAATAGGGTTCTCACCTGCACGCGTGGCTGCATTTATCTTTACGCTCCACAGTCTTCGGAAATCGTTTTTCTTATCTCGTCTGTGTGCGAAAGCGTGCGTACCAGCATGAGCGATAGCTTCTTTAGCTTGTTTTTCTTTTGTAGAACGTCCAAAACGGTACCCCTTTACTTTCTGAAGGATGTTTTTACGTCTTTTATTTGCTGTTGTTCCTCTTTTTACTCTTGCCATGATAAATATTATTTAATTCCAATTTCTTTAGCTCTAGTTCTTTTTGATATATTAAGCGCCACTTTTCTTTTTCTGGCCATTCTACCCGAACTTGATTCTTTAGCATTAAAATGGTTTTGACCAGGAACACGCACGGTTATCTTACCGTTCTTACTTACTTTTAGTCTTTTTGAAAATATCTTTTTAGTTTTCATTATACTTTTTTACCTTTTTCTATTGTTGTAGACAACCCTTTAGGACTTTTCTTTATAGGATCGGCTATTTTATATTCTTCTGTTACAAGTGTTAAGAATTTCTCAAGTCTCTCTTTAAGAAAGTTGAATTCCATATACTTGTATCGTCCAAATAAGAATAAATCCACCTTTACTCTGTGTCCTTCTTTAAGCCATCCAGATACTCTTTTGGCTTTAAGATTAAGGTCGCCTTCGCCAGTACCTATTTTTATTTGGACGACTTTAGTCTCTGTAACGTGCGATTTAGCCTTTATTTCCTTATCTCTTTTCTTCTGCTCGTATTGAAATCTACCATAATCAGCTATTTTTGCAACAGGAGGGTTTGCTTTCGGAGATATCTCTAAAAGGTCTAACCCAGCTTCTTGAGCGTGTTTTAGAGCCTCAGAGAGTGAAATAACACCCAAATTAGCGCCATCGGCGCCCATAACTCGCAATTCCTTTGCTCGTATGCTGTTGTTTATGTATATCTTTTCTGCCAATTGTTTATGGCTCAAATCAATATTTAAGCCACTAAATTGTAGCATGTTTTGGTGTGGAGGGCAATAATATACTATATATTTAGTTGCCCAAAGCTTTCAAATCAAATATACTATTATTATAGGTAAATGATTGTTTCAAGCTACGACCGGCGTCGGCACTCACATAGACTTTTATTGGAGCTCGCTCTCGCCGGTCATAATTTGACGGAATCATATGAATATTGAGGAAAACATATCTCTTAAGAAATTTACTACTTTTAAGGTTGGTGGGTTAGCTGACTATTTTTGTAAAGTCTCTAATATAGATGAGCTTAAAGAAGCAGTTATCTTTAGTAAAGAAAACAATTTGCAAGTTTTTATATTAGGTCATGGCTCTAATGTTTTAATATCTGACGACGGGTTTAGGGGTTTAGTTATTAAGACTGAGCTAAAAGGTATTGCATTTGAAAGAGACAAAGTAATAGCAAATGCAGGGGAGAGTTGGGACGATGTAGTTAAGCTTGCAGTAAAGAAAGAATTATATGGCATAGAAAACATGTCTTTCATACCGGGTACTGTGGGTGCTGGTATTGTCGGCAACATAGGAGCATACGGTAGCGAGATAAGAGACGTTGTAGAGTGCGTTGAAGTATTTGATATAGAAACCCTGAAAACTTTTAACTTAAGTAACGATGAATGTGAGTTTGAATACAGAAACAGTATATTTAAAAAGAAGAATTTTATTGTAACTAAAGTTTGCTTAAGTCTTTCTAAAGACGGTAAATTAAATACTTCGTATAAAGACATTAAAGAATATTTTGGTACTAAAACACCTAATATTAAAGCAGTGCGCACAGCAATAGGCGAGATAAGAAGTAAGAAATTCCCCAATCTTGAGAAGTACGGTACCGCAGGCTCTTTCTTTAAGAACCCTATAATAGAGGGCAATAAAGTGCATTTAGCAAAAGTTCTTGATGAGCTAGGTATGAAAGGTTTAAGAGAAGGTGATGTAGCACTTTACAAAAAGCAACCACTTGTTGTTATAAATTTTGGCGACGCAAATGCAAATGAAATAAAAAAGTTTACAGATTCTGTCGCACAAAAAGTTTTTGAAAAAAGAAAAATAAAAATAACTCCAGAAATAATTTTTGTAGGCAGTTTTAAACATTGAAAATTCAATTAAAATTTTAAATTTTAAATTTTAATTTAAAAAAACTTCGCAAAAAAGTTTTTTTAGTTATCCCCACTTTTTTTAAAAAAATATTGTTTTAAACTTTTTTGTATTAGATAATTAAGTAAACAAGCGCAACATTTTTATTTTTTAAAAAATAATCGGTCGGAAGTTGTTGTTGTTTAATTATTAACTCGAAATATAATTGTAATTGATCAATTAAAATAATATGGCAACAAAAAGAAAAGCTGCAAAGCGAAAGCCAGCTAAAAGAAAAGCTGCACCAAAGCGAAAGCCAGCTAAAAGAAAAGCTGCACCAAAGAAAAAGAAGGCAGCTGCAAAGCGAAAGCCAGCTAAAAGAAAAGCTGCACCAAAGAAAAAGAAGGCAGCACCAAAGCGAAAGCCAGCTAAAAAGAAAGCTGCAAAAAGGAAGCCAGCTAAAAAACGAAAAGCTGCTCCAAAGAAGAAAGCTGCAAAGCGACGACGACGATAATCTCGTCCAAAGCACTAAACAAAGCCCCGTATATACGGGGCTTTGTTTTTGTGTTAAAATAGGGGTATTAAGGCTTATTTATCATATGTTTTCACTAAAAAAGCTATTTGGAGATGAGAATAAGAAGGCGCTTAAAGCGTTGGATCCTGTCGTGGCAAAAATAAACTCTTTTGAGGGTAATATTTCCACACTCTCTGACGAGGCCCTTAAAGGTAAGACCATAGAGTTTAAAGAAAGACTTAATCCGCCAGCTGGCGGAGGCGAAACATTAGATGAGCTTCTGCCAGAGGCATATGCAGTAGTACGTGAAGCTGCAAAGCGTAATTTAGAACAAAGACACTTCGATGTTCAGCTTATAGGAGGCATTATTATGCACCAAGGTAATATCGCTGAGATGAGAACTGGAGAGGGAAAGACTTTAGTTGCCACTCTACCTGTGTATCTCAACGCACTTTCTGGGAAGGGGGTTCATGTAATCACCGTCAACGATTATCTTTCAAAACGTGATGCTGTATGGATGGGGCAAGTTTATAATTTCTTAGGTCTCTCTGTTGGTATTATTAATCACGAATCTTCTTTTATATATGACCCAGAACACAAAGAGCTTGACCAAGAGCGTGACGAAACAGGTTCTTTTAAAGTAGTTAACGAGTTTTTAAGACCAGTAGCTCGTAAAGAAGCGTACGCAACTGATATTACATACGGTACAAACAATGAATTTGGCTTTGATTATCTTAGAGATAATATTGAATACGAAAAAGATAATTTACGCCAAAGAGGTCACAATTTTGCAATAGTTGATGAAATAGACTCTATATTAATAGATGAAGCACGAACACCTCTTATCATCTCAGCTCCTGCCGCAGAGAGTGGCGATTTATACGCGCAGTTTTCTAAGATTGCGAGCCAGATGAATAAAGAAGAAGACTTTACTGTGGACGAAAAGATGCGTGCAGCGTCTCTGACAGACGAAGGTGTAGAAAAGGCAGAAAAGATCCTAGGTGTTGATAATCTGTATACAGAGAAGGGGATTAAGTTTGTGCATCACTTGGAGACAGCGGTGCGTGCAAAAGCTTTGTTCGAGAAAGACAAAGATTATGTAATTAAAGAAGGTGAAGTAGTAATAGTAGACGAGTTTACAGGGCGCCTACAACCAGGAAGACGATGGTCCGAAGGCTTACATCAAGCCATAGAAGCAAAAGAGAGCGTAGAGGTACAGAAAGAATCTAGGACATTTGCATCTGTTACATTTCAGAACTACTTTAGAATGTACGACAAACTCTCAGGTATGACGGGTACAGCACTTACTTCAGAGGAGGAGTTTTATAGTGTTTACGGGCTTCATACTATAGCTGTACCTACAAATATTCCCACTAAGAGGATTGACCAAGGTGACCTTATTTTCCAGACAGAAAAAGGCAAGTTCAAGGCTATAGCTCGTGCTGTCAAAGAAATTAATCAAAAGGGTCAGCCAGTGCTTATTGGTACTGCATCTATTGAGAAGAACGAGCTTTTAAGTGCATATCTAACGCGCGAGGGCATACCTCACGAAGTATTGAATGCTAAAAAGCACGAACAAGAAGGTGAGGTAGTAGCTCAAGCTGGGATAAAGGGGCGAGTGACTATCGCTACAAACATGGCAGGGCGAGGTGTGGACATTAAGCTTGGTGGCAACCCTGGCTCAAAAGAGCTATACGAAGAAGTCAAAAAACTCGGCGGTTTGTTTGTGCTCGGTACGGAAAGACATGAAGCAAGAAGAATCGATAATCAGCTAAGAGGGCGTTCAGGTAGGCAAGGAGACGAAGGTGAGACACAGTTCTTCGTATCTCTTGAGGACTCACTTATGCGTGTGTTTGCATCAGATATGATAAAGAAGATGATGGGGCGTTTCGGTATAGCAGAAGACGAACCAATACAGAACTCACTTATAACTCGCTCCCTTGAGTCAGCGCAGACTAAGATAGAAGGCTTTAACTTTGATTCTAGAAAGCACGTGCTTGAATATGACGACATAATGAACCAGCAACGTTCTGCTGTGTATGAGAGAAGAAGGAGAATAATGAATGGAGACAAAGACGAAATACGTAAAGAACTTGGAGAGCTCACAGAAGGCGATGAAGAGATGAAGAAAGTAGTGGACTCTAAAACAGAGCAACTAGGTGAAGAGCAGTTTATAGATACATTTAGAAAATTAACACTTCAAGTGATAGACATGCTTTGGGTAGAACATTTGGAAGTTATGGATTACACAAGAGGTTCTGTAAACTTACGTGCTTATGGTCAGAGAGACCCACTAATAGAATATAAAAAAGAAGGATTGAAGCTCTTTAAAGATATGGAGATGTCTATAGATGATAATGTTCTTAAGTTATTACCAAACATAGGGGGTGATGCCTTTGCACAAGAACGTCAGAAAGTAAAAGAAGTTCATGAAGAGGGAAGTATCTTAGCTAAGGCATCACAAACACCACAAGACCCTGTCGCAACTAGTGCCACAGATCATACTCACACGCCAGACGGAGAAAAGATAGGACGTAACGACCCATGCCACTGCGGCTCTGGCAAAAAATTCAAAAAGTGCCATGGACAATAAAATAAAACTTGGTAAATACTTACATTATAAAGGTATGGAAGTAGATGTAATTGGTATTGCTTTACACAGCGAAACTTTAGAAGAGATGGTTGTCTATAGCCATCCTGATCCTGTAAAAGGTAAAGATGCTAATACTACGTGGGCAAGACCCCTGAGTATGTTTCTAGAAGATGTTGAAATAGACGGTAAAAAAGTAGAAAGATTTAAATATTTAAGTAAATAAAAAACCCACCAAATTGGTGAGCTAAAGCGGTATCTAGTGAGGTTCTTGCACCCTTGGGGTAAACATCCATCGTGCGACGTCTTAGGTCGTAAAGTATGCACGTAAGTTGATGGCATGAGGCGCGAATGCCTTATCGCATTGCTGTATTAGCTCCTTAGGAAATCTAATACGTTAGAGCCCCACCTTTCTGCCTCACCAGATACCGAATACCATATTATATTTAAATAAAAAAGAAAAGCAAGGTTTTGTTTGAAATTAATCCTTATCGTTATCCCTCTGGAAGTAACTATCCACTTAGGTGCCTTGCACCTAAGTGGTAAATTTTATATTATCTTTATATGGCTACAAGGAAATTTGAATTTGTAAATGGAGATTTTTGTCATATTTTTAATCGTGGAGTAGACAAAAGAGATATCTTTTTAGATAAGAATGACATCGATAGATTTTTTAAGGGCATGGAAGAGTTTAATACTGTTGATTCAATAGGCAGTATTCATGAAAATTCATTTCATAGTAAAAACAGAAAAAATAAAAAATTGGTAAATATTATTTGCTATTGCCTAAATCCAAATCACTATCATTTTATTTTAGAGCAACTTGCAGATAATGGAATTACAAAATTTATGCATAAAATCGGTGGATATTCAAAATATTTTAATTCAAAATACAAAAGAAGTGGAGCACTGTTCCAAGGTAAATTTAAAGCAGTTTATTTATCTCCAGATGACCAGCTATTGCGAAGTAGTGCATATGTAAATTTAAATGACAAAGTTCATTCACTTGGGTGCAAGGCACCTAAGTTGTCTAGTTGGGGAGAGTATGTTGGAGATGGGAATAATAGTTTTTGTAAAAAAGATGTTATTTTAGATCAATTTGATAATATAAAAGAATATAAAAAATTTGCAGAGGGGTTATTGATTGATATTAAGAAACAGAGGGAAGAAGAGAAAGAGATAGAAAAACTTTTATTAGAGTAATTACTTAGTAGTAAGGTTCCTAAGTAGGATTAAGCTTTAAGAAGTATTATGGATAATAGAAATATAAAATTCAATGAAGAAGAATTAATAAAAATTGCAAAACCGTACTTTAATACTGCAAGATCTGGTGATTGGGAGCATGCATTGAGAGTGGTCAAATGGATAAAAGAACTCGGTAAAGATAGGAGTAATCTTCATCTACTTGTAGTTGCTGGTTATATTCATGATATTGGATGGTCAGGTGTAGCGCCTGAAGGGAAATTAGACTTGGATGTTGTGTTAGAATTAGAGCATAAAGCAAATAAAAATTCACCCAAATTTATAAGAGAGGTTCTTGAGAAGCTTAAATTTGCAGAAGATGAAATACAAACAGTAAATAAATTTGTAAAGGCAGCCGATAAACATGAATCAGTAGATGACGATGAAGCGATAATCGTAGATTCTGACGCTCTTAGTAAATTAAACCCAGAACATTTGAGAGAAAAATACAATCTTGAGAGTTTTGGGAAGGCACTACAGTATTTGGAAACTAAAATTCCAGGACGTCTAAAAACCAAGAAAGCAAAAGTATTGTTCTCAGAACTATTTCCAAAACTTAAGGCTGAATTAATGTAATATAATAAAATAAACAATGAAAATTTTTACAAAATTACTAATTACAATATTATTACTACTTTTGGTAGCAAATTACGTACCCGGGATTGAGGTGTCAGGATTTTATATTGCATTTATCGTCGCAATAATTCTAGGTATAGTAAATCTCATAATAAGGCCAATTCTAGTATTGCTTACATTACCTATAAACATGATGACCTTCGGTCTTTTTACTCTTATCATTAATGCTGTATTGTTCTGGTTCATCTCCACCTTTATACAAGGCTTTAGTGTAGACGGTTTTATTGCTGCATTTGTCGGAGCATTCATAATCTCTCTCGGAAGTTCTTTTGCAAATAAATTTCTAAAAGGAAGATAGATAATACCATCCCTTCAAATAGTATGGTTTTTGCTCTATAATACTAATTATGAGTAAATACATACCAACAATTGGACTTGAGATACATGCAGAGCTGAAGACTAAGACAAAGATGTTCTGTAGCTCCAAAAACGACCCAAATGAAGAGAAAGCCAATATAAATATATGTCCTATATGTATGGGGCACCCTGGGACACTTCCTGTTATCAACCGTGAGGCTGTTAAACATGTCTTAACTGTCGGTACTGCAATAAGTGGCAAATTAGCTGATTTCACAGAATTTGACCGTAAAAACTATTTTTACCCTGATATCCCAAAAGGTTATCAGATAAGCCAGTATAAGTATCCTCTTATATCAGGAGGGAGTCTTGCGGGTGTAGATATCACGAGAGTGCATTTGGAAGAAGATACTGCTAAATCTACTCACCACGCTAACTATAGCCTTATAGACTTCAACAGAGCAGGAGTACCACTTATGGAGCTTGTTACAGAGCCTGTAGTTAAAGATGCGAAACAAGCAAGCCAGTTTGCCAAAGAGCTTCAGATTTTACTACGTACGCTTCAAGTAGGGGAGGCAAATATGGAAAAGGGGGAAATGCGTGTTGAAGCAAATATCTCGGTTATGCGAGAGGGAGACAATCAGTTTGGTACAAAGGTAGAAGTCAAAAACCTCAACTCATTTAAGGTTGTAGAGAAGGCTATAGAGTATGAGATCAAGAGACAGAGTAAATTACTTGATGAGGGCGGTGAAGTAATACAAGAGACACGTGGTTGGGACGAGGCAAAGCAAGAGACATTCTCACAGCGTATCAAAGAGGGTTCAGCTGACTACAGATATTTCCCAGACCCTGACCTACCCAAACTGCACATAAGTAAAATAGAAGAATTCTCTGGAGAAAACCTAAAGAACATTTTGCCAGAGCTTCCATGGGAAAAGAGGGAAAGATATAAAAGTCAGTATGACATAAAAGAAGAGGACGCAGATATGTTCGTGCGAGACGAATTCCTAGCAAAACTTTTCGATGCCGTTGCGGAGCAATTTGTAGGGGGTAATATGCTAATCAAGACCGCTTCTAATTACATCACATCCGACATTGCAGGACTTGTAAAACAAGGTGGTGGAAAGAGCGACAAATTACACGAAAATATTTCTGCAGAAAACTTTGCACAATTAATGTCGATGGTTCATGGAAACGAGATCTCATCTCGTGGAGCAAAAGATATTTTAAAAGAGATGTATGAAAACGGTGGAGTGCCAAAAGAGATCGCAGAGAAGAAAAACTTATTCCAGAAAAGTGACGAGGGTGAGCTCAAGCAAATCATAGAAAAGATAATAGAAGAAAACGAAAAAGTGGTAACTGAATACAAGAACGGAAAAGAAGCTGGACTACAGTTTTTGATAGGGCAGGGTATGCGAGCGACTCAAGGCTCTGCAAATCCAGAAGTACTTAAAAAACTTTTTGAGAATCTACTAAAGTAAAATATTCAAGCAAGTTCTACTGAAGAGGCTTCGCAGGTTGAGTGGGCATGGTTCGAGCGAAGCGAGAGAGCGAGGCCGAGACTGAGCGCGCACCCTCGCTGGGGGTGCGACGCGTGCTCTTCAGGGGAAGCTTGCGAAGAATATATTGTACTAAAAATTGCCATATAACTGGCGGTTTTTTGTACTTTTCCACATATTGTAATTATCGAGTATTTTGAGGGTAGAGTATAATGATAAGTAATATGAATGAACTAATATTCGCAGGAAATAAGTACATCTCGTCTAAACGAGCAGGGAAGCTGACGGGATACACGACCGATTATATCGGGCAGATGTGTCGTGGAGGTAAGATGGACTGTAGGCTTGTTGGCAGGAATTGGTATATCAATGAAGAGGTAATGAAAGCGCAAAAAAAGAGTTTTAAGAAAGCGCAATTAAACGAAGGTGGTAGAGCAATAGAGTATAAGAAACTTGATTTAGAACCAATGTATTATAGTGATGACGAGCGTATCAACAACCCTGAAATAAATAAAGTTGTCTTAGAAAACACTGAAGAGGAAGTAGAAGAGATAACAGAGGAGGAAGAGGAGACAATAATAGAGATAAAAGAAAAGAAACCTGCCCGACCTGCAGGCGGGGAAAATCTAATTCCAATACTTAGCATGATCGAAAGTCCTATGGTTGACCTAAGACCTAGCAAAAAGGAGGTCGCCAAAACCCCAGTTATAAGAGAAGCTAGAGGGGTTATAGAGAGAGAGGGGCTTCTTCCACAGAAATCACCAATAAGACTCCCCATGGTAAAGGTTATAGCCTCTGTAATAGTACTAGTAGGGCTTCTATTTGTTGCAGGTACGCTCACATTAGAACAAACTGTACATTACACTCAGTCTGAAAGCACTGTTAATACAGAGTTTCAGGTGGCAGGTGTGGGTAGCTTCTTTAGTTTTTAAAGAGTAAATAAAATCTCGTTTAGACAAGATAGTTAGATATAGAAACATTTATTTATTATTAAAGATTGATCATTTAATAAATAAAATACATTTATTGTTTATTTTTCAGTAAATTTTCATTTTATTTATTAATTTGATGAGCCAGACAAGCAAGAAAGATCTATTTTAAGAATAAGCTTCGAACTAAGCTTAAAATTGAGCTCTAAGAGTTTTAAAAAATGTATGGTTAGTATGTAACTATATTTTTTTTATTTAAATTATAGAATTTTTGAAGAAATTAGTACTTTAAAAAGTCTAAAGAAAACAAAGATATTTCGCCTTTAAATACTACGGCTATAAAAATAATAGGCGAAATATCTTTATTCCAAGGGCTTTTATAGAGATTAGAAATTTTTTATATTAGATCATATAACACCACATCTAGTATTAGAAAGATAGTTTTTTATCTTTTTATAATTCTAAACACCTCAACCAGTTGAGGTGTTTAGAATTGCTTGGTTTAAGGTATTTTTGTTTAAATTGTTGTATTAGAAAGCTTGTTTTCGCTCGCATATCTCTTATTGCGGAAAAAGGTCTGTCCTCGAGGAGCAAGTCAATCCTCGAGGAGGAGTGGTAGCGACGGGAAGAGGTTTGACTTAGGCGGGAAGAGGTCAGTCCTTGGGGAGCAAATAAGATTAAACCTTAAGGAGCGATAAATTAATATTAGATTTAAGTATCAAGATTTATATTTCCATATAATTTTGTTTTTACGAAAACAAAAGACATTTCGTTAAGACGACGGCACGAAAGTTATCCACATTTAAGCGCTCTAAACGATACTTTTTAAGGATTTTTTAAGGTAAAATATAGGTAATTCGGCTCTAACAAAAAAACTCAAAAAGACATTCTCAAAGACATGGATAAAGAACTAACTTTTAACAATAAAAAATATCTTTCTTCTAAGCATGCTGGAAAAATTTCAGGCTACACAAATGACTATGTAGCTCGACTTGCACGTCAAAAAAAAGTTGCAGGAAAGAAAGTTGGACGAACTTGGTATGTTGAAGAATCTTCTCTAAAGAGTTTTATACAAAACAATAAAATACAGAAAACAAATCTTCATAAAAAGCTATCTGACAAAAGAACAAATGATCTAAAATTCTTTGAAAGAGACAGAAAGTTAAGTGAGGAATTTCAAGCATTTAAGTCAAATGTATCTCTAGCTTCAAAAACAGAATTATTTAAAAAAAGTACTGCATTTGCATTAGCTATTATATTTGTGTTCGGTGGATATTTTGTAAGCAACACTGATATTGCACAAGCAGGTTTTAGAAAAGTGTCGCAAGCTGTAGTCGGAGCATTAGACGCAGTTTCAAAGTTTAACCCAGCAGAGTTTGGAATAAGTTCAGTGCTTACATTTAAAGATGCAGGTAAGGATGCGGCACTCAATGTACACAGAGGGATGGAAAAGAGTAAACTACTTTCAGCAGAAGCTTCAAAGAAAACATATCTAATAGCAAAGGGTGACTCTGCTACATGGCAAGACCTGAAGGATGGTGCAATCTATAAAGTAAACAGCTCAATCACTTCTGCAATTTTTAATATAAAAAACAATGCTACAAAGTCTGTAGCTGGCGTATCAAACATAATCTCTCCATACAGTAACTTCCAAAACACGCGCGCCAATGTATTTGCAAGTATAGCCGGTAGCATAAATTCAATCATTAAAGATGAAGCGCTCTACGTAAACAAAACTGTAAACAGTGTAATATGTAAATTCTCTACATGTGGTGGAGAGGTAGAAGAGACAGTCTTGGTGCAAGTTCAAAAAGAAATTCCTAAAGAAAGTATAGTCAAGGAAAATATTCCAGAAAAAGTAGTTGTTATAGACCCGTCACCAAAGGTGGTTACAAACCAGCCAGTTATTGAAAGAGTCATTGAAACCAGAGAAATAATTGTCTCAGGAGGTATTACAAGGGAAGATTTAGAGCTTGCGATACAACAATTTAGCAATAAAGTCTACTCAGACATGAGTAGCTTAACCTCAGCCAACGAAACAAGAATAATAAACAACTACAGCGTCATAGCCCAAACAAACAAAATAGATAAACTAGGAAGTGTAACAATCTCCAACTCCACAATATCAGGAACTCTCTCAGGTCTTACTGACGCACACATACCAGACTCCATAACTGCATCAAACTACTTACCACTTACTGGTGGGACGCTCACAGGCGGTCTAACTGCAGAATACTTCACTGCAACATCATCAACCGCAACATCTACATTTAGAGGACAAATCAGTTCAACCTTTGTACCTACAGTCGCACATTCATTTGGTGCATGGGCTGTTGATGTCGCAGGAGCAGAAGCTACAAATGCATCATTCTATATCAACCCAGCTTCAGCTGCAGCAGACACAAACTTATTTAGTATCTCCGTTAACGATGGTGCTAAGTTCATCATTGACGCAGAAGGAGACCTATTCGCAAACTCTATTACTGCAGTAGGAGGTGTCACACTTTCGACAACAACAGCTTCAACATTTACTGTTGAAAATGATCTAACCATAGGAGACGCTACAACCACAGACTCTATATATCTAAACGCAATGTTAGCTTCTTCACTTATACCAAAGTATGACAATGCATTTGACATTGGAAGCTCATCACCACAGAGAATGTGGAGAACAGGATACTTTGGTACGTCGATAGGCATTGGCACGTCCTCTCCATATGCAACACTCTCAATAGAAGGTTCATCAGCTTTAGGTAACTCAGCTCTTGCTGGGTACTTCACAGCCACCTCAACCACCGCAACCTCCACCATCGCCGGTGGTCTTGACATAGATAACGGCGGATTTGTCTATGACTTTACAACAAATAATGTTGGTATCGGTACGGCAAGCCCAACACAAGCTCTTGATGTAGTAGGAACGGGAACATTCTCTACTTCAATAATCGCTAGCACAGCAACACTAACAGGAGGATCACTAACAGACAGTAGTGGAGCAATCAGTTTTGGAGACGAAAACCTAACAACAACAGGAACACTCTCAATCTCAGGATTAACATCATTGATACAAGCTTCAACAACACGTCTTTCAGTATTTGACACAGCATACTTCGGAGGTACTGCGACAAGCACATTCAACTCCGCAGGAGTACTTACAATGGCAGGCAATATCATAATGTCAGACAATTCAATCACAGGTATAGACACACTCACATTTACAGACACATCAGGAACTATTGCAGGAATACAAAACCAAAATCTAGTAGACAAAACTGCAACAGAAACAATCTTAGGTCTTTGGAACTTTACAAATACAGGTACGACGACAATAGCAAATCTTTGGACAGAGAATCTACAAGTAGGAACAGTTCTTGAAGCTCCATACTTCACAGCAACAAGCACATCACAAGCATCAACTTTCCCATACGCATCATCAACATCACTAACAGTAAGTGGTTCCACATACTTAGGTACA
>JGI24913J38484_100431_pt1 | contig 13554 bp, 13 predicted proteins | sample LinPfosmplate1_FD_38484 | JGI IMG/M metagenome (IMG submission 38484)
CCATGGGAATGGTGGCCTGGCCGCCGCAGCTCACCATGTTGAGGTTGGGCTCGGCGAAATGCTCCTCCATGTTGACCACGGGCACGACATAGGGCCCGATCGCCGCCGGTGTCAGATCGACCATGCGCTTGGCGTGCTTAAGGCAGACCTCGGCGTGATAAGCATGCGCCTTGGCGGAAGTGGCGTCGAAGACCAGCTCGATCGATGCGAACTCCGGCATCTCCACGAGGCCGTCGATGCCTTTGTCGGTGGTCGCGACACCGAGCTTGCGTGCGCGGGCAAGGCCGTCCGACTCTGGGTCGATGCCGACCATCGCCGCCAGGCGCAAATGCTCGGCGCTGCGCATCACCTTGACCATCAGGTCGGTGCCGATATTGCCCGATCCGATGATCGCGCAGTCCACTTTTCCGCTCATGTCGTCTCCTAATTCTCTGCGCCGGGCAGGGGTCCGAGATGCTTCGCCCAGTGTGCCATGGCCTCGAGCCCGAAGTCCGTGACCGGCAGGCTCGGCTGGCGCGCCGCACCATTGCGCAAGCCAAGCCTATGGGCAAGCAGGCGCTTGCCGTAGGCGATGAAGTTCTCCACCGAGCTCATCATGAAGACGATCAGCGGCAGCAGCTCGCGGTGGATGCGCTCGGCCTCTGCCAGGTCCTCGGGACTGCCGCTTTTCATCAGCTCGTAGATGCGCACTTGCGGATCGAACAGGTCGGGCGCCGGGATCATGCCGACCGCGCCTGCGCGCAGCGTATCGGGCAGCTGAATACCGGCATAGCCGCCAAAGATGTCGAAGGCGCCGTCGGTATCGTCGAGCAGCTGGCGGACATAGGTCGCAGGCCCTTCGCCCTTGAGCAGGCAGACGTTAGGGTGCTGGCGATTGAGCTCCTTCAGCGCCCCATTCGAAAGACTGGTGGCCATCAGCCCCGGCGCGTTCTGGATAGCCAGCGGCACCTCGGCGCTGTCGGCCACTTTGCCGAAGAAGCGCACATACTCGCTTTCGGGAACGCCGGCGACGGCAGGTGGCTGCAGGATCGCCCAGTCGGCGCCGGCCGCCACCGCCGCTTTCACGAATTCGATCTGGCCGGGAACGCTGCCTTCGCCGACCGTCACCGCGTATGGCACGCGCCCGGCGATATCCTCGCCCACCCAGTCGATGACCTGGCGGCGCTCTGTGACGTCGAGCTTGCCGACCTCGGTCGCCAGCCCCATGACGGCGACGCCGTGGGCGCCACCGGCGACGCAGGCCTCGACCTGGCGGCGCATGGCGTCGCGATCCAGCTGGCCGTCGTCGTCGAAGAAGCTGTAGAGGATCGGGTAGATGCCGTGGAAGTCCGTATGTGCCATCGTCGTGTTCCTCAATAGGTCGCGCGGCCGCCGGAGATGTCGTAGACGGCGCCTGTGCTGAAGCTGCAATCCTCGGACGATAGCCAAGCAATCAATGCCGCCACTTCCGCGGGCTGACCCATGCGGCCCATGGGGATCTTGGCGATGAGGTGTTCGTTCTGCTCCGGCGTGTTCTGCTTGAGGATGGCGGTTTCGATCACCGCGGGCGCAATGCAATTGGCGATCACGCCCGTGCCCACGCACTCCTTGCCGAGCGACTTGGTCAGACCGATAACGCCCGCCTTGGCGGCGCTGTAGTGGGCGGACAGGGGATTGCCTTCCTTGCCGGCGATAGAGGCGATATTGACGATGCGGCCATATCCTGCCTCGATCATCCGGGGCAGCACCGCGCGACAGCAGAGGAAGGTGCCCGTGAGGTCTATGTCGACCACACGCCGCCAATCCTCGATGGACATCTCCCACACCGTCGCATTGGTGCCGGCGATACCGGCGCTGTTGACGAGAATGTCCACCTTGCCGGTCGCGGCGGCGGCGCGATCGACCGATGCCGGGTCGCTGACATCCACCACGGCCGTGCCGAAGCCTTCTTTCTCGGCGGCGGCAAGGGCGGCCTCGTCGCGGTCCCACAGCACGACAGTGGCGCCGGAAGCCTTCATGCGCTGGGCAGTGGCATAGCCGAGGCCGATGGCGCCGCCTGTAATCACAGCCACACGGCCGGCGAGATCGATAGCGTTCATGGTCGATGTTCCTCTCTGGATCGCTGCTGAGGCTTATAGACCACGGGCCGAGCGGCGGAAATCGCTATTGCAGGCAGGGCCAAGCATCAGCGAGCGCGGCGGGCACCACGGCTGTGGTAGCGGTTAGCTATTTCGGCATTTAACCCAGCATAATTGTAGGGCTTTTCTCACGACAGCAGCGCGCGCCGGACTCCTACATGCAGGTGGTTAAACTCGATACCGCGCTTTGAAGATGATAAATACCCAATTTAATTCATCGGACTTTACAAAGCTCCGCCAAGGCATAGTTTAATTGGTGTCGTGAGGCTAACGGCGCTCATACCAGTCAGCCGGCAGCCGTATCAATGAGATGCCCATCGCGATGCGGCAGCGCCGCGGCAGCGAGGCAGGAATGGGAGAGATTTGATGTCCGATTTCCAAGAGGCCCGGCCAGCGCCCGGCGCAAAAGGCGGCGTGTTCTCGAACATTGGTCTGAAGGGAAAGATTTTCGCCGGTACCGTGGCACCGTTGGGGCTCCTGGTGGTGCTCGGCGTGGTGACCATGACGAGTGTCGGTAGCATCGTCGAGACCAACCGGTGGGTCGAGCACACCCACAATGTGCTCGCCGACGCCGATGGCATCGTCTCGAGCGCGGTTGATATGGAAACCGGCATGCGCGGCTATCTGCTGGCCGGAAAAGAGGGCTTCCTTGCCCCTTATGAGGCAGGCGAGACACAGACCTATGCCGATATCGGCGCATTGCAGGAGACTGTCAGCGACAATCCGGCCCAGGTAGAGCGCCTGGCGGAGGTCGAGCGAATCTTGCGCGAATGGCAGGAGCAGGTGACCGAGCCGACCATCGCCTTGCGTGCCGAGATCGGCGATGCGGAGACCATGAACGACATGGCCGCCCTCGTCGGCGAGGCGCGCGGGAAAGTCTATTTCGATGCCTTCCGTGAGCAGATCGCCACCTTCATCGGACGTGAGGCTGCGCTGCTCGAGAATCGCCGTACCGAATTCGCCAGAGCCCAAGAAGGTGTCGGCGAGGCCCTCGCAGCCATTCAGCAGAGTGCCGGTTGGGTCGACCACACACACGAGGTGCTGGCCGCCTCCGCGCGCATCGTTGCAGCGGCGGTCGACATGGAGACCGGCATGCGCGGCTTCCTGCTGGCCGGCGAAAACGATTTCCTCGCGCCCTACAACGCCGGCAAGGAAGCGATCTTAAATGAATTCGCGGCGCTCAAGGAAACCGTCTCGGACAACCCGCCGCAGGTCGCGCGCCTGGAGGAAGCCGAGAGCACGATCAGCGAGTGGCTGGAGCGCGTGGCTGAGCCTGCGATCACCCTCAGGCGCCGTGTCGAGACCGACTCGGCGAGCCTGCAGGATGTCGATGCCTACGTATCGCGCAAGGCCGGCAAGACCTACTTCGACGGCTTCCGCGCCATCATTGCCGAGTTCAGCGGCATCGAGGCCGAGTTGTTCGGCCAGCGCCAGGCCGACGCCGAAGCGGCCGAGGCCAAGGCCCAGTCGCTGATCGGCGTCATGGAGGAGAACGAGCGTTGGGTCACCCACACCTATTCAGTGATCGCGCAGGCCAATGCCATCCTCTCTGCCGCGGTGGATATGGAGACCGGCATGCGTGGTTACCTGCTCGCCGGTAAGGAGGACTTTCTCGCGCCCTACAATGCGGGCAAGGAGCAGTTCCTCAGTCTCGTCGCCGACCTCCAGGAGACGGTCAGCGATAATGCGGAACAGGTGGCACTTCTCGACGAGGTGCGCGGCACTATCGCCTCGTGGCAGACCGACGTTACCGAGCCAACGATTGCCCTGCGCCGCAAGATCGGCTCCGCCAAGACCATGGACGACATGGCCGATCTGATCGGCGAAGCGCGTGGCAAGCAATACTTCGATGCCTTCCGCGGCCTCATGGCAGAGTTTCGTGCCGAAGAGCAAGGCCTGATGGCGAGCCGCCAGGAGGACAATGCCGCAAACGTGAGCTGGACCCAGGCGGCGATCTGGATCTGCATGCTCGGTGGCCTCGCTCTCGGTGCGTTTCTCGCATGGCTTGTCGGCAACGGTATCGCCCGTCCGGTCATCGGCATGACCGGGGCAATGAACAAGCTGGCCGGTGGCGACAAGACCGGCGAGATTCCTGGCGCTGGCCGCAGCGACGAGATCGGCGAGATGGCGGCTGCCGTCGACATCTTCAAGGCCAACATGATCGAGGCCGAAAGGCTGGCCGAGGTGCAGCGGCGCGAGCAGGAAGAGCGTGAGCGGCGGGCTCGTTCGATTGAAGAGCTCACGCAAGGCTTCGATGGCAAAATCGGTGGCATCTTGGACACCGTGTCCGGTGCTGCCGGTGCCTTGGAGCAGACGGCAACCTCGATGTCGTCGACGGCCGAGGAGACTAGCCAGCAAGCGACGTCTGCGTCGGCGGCCTCCGAGGAGGCCTCGGTCAATGTGCAGACCGTTGCCGCCGCTGCCGAACAGCTGTCCAACTCGATTGTCGAGATCGGCCAGCAAGTGGGCAAATCGACCAACATCGCTGGGGACGCGGTGAGCGAGGCCCAGCGCACCCACGAGACCGTGCAGGGGCTGGTCGATGCGGCGAAGCAGATTGGCGAGGTGGTCTCGCTGATTACTGCCATTGCTGAGCAGACCAATCTTCTGGCTCTCAATGCCACCATTGAGGCGGCGCGCGCCGGCGATGCGGGCAAGGGCTTCGCGGTGGTCGCATCGGAGGTCAAGAACCTGGCCAACCAAACCGCCAAGGCGACCGAGGAGATCGGTAGCCAGATCGGCAACGTACAGGCGGCGACCGAGGACGCAGCCGGCGCAATCGAGGGTATCGGCAAGACCATTGGCCAGATAAACGAGATTGCCGCGTCGATCGCCGCTGCGGTCGAGGAGCAGCAAGCCTCGACCAGCGAGATTGCCCGCAATGTGGAGCAGGCGGCCGCGGGCACCTCGGAGGTCTCTTCCAATATCGTCAACGTGGAGCAGGCGGCCACCGAGACCGGCAGCGCTGCGAACCAGGTGCTTGGCGCGTCGCAGGACCTGGCCAAGCAGTCGGACGATCTCAAGACGGTCGTGGATAGATTCCTCGCCGACGTTCGCGCCGCCTGAGGCGATAGCAACGAGCAGGGGGCGCCTTCGGGTGCCCCTTTTTTGCCCGCGCCCGTCTTGCCGTCGCGGAAAGCCAGGTGATATGCCTGCGGCATGAGTGACGCCGTGCAACATTTCTCGTCCGTTTCGGCTGATTACGCGCAGCACCGGCCTAGCTACCCGCCTGCGCTTGCCAGCGCACTGGCGGCCCTGGCGCCGGCGCGGCGTCTGGCGCTCGACGTGGGCTGTGGCAGCGGCCAGCTTTCGCTGCTGCTGGCCGAGCATTTCGATCGGGTTCTGGCGACCGACAGCAGCGCCGAGCAGATCGCCAAAGCCAAGCCCCATCCGCGCATCACCTATCGCTGCGAGCCTGCCGAAATGTCGAGCGCGGAGGCTGCCAGCGTCGATCTGGTCACGGTTGCCCAGGCCGCGCATTGGTTCGACCTGCCGGCCTTCTATGACGCGGTGCGCCGCATTGCCTCGCCCGGCGCGGCGATAGCGCTGATCACCTATGGCGTGATGCTGGTCGAGGAGGATATCGATGCCCGTTTCCAGCAGTTCTACTGGCACGAGATCCAGCCCTTCTGGCCGCCCGAGCGCAAGCATGTCGAGAGCGGCTATCGCGACCTCGCCTTTCCTTTTGCATTCTTGCCGATGCCGGCGCTGTCCATAGAGCGCGATTGGACCCTGGCCGACCTGCTTGGCTATCTCCGCACATGGTCCGCTGTCGGAGCGGCGCATAAGGCGCGGCGCGACGATGTGATCGAGCGCTTCGAAGCCGACCTCGCCGACATCTGGGGCGATGCCGAGCGCCGCCGCCGCGTCAGCTGGCCCATCGCCGTGCGGGCGGGGCGGCTGCGCAAATTGGCCGAGCCGTCGCTCAAGGATGTATTGCTTGCACCGGATGCGCGAACCAATACCCTTACGCCGGCACGCCAGAGCCACCGGCAGCGCCGGGATAAATAATGGGAGGATTGAGAATGCGTAAGCTCGTATTGGCCGCGCTTGCGGTTTGTCTGGCGGCGCCGGCTGCGGCGGCGGATATGGAAGCTCTGGTGGCCGAGAGCCGTGGTGCCATCAAGGGCTTCGGCGGCTCGCTCAAGGCGGCGCTGGTCGGTGCCATCGAGCAAGGCGGGCCGCTAAACGCCATTGGCGTCTGCAAAATGGATGCGCCGGCCATCGCGGCAACGCAGTCGGTGGCGTTTCATGGCCGCGTGGGCCGAACCAGCCTGCGCCGACGCAATGCTGCCAACGCGCCCGACGGTTGGGAACTGGACGTTCTCAACGCCTTCGAGGATCGTCTAGCAGCGGGCGAGGACATCGCCGGCATCGATCATGCCGAGGTGGTCAGCGAGAACGGACGCCAGGTCTTTCGCTACATGAAGGCGATTCCCACCGGTGGCGTCTGCCTGACCTGCCACGGCAGCGACCTCGATCCCGAACTCGCCGCCGCGCTCGACGCCCGCTATCCGGACGACCAGGCACGCGGCTTCGCCATCGGCGACATCCGCGGCGCCTTTACGGTGCGCCGGTTCCTGGACTGACAGACGTCCCTCTTAGGCGTCCTTGATGTCGGCCAGGAAGCCGCGCACCTCTTCCGTCATCGAGTCGGACACCGTGACCAGGGATCGGGCCGAGCCCAATACCTCGTTGGCCGCGTTGCCGGCTTTGTCCGCGGCCTCGTGCACGCCGGAAATGTTCTCGGTCACTTCGTCGGTGCCGTTGGCTGCCTCCTGAACACTGCGTGCTATCTCCATGGTGGCGGCGCCTTGCTCCTCGACTGCCGCGGCTATGGTCGAGGCGATCTCGTTGATCTCGTGGATACGCTTCGAGATGCCTTCGATCGCCTCCACAGAGTTGCCGGTGGCCGATTGGATGCCGGCAATCTGGGCGCCGATCTCGTCCGTGGCCTTGGTGGTCTGATTGGCCAGGTTCTTGACCTCGCTGGCGACCACGGCGAAGCCCTTGCCGGCATCGCCGGCGCGTGCCGCCTCGATGGTTGCGTTGAGCGCCAGCAGATTGGTCTGCTCGGCGATGCTGGTAATCAAGTCGACAACCTCGCCGACCTTCTGCCCGGCCTCGGCCAGGCCGCGCATGCTGTCGTCGGCCTGCTCGGCGTCAGTCACCGCGTCTTTCGCGACATTGGCTGAGTCGGCGACCTGCGTGCGAATCTCGGCGATAGAGGCGGACAGTTCCTCGGCCGCGGAGGCCACGGTCTGGACATTGCCGGAGGCCTGCTCCGCGGCGGTCGCACAGCGTGCCGAGCGGTTGCTGGTCTCTTCGGCGATCCGAGCCATCTCCTCGGCCGTGCCGGTCAGCGCGCTCGACGAACCGCCAAGGTTGGAAAGCAGCTCGCTGACCTTGGTGTCGAAGGTTCCGGCCATGCCGTCCATCGCCACCCTGCGCTGCTCCTTTGCCTGCTCCTCCTTTTCCTTCTCCGCGCTGAGCCTATCCGCCTTGATCATGTTGTTGCGGAATACTTCGACCGCCTTGGCCATGGCGCCGATCTCGTCCTTGCGCTCGGCCTCGGGCACCTCGGTCTCAACATTGCCTTTGGCGAGATCGTCCATGCAGTCGATCATGCGCTTGATGGGCGACACGATGGCCTGGGCAAAGAACACGGCGACTGCGGTCAGAATCACACCGGCCACGATCAAGGCGATCAGGATGTTGCGACTGATGGCGCCCCAGCGGACCAGCGAATCGCCGATATCGACATCCACCTCCAGCACCCCGCGCACGTCGCCGAGCTGCCAGCCCGTCCGCGGCGTATCGGGATGCGAGTTGTGGCAATCGACACAGGCATCGGCGACCATGAGGTCGGCCAGCGTTACGCGCACGAACTCCCTGCCATCGCGCACCTCGCTGTCGGAGAATACCTGATCCGGGTCAGCAACCAGTGCTTCCCAGGCCTCTGACTGGAAGGCATCGAGCACGCGGTCGCTGCGGTTGGGGAAAGGATACTTGCTGTACAGGGAAAGGTATATTCCTTGCTCACGCAATTGTTCGCTGAGATCGTGAATCATGGTCGCAGGCAACGGAATGGCGTCCGCCCGATCCTCATGGTCGATGGCCGGAGTGACGCCGCCGCTAGCTTTTACCGGCCCGATCACGTTTGCGGCATAGTAGCCGCGCAGGGTCTTAAGCTGGGCCACTGTCGCCTGGGCGGCGAGAATGGCCTCGTCGTTGGCCGCGCTCTTGATGGCAGCCGGCGTAAATAGTGCGAAAGCAATGATGATTACGACTGTTACGAGAGGAATCGGAAGCACAAGCTTCTAAAGTATACTCTGTGTCTTCATTAGGCTGGGCCCTTCCCAGAGATCATCACGCGTCAATGATTCAAGCAAAATGCTTGCGCGTCCGAATTTATTTTCCCGCTATTAGTAGTTGGGGCGCTTGTATTATTCTCTCTGATAGTCCATTAGCGCTCTCGTCCACTCCACGACTTGAGATAGTCCAAACTTGTATTGGAGCAATGAAAAAATAGACTCTGTATATTACGGGGCAGATGGCAGATTCCACATTGAGGTGCCCCACGATTGCGAAAGTGGGACATGACGGTCGTTTTTATAGTCTGAGGTTTGCCAGAACATCAGCCATCAAAAGGAGCCATCATGTCCTATACGGATCTTACCTCACAGGAGCGCTATGCGCTGGAGCAAATGTTGGTCTATGGCTGCAGCTATTGCGAGATCGGCCGTCGCCTTGGCCGTCACCGCAGCACTATCCAGCGCGAGATCGACCGCAACGGCGCCTGGGTGATTTGCGGCTGCGGGCCTACGTCGTGCACGGTCTCGTGCAGGACTGGCCACAGTCAGTACTCAGAACCGGAGCTGATAGAACAGGTCGAAAGTGTCGTGGCGCTCGTCTTGGAAACCCTGTTCGGCGTTCGGATCGTCGAAACGTGACCGTATACCGAGACGAGAAGCCGGATCCGGCCGGTACTCCAAGTCAAAGCCGGCGCCGCTCGACAGCTGCCATGTTTCCTCCGCCGCCGAGGGTGAAGCGGTGAAAAGGAAAGTCAAAAGGTACACGGCCAGAAATCGATGCCCGGGGCCATGCCGGGACGCGGAAACAGGCTTGCTGAGACGGTTTCGAGGCATAGTCGGTCTCCCAATAGGCAAGCCATATTTAGCCGGGGCTCGCCGGACGGCCGCGCAGGAATGTTAGGGCAGGTTTCGACCATAGGCGATCAATCGATGGCCTGGATCGCCGCACTGGAAAGGAGTGCCGCGTGATGCGCGCAGCACATCCAGTGCATCGATCCGGGCCACCGCAGGCCAGACTGCCCTTCACTGAGCCTTGGTATGACCTCCATAAGCTCCCTGACCGTCGGCGCATGAAAAAGGCCGGCCCAAGCTGGGCCGGCCCGACTCCGTCAATGCGAAGCGTCTCCTTGAAACGCACGCAGGTGCTATTTCATGGTGATGGTGCCATCCCAATTGGGGTTGGCAAAGCCGCTGGACGCCATGGTGCCCGGGTACCACATGCCGCTGCCGCTCGAGCCTTCCCATTTGCCCGTGCCGCCAACGATAGTCCACGTGCCTTCGGCGAAACCATCCCAAACAAAGTGGTAGACGTCGCCATCAACGTCATAACCGCTACATGCGCCGAAGCACATTCCGGCACTGGCATCGGCTTCCATCGTGCAGCTTGCCGAGCAAGTCGAGATCGCTTTGTCGAACGGATTGCCTTCGCTGACACCGATATGAACGAGTTTCGATCGCAGCGTCGAATAGATTTGTCCGTTCGCGAGTTCAAAGGTCTCGCCAGGTTCCGCGACCTCAATATTCTCGCCAAGAACATCAATTGATCCGGCTACCGCGCTGCTGGTGTAACCAAACGCCATAGCCGCAAGAATAGAAGCACCAATCCTTAGAGATTTCATTGTCGTTCCCTCCAAGCGTCATTACTTGTTCAGGACGGCGACGCATCGTGGCCCCCACCACATCATTCCGCCCACCGAACGAGTACTTTAGCAAATATGAGCAATGGCGCAACCATATAAGGTATTAAACGTTTATAATTACAACCATTCTAAGCTTTCCTGTATGATTGCGTGGCTGGAACTGTGGGTGTCAGGTCTTTCGTTTTGACATTCGTTTGAGATTGCGGGCGGCAAGGTTGCGCCGCCGCTAGAGAGCGCTGCCACCATGCCGGTTTGCGGGGGCCGCGGGGCAGGGAATTCGCCTCGCCGCTTGCGCATTGCGGCGGTCCTGTCTAATACCGGGGCGCCCTGACACCTTGTCCCCATCCCTGAGGAGCGATTTCATGAGCGAAGGCCGTACCGGCGTCTATCCCGGCACCTTCGATCCGCCGACCATCGGGCACATGGATATCGTCACCCGGGCTCTGCGCGTGGTCGACCGCCTGGTGGTCGCGGTGGCGATCAATGCGGGCAAGGGGCCCATGTTCAATGTCGACGAGCGCGTGGCGATGGTCGAGGACTGCCTGCGCGAGGCGGGCATCGACGGCCGCGTGTCCGTGGTGCCGTTCAGCAACCTGTTGATGCACTTCACCTTGCAGCAAAAGGCCGGCGTCATCATACGCGGCTTGCGCGCGGTCTCGGACTTCGAGTACGAATTCCAGATGGCCGGCATGAACTCGCGCCTCGAGCCCGAGGTCGAGACCGTGTTCCTGATGGCCTCGGAGGGCATCCAGTTCATTTCGTCGCGCCTGGTGAAGGAAATCTTCCTGCTGGGCGGCGATGTGACGCCTTTTGTGCCGGAAAATGTTGCACGCCGCCTCGTAGACCATATATCTCGGCTGGACCCCGGCCAAACCTGACCCCCAACGCCACCAGCCCGGGAGGCACTTATGCGACGTATTCTGCTTTCACTTCTCACAATAGCGAGCCTGGCCATGACCGCATCGGAAGGCACTGCTGCCGACCCAGAGAACACCCTCTATATGGATCTTGAAGCCGGCCGCGTGGTCATCGAGCTGCGCCCAGACCTGGCACCCCAGCACGTAGCCCGCATCAAGGAGTTGGCACGGGCCGAGTTCTATGACGGGCTGACATTCCACCGTGTCATCCCGGGCTTCATGGCCCAGGGCGGCGATCCCACCGGTAACGGCACCGGCGGCTCCGGCCAGAACATCCCGGCCGAGTTCTCGCCACCCAACGTGGCCCAGCATCTGCGCGGCACCGCGTCGATGGCGCGTTCCCAGCATCCCGACAGCGCCGACAGCCAGTTCTTCCTCTGCTTCGAGCCGGCGCCTTTCCTTGATGGCAAATACACCATCTGGGGCCAGGTGGTGGAAGGCATGGAGCATGTGGACGCGATCAAGACTGGCGAGCCCGTGCGAGATCCCGACCATATTGTCACCATGCGGGTAGCCGCCGACGTCGATTAAGAGACGTCGCGGCGCGCACCGTGCGCGTTGACGCCTTCGATTTCGCACTGCCTGAGGGGCTGATCGCCGAGCGACCGGCACGCCCGCGCGATGCCGCGCGGCTGCTGCTGGTCGGCGATGAGCTCCTCAATCGCACCGTTCGCGATCTGCCCGCGCTGCTTGAGCCGGACGACCTGCTGGTGGTCAACGACACCAAGGTAATTCCGGCCAGGCTCACGGGCCGGCGCGGCGAGGCCAAGGTCGAGGCGACCCTGCACAAACGCCTCGGCGAGGGCTGTTGGCGCGCATTTGTGCGGCCCGGCAAACGCGTGCGCGAGGGCGACGAGATCATCTTTGCCGACGATCTCGCGGCGCGTGTGACGGCGCGGCCGTCGGGGCGCGAGGCCGATCTTGAATTCGGCCTTACCGACGCTGCCCTGCAAGTGGCTCTGGAGCGCCACGGCGCTATGCCGCTCCCGCCGTATATTCCGCGCGACCATGGTGCTGACGCGCAGGACCGCGAGGACTACCAGACTCTGTTTGCGGACCACCCCGGTGCCGTTGCGGCGCCGACCGCGGCGCTGCATTTCACACCTGAGCTGGTGGCAGCGCTGGAGGCGCGCGGAATTTCGATCGTCAGGGTGACCTTGCATGTGGGCGCCGGCACCTTCCTGCCCGTCGATGCCGACGACACCGAGGACCATCGCATGCACAGCGAATATGGCGAGGTCTCGGCGCAGGCGGCTGAGCGGATCAACGCGGCTGAGCGCGTGGTGGCGGTGGGTACCACCGTGCTGCGCATCCTGGAGAGCGCCGCAGGCGACGATGGCGTTGCGCCCTTTGCCGGCGAGACCGATATCTTCATCACGCCGGGGTACCGCTTTCGTGTGGTCGATCGCCTGCTAACGAACTTTCACCTGCCGCGCTCGACCCTGTTCATGCTGGTCTCGGCCTTTGCCGGCCTGGACCGCATGCAGGCCGCCTATGCCCACGCGATCGCCGAGCGCTATCGCTTTTATTCCTATGGCGATGCATGTCTGCTGTCGCGATGAACGAATTCGCTCTCAGCGTCACGGCTCGTGACGGCGCTGCCCGCAGTGGCAGGCTGGACACGGCGCACGGCCCCGTTCTCACGCCTGCCTTCATGCCCGTCGGCACTGCCGGCACGGTCAAGGGTGTGCTGCCGGAAGCCGTCGCCGCTACTGGTGCGGATATTGTGTTGGGCAACACCTACCACCTGATGCTGCGCCCGGGCGCGGACACGGTCGAGAAGCTTGGCGGCCTGCGCCGCTTCATGGGCTGGCCGGGGCCTGTGTTGACGGATTCCGGCGGCTTCCAGGTGATGTCGCTGGCGGACCTGCGCAAGCTTGACGAGGACGGCGTCTACTTTCAGTCTCATATCGACGGCAGCCGCCACCGCCTGACCCCGGAAAGCGCCATCGCCATCCAGCACCAGCTCGGCTCGACCATCACCATGGTGCTTGACGAATGCACGCCGTTTCCGGCCACTGAAGGCGATGTGGAAAAATCGATGCAGTTGTCGATGCGTTGGGCCGAGCGCTGCCGCGAGGCTTTCGTCGAGCGCGACGGCCATGCCCTGTTCGGCATCGTCCAGGGCGGCATCTATCCGGCGCAGCGCCGGCGCTCGGCCGAGGCCTTGCAGGAGATCGGCTTCGACGGCTACGCCATCGGCGGCCTCGCTGTGGGTGAGGGGCCTGAGCTGCTGCGCGAGATCAGCCGTTCGACGGCCGCCTTGCTGCCCGAGGACCGGCCGCGCTATCTCATGGGGGTGGGTCGGCCGCAGGATATCGTCGCGGCGGTCGAGGCGGGCATCGACATGTTCGATTGCGTGCTACCGACCCGCTCCGGGCGCAATGGTCAGGCATTCACGCGCCGCGGCAAGGTCAACATCCGCAATGCGCGCCACGCCGGCGACCCGCGCCCGCTCGAAGCGGGTTGCGCCTGTCCGGCCTGTGCCGGCCACAGCCGCGGCTATCTGCATCACCTGGTGCGCTGTGGCGAGATATTGGGTGGGATCCTCTAGAGTCGACCTGCA
>JGI24913J38484_100988_pt1 | contig 13445 bp, 20 predicted proteins | sample LinPfosmplate1_FD_38484 | JGI IMG/M metagenome (IMG submission 38484)
AAAAAAAAAAAAAAAAAAAGGGGGGGGGGGTTACTTACTCTTTCAAAATGAGACTGTCGGCATTGAATTGATTTTCATCTTCTTCCACTTCATTAGCGTTATCAGTATTAAACATTTCATTGTGATACATTCCCATTGCGTAATTAGGTAATTGCATTTGCTTGTATTTATGAACTTTGTTTCGGCGGTTAACTTGAACGTGCTCAAGCACTTTCACCTTCCATTCACGTACCGTCCAGGTTTTATAAACACGGTTTTGAAATTCATTGTTAAAGGTAAAATTGTGCTTTGAGAAAAATTTGGGGGGAGGGAGGTTGTCCATGATTGTGACTTTGATGGAATTCTGACGATTAATGAAGCGTCTGCGCGCAATCGAGGCCTGATCCTTCAATTTAGGTTCCACGGTTATTATCGTGCTGGAGCCAATGTTAAAAAAATAAGCTGGTTTGCTATGGTCTTCTTCTGCGAGGTGAAATGGTTCGCTGTTTTTTAGCTGAATAAAGCACGTACCATTATATTAATACAAGGGGTGTGTACAATTTTTTTAAAAAAAGGAAAATTGTTACATAACACAAATACTGATCTTCAACAGCAATGTCAGTTTGTAGTTCAATCAATGGTTTAAGATCATTTATCGTAATTTTGGTGTTGACTTTGATATAATGCATTGTAGATTTTGTTTCCGAAAGGTATCGGCGTACCTAATATTATTGTGTGCCATTTATGCATGTATAAATAAGTTTACACAAAATATTTCTGATAAAATAAAACTAAATTAAACTACTCTGAAGCTGTCAAAAGAGTCCGAGACATTTTCATAAATTTCGGCTTCAGAAGTCGCAACAATGACTTTTCCTTTATCGTTTATGAAGGTCTTGTCAAATTTCTAAAGGAATTTAAAAAGAAAAGCGGGTGAGTATACAATAAATGTACAATGAACGGCTTCATACGTATGAATTCTTGTCTTTGTCTAATTTGGAATCGGAATTAATTTTGAACCGACCGTTGGATGCCTCAAGGTGGTAAATAATTAATTTGTCTACATCCTGTGAGAATAAAAGGCCTGTTTGGAATAAAAAAAATTACATTAAAATCACATTAAAAAACACACAAAAAACACAAACCTCCAAATTTGTCAATTATTTTTTGTTTGAGATCCTTCACGGTGCCCCTATCATCGAAAATTACGCTTGTTGCTGTGGTGTCCCTGTCGCTATGTGTAAGCGCTCCATCAATACCTGTAATGCATTTATTAATTGAGTTATTTTTCGCACTTTTGATTGTTTAACAAAAACAAATATTTCGGAGATAATGGAAATAATTACTCAATGAGGATGGAATGTAAACTTTCACTGCTATATTATGAATCTCCTCTGCAAAAATGTGTCGTTCAGCAACTAATTTTGCGTTCTCAGCACCAATAATAGTGGAAAGGTGTTTTGGCAGTTGCACTATCTTTTCAGAAACTGTGCGTTTCTTGTATACAAGCATGTCTATAGTTGAAAATAAAAATAATAGTTAGCAAAGGTCGGTGCAATTACTAAATATTCATGTATATCTGAAAGTAGATATATTTGTAAGAGTATTACAACCAACATCCTTGTTCTTGCCATTACCGAAGGGTTTTGCAATATCTGTGATTGGCACAGGATACACCCTAACATCATCGTAGCAAAACCAATTATCTAGACATTTGGAGACGTCCCCGAGCAACGAGGCATCAATTTCATTATTTTGCACCACCTTATTTTTGGTGTACGTATCCTCCTTGCCAGTGTGCAAGAGATCTCGGATATACGCATAATAGTGCCCAGAATGAGCAAGAGTTCCACGGTGAACAAGAACGGCAATCAGATCATACATGTATTCATTTGTTTCATGCTTCTGATCATCCTCCTCCTCGTCCTCATCTTCAGATTGGCAATAGGGTTGTATGTCAAGTTCTAGTGGAAAGCTGTACTTGTTCAATTTCTTTTCCCGATCCAGCGATTTATAGTTGTACTGGAAACGGCTAATATTGCACATGAGATACGAAGGGCGCTGCAAAATTTTAGAAAACTTCTTAGCTCCAGATATCTTTCCGCACTTGCCACATTTATATTCACTGTTGGGGAATTGTTGTTGTTGGGGTTAAATTAGTCAGAATTATTATATATTTATACAGATATACGTATAATTACTCAATTATTTCAGGGTCTAGAAACTCATTTTTCAAACTTTCGACCACTGAATCACATCTTTCAGACAAAGTCAGATAGAGATCATTAAACATTTGGCTAACAGTGGTGGATGAGTGGTTGCAACACTGCGTAACAAAATTTCCTGCAGTTTTCCCATAAAACAATGAACCAGTCAAGTTTTTTTGCGATGTGTGCTTTAATGAATGCTCCAAAGCATCAAATAAGACCTTCTGGAGTTCGTGAACATCATGGTGTTGCGTGATAACATCTTTTGTATCCCAACCAAATGATTTGGTGAGTTCGGATGTGCTTACAAAAGCCTTGTTTATCTGTTGGAGTCGTGCAAAAAGGAGTTGCACTTCGATTAATATATTTTTGCGTTTGCTCTTCTTTTTCACCCGCTTTTATATTTTATATTGCATTAATATATATATACGTATTTTTAAAAAAGAGAGATTTTATAAATACATTAGAAACACAAATGCAATAATAATAATAAAAAAAATTACATTTTTCTTCTCCTGAGCTTCTGCCTCGCGTTTCGACTCTGCGAGAATTCGCTTCATATCATCATCGGTGCCAAAGTTTGACGTTAAAGAGCTATTTTCAACTACAATGATATCTTCCTCGGGGACATACGAGAACAATGCATCAAAAATGCGGTTTTGGTCGGGTTGCATGTCATTTTTCTTGAGCACACGGGCACAGGTGATCCTGTCGAAGCCCATATTGGCAAGGTCATCCACAGTCAGTCGAGATGGGTGGTGCACGATGTCAATATCATTAAAGTTCACGTTGTCCCTGGCGCTGCGAATGGTTGTGCTGCTGGAGGTAGTTGTAGTCGCGGTAGTACTAGTAGTAGCAGTAGTAGCAGTAGTGGTGGAGGATTGTGCAGTAGTGGACTCCTGATTGGAGGCACCATCGGAGGAATCTGAGTTGTCTTGGACGTCCGACCAGTGCAGTTCATCTTGGGTGAGGGCATAGATGCCATGGCGGAAGCTTGGGATGTTGTACAACATCTGGAAAAAGACATTAAGGTAGCACGTGGAGCCTCTGTGTGTGTGTGTGTGTGGAAGGGAAATAAACATGTGAGTTTGAATTTATTTTTTATTATTAATTTCGTTTGTGCAATCAATTTCATTTTATTTTTTATTTTTATTTTTTTTTTACTGATTTTCAAGCCCGACAATATTGGTGGTGCGCCGAAGCGGGTGGTTGAATTTGTATTTAGGGTTGTTCAGGTAGTTGAGAATCGCAAATTCCTCGGCATCCTGTTGGCTCTTGCTGCTGTTGATGGCAGACGCAGATGAGGATGATGCTGATGAGGTTGAGGTCGATGAAGCGGAGGAGGAAGATTGAGGGCGCTGCTCTGCGGTTAGGACTGCAGCGCGTTTGGAGGCTAGGATATCATCGGCCGTGATGGCATCTACCGAGTCGCCGAACATTTGGCCGAACATGTCATTCACAGAGTCCACCTCCTCGTCCCCCTCGGGTGTCATTGGCGTCAGATCATCGCCATACTCTTCCATTTTCTCCTTTTGTTTGTTTGCTCAGAAAAAACGAAAATAAATTATTTCTCAAAAATCCCGGGACCATCTCGGGACCATCCCGGGACCTTCATCGCCGGAGTATTTTTTTTTTTTCGGAGTATTTTTTTAATTGTTTGTTTCAAACCAAAAAAACAAAACAAAACTAACAACGATGTTCACTGACCTGGTATTCTGCCTTTCTGGCCCGCTTAAGGGTGGCCGAGACAAATTCTCCACGGGCATCAAGTGGCAGAACGGACGAGTGCACCGTACGGTTTCTGCGGCCGTCACGCATCTGGTTGCCAACGAGGCCAGTCTCCGCGCCGAGCCCAAGAAGCTCGCTGCTGCGCGCCAGCACAACCTCTGGATAGTCACACAGGAGTTCGTTCTCAGCAGCATCAAAAAACGCAAGCGGCTGGACGAAGCCAAGTTTTGTCTGTTCGATTCTGCCGCTGTTGCCACTGTGCGCAGCGCGGTAGCTGCCAGACAGAAGCACAATGCCCAACAGACTGCCCAACAGGCCACCGCTGCAGCAGCCCAAGCTCAAGCCGACAAAGCTGCCGCAAAGGCCATCGCGGAGCAGAGCAATTCCACTTCATCATCTTCCTCATCATCTTCCTCGGCAGATGAAAGTGGAGGCAGTCTCTATGATGTTGTTGTGTGTCTCTCTGGTACGCTGTCCGATCGCAGAAGCAACCTGATCGCTAAATTCAAGAAGTATGGCATTAAAGTTGCCAGTTCCATCATCAAAACCTGCACACATCTTGTCAGCAATTCCATAGAAGTCGACAAACGTACCTCCAAGGTGAAGAAGGCCGAAGCCAACAGTTTACCCATCGTGAAGGAGGACTTCCTACATGATTCCATCGCCACTGGCCACTTGTTACCTGTATCCAGCTACCTTGTCAGCAATAAATCGACCAATGATGATGATGATGATGATGACGATGATGACTATGAGGCACCTACCACTAAGAAACGCACTGCTACTAAAAAACGCAAGGCAACCAAACGCAGCAGGAGAACAGCAGATTCCGATGATGATGATGATGACGATGAAGAGGCGAAGCCGGCACCCAAAAAGAAGGCCAAAACGGCTGGGAAAATATTCAAGAACGACACCTTTTGCATTACAGGAACCATGAGTATGGTGAGAAAGGCTTTCGCGAAAATAATTACCAGCCACGGAGGGAAAGTGAAGAAAACTGTGTCTAGCGATGTAAATGTGCTCGTCACAACCGCCAATGAAGTTGACAAGCCCACCAAAAAGGCCGAAAAAGCCATAGATAATGAAATATTTCTAGTCAGTGAAGAGTTCATCACCGATTCCGTCGCAAAGGGCAAGCGCTTGTCAGAAAACGATTATTTGTTGTACGACCCTGACGGTGCTGAAGAAGAGGATGATGATTATTAGACATTGCTAAACACCAGTATTCAATCATCATATAAAGTGGGAGGAGCTGCGCATTTTTTATTAAAAATTTTGTTCGAAACAATCAACAAACAATCAAAACACATTGTTTTACGCACATCTCTCTCTCTGTGTGTGTGTCCTCATTGTTGTTCTTAGGTTTCCTATACACACGCACGTTTGCGTGTCGTAAAGAGCCCATTTGATCATCCAAGAAAAAAAATAAGAAAATGTTTTTTGGACAACAAACGCTCAACCGTATTATACCACCACAGGTACTTGGCACCCTGATGATCATAGTCGTGCTTTGTCAATTGCATGATAATGGTGTTGCTGCCCTTCCATTCAATGTCACAGTACAAACAAACCCATCAAACAATCAGCAAACAATCAAAAAAAATACTAGGTTTTTTAATGATGTACTAACACATTTTTTTCATTGTAGTGTGGATCAGGAGTAGAGACTGTGCCGCTCACGTATGCAATTTGCAATTACAACTCATCCTGCATTTACAATGCACTGTACAAGACGAATTGCACAGTTACGAGTTCAATTTTCAAATGCGAAGTAACAAAAAAAAACGGCACCACCACTTTATTTTTACAACACATTTGTACAGCACCTTAGTAATTGTTTACTGTACCAATTGGTGCAGGGTGATACATTTGAAATCATATATCAGTGCAATTATTGTTGGCAGTTACAACCTACGCAATATACATGCGAACGTGCTGTCCATAAGTGTAAGAGCAATACAAGGTACATCGCTACGTGCTATGCAAATCCAGCGCAGCCTTGCCTCGGTAGCAGAACATGGAAACAATATCATACATGCAACATTACAAGCGGTAAACGGTGGTCGATCACCATGCTGCTATCGATTTTCCTGGGTGCTTTTGGAATAGATAGAATTTATTTGGGATATTGGGTGCTCGGAATACTGAAAGCCCTCTCCCTGGGAGGGGTGGGCATTTGGACGGTCATTGATGCGATTTTGATTGGTACAGGATATCTTGGGCCCGTAGATGGGTCTCGTTACTATGACTTTCCACTAGGTACTCAGTTTTCTGGCGTGATTCGATGAGGAAAGTTGGGCCAAATCACAATAACTTCTGGTCTTCAAGCTTTTTCATTGTCAAATCCTTAATTCCCAAGTTATTCAAAAACTTTTGTGTAGTGGGCGATAAATCTTGTTTCTAATTGGACGAAGAAAAAAGAAGAAGAAGAAGAAGAAAGTATCAGTAATATTCGTGCCAGTATTTAGTTGAAAATGATATATATATATATATATTTGGGTGGAGTTTGTTGATGGTTCATGTTCGATTGTAGTACTACTATTTTTCACAATAAAGTTTGTGATATAGCCCTGTGTCATCGATGATAAATATCCATACTTGTTTATTTTGCCAATTTTTAAGAATCACAAGTCTAGTTGAAAAAAGAGCAGTGCTTTTTGAGGGCACCTTTCCAATTTCATTAAGCACCAACATAGCTTTGGAATTTTCTCGCTTCAAACTTGTCAGTGCAACATTGAACAGGGACACAACAAAGCATGTGATGGGAAATTCGCACATGTTGTTGTTTTTGCACGTGACTTCCTTATTTTTTGGAATGTCACTTTGGCTTAAAATTTAAATAACAACAAAAAAAAGTGGGGGGTTTTTCGGGTGCAATAAAAAGTGGGCAGTAAAAATGTAATAAAAAAAAGTATCTCACAACCTTTAATTTTGCGATTTCATTCTGAACTGCAGGATTGCACTCGCACAAATTTCGTATGGCCATGACACTCCATTCCCGCATGTCTAAAAAAAATACATAAATCAGCAATACATGTCTTAAAAACTATTTTGGATATATTTTTTACACGCATTGTACTCATCAATTCCTGTGTTGTTTAACACGAGTGGAAGAGCGCCAGTATCGAGGATTATTTTTTGATTTGTTGAATTGTGATACGTTAAGTTGCCAATACAACGAATTAATTGACTTTTATAGCCCAGATACATTTCTGGGGCTTTGCTCTCAATATTAGTGTCCGCAAGTAAAAACCCAGTAGTATCGCGTAGCAACAAATAGTAATTGTCATAGTCTTTCCTCCTGCTCGATTTGTTGGTTCTCACTTTATCCTGCATCAGGTACAACAAATCTAAAAAAAGAAAAAAAATTAACATTTTATGCCATTGGTGACAAAACAACAAGAAGTGAAACAATGGTAGCCACCATTACCACACACTACATAAAGTATTCTGGATTTTGATGCTGATGTATTGATATGCATCACCAGCCTTTCACTTAGTCCCACCGCAGTAACTTCAGCTAGAATAAGGATGGCAAAATATAAAACGTCTAGTTCTGCATAGCTGATTTTCCCCTTGAGATCTTTACAAATAGTTGAGGAACTTGACTCTGAATTGGATGATGAAGTATCTTCTCCATCTTTTGTGATGGAATTCGTCATTACAGAATAAATCTTGCTATCATTCAGTGACTGAATACTATTGTTGGCAATAGTGATGATCGTGTCCACTGCTAAATTTGCCAAATTTACATACACATCAGCAAGGTACTCATGCGAACAACCAATTCCATTATTGTTTTGCTTTTCATTCTCTTTGATTAAGTTTTCTGCTATCTGAAGCAGAATGACAAATTCACATGGGTGCTTAATACTTTCATTAGCAGCTACAAATTGCAATCGGAGAGAATTCAAATTATCTATATCTATCAACACTAGCTGTTGGAAGAGTAGCTGTCTACACAATATTTAATAGGTAAGCTTTTTTTGTTGAAATAAACACATTGCAATAATGACATACATCCATTCTGTCGCCGAGTCATGCACAATACTACCACTACTTTTGTTGTTATCATCAATCGTACACAATAGAAATTGGTTCAGGATGGCAGCATTGTTTTTGATCATGTTGTGTGCGATATTTCTCAGCGTCTCGTGGTGCTTGTCGTACGGACGTTCCGATGCATCAACAATAAGGTTCACAAATATCATTGCCAAGTACTCCAAGCATTTCCTATCTGATACGAGCAGTTTTCTTTATTTCAAACGATTAAAGATTTTTTTTAAAAGAATTTCAGAATGGATTTTACGTAAACAATGCGGAATTCGATTGAATGAATTCCCACAGAACCAATTTGTTGCTGTAGGCATTGCCTGCGACCGAGTTGCCAAATACTGTGAGTGATATCCTAATGGCTATGTCTAAATCGTGGTGGTGGTTAATTAATACAACAAATAGACGACATTAAGTATTAAGAAAAACGACTTTGCACTTTCAAAAAGTGGGTACTTGAATTGCCGAATGCTTTTGGATTGCCATCATGCAGATGCAATAGCTGCATAATTGTTTTCGGAAGAATTGAGGCACTTTTTGAAAGATTTGTTTGCATGTGATTAATTGCTTGTTTGAAAACCTAGCTTGTAATAGTGACAAAGAGTAAAAACGTGTTGCTTGCTCTTTTTGAATTTGTGTGTTGCTTTTGTTACAATAGTTGTGCTTGGTTTGCTGGGCAATTTGCACATAGATTCCTCAGCAATCGGAGGCTGTTAAGCTGCGACTGATCAGTGCCAGTCATTGTCGTTGTTGATGATGATGATGTAGTTGTGCTGGGAATTGCGGAAATGCAACGCGCCAGTGTGTGCTGATGGATCTTGATGAAGTCGGCCTTTGCCATCAAATCCCTGTCATGCTGGTTTTTGCTTTTGTTCAGGAGCACTTGGAGATCAAGAGAATCCTCAGACATAGATAACAAGCTCACCTGTTGTTGTTTGGTTTTGTGTGTTTCTTGAAAACAATTCAATTTCGATTTTGTGTGCAACAACAACAACAACTGCCCATGGGTAGACTATAACTGAATTAATTCTTTAAGAGCAATGCCATGAAACTATTAGATGTCGACTGATCGCTCTTTTTAACGATTGCAGCGAGTTCAAAAAACAACAAAATAAACAAATGCATATAACATTATTCTTGGCAATATTATCTTTTAATCTAAATGTTTGTACGGATCCCATGAATAATGGTGGTCAGTATTCATGGCTGTTAACGCTTTCATATCATCAGCGCTGATTTCAAAAGAATCGACATCAAAATTGGCTGCAATGCGCTTGGGGTTTTTACTCTTTGGGAGAGATACCATGCCGCGCTGCAAACCCCAACGTATGAGCAGCTGAGCGGATGTCACACTGTAATTGCTTGCTATTTTGTTCACAGTTTTGTCATTTATCAATTTTGATTGCCCTAACGGTGAGTATGCCTCAACGACAATATTCTTAGATTGACAGTATTGTAGCAGCGAATCCTGCACTAGTAGAGGGTGGCACTCAATTTGGTTCACAGCAGGTAGTATTTTATGATCTTAAAAAACAAAAAAAAAGAGCAATGCGAATTAGAAAAAGTCAGGGAAAATACAAAAATAGCACCTTTTTCGAGTTCTTTGAGATGTGGAATGCAAAAATTTGAAACACCTATCGACTTGGCCATCTTCTGCTTCTGAATTTCTATCATCGCACGCCACGTATCGCTGCGCATTTTCGCATCGTTTTCGCCCGGCCCTGAGCCGGTAGAATATGGCCAGTGAATCAGATAGAGATCAATAGAGTCAATCTGCAGTTTCTTGAGTGAGGCTTTGGCGGCCTTGATGGCAGAGTCATAGCCAAAGTCCGCAACCCAGAGTTTGGTAGTGATGAAGAGTTTGTCCCTCGGAATCTTGAGGGCACGGATGGCGCCACCGATCTGTTGTTCGTTGTTGTAGATGGCAGCAGTATCGAGGTGTCTGTAGCCAGCGTCCCACGCAGCTTGCACCACTGTCTCAAAGTCCTTTTTCTCTCCTTGCAGTTTCCAAGTGCCAAGTCCGACACGCGGAATTGAATTTCCATCGCGCAGTTTTATCATTGAATTCATCCTTGGTAAAAACCCTGTATATATATATATATATATATCTGTCTTGTCAATCTATAAAACTACTTCGAATATGCAAGCACGAAAGCGGAGTTTGATTGGAACAAATCGAACAAACAACCAACTGAACAAATAAAATATGGACCCCCTGACTATTCTTTCTGGTGTCGCCACTGCTGTCTCGATATCCTCCACACTGCTGAAAACGTACGAATAAAACAAATCAATAAACTCAAAAAATCGAAAGTTTAAACCAAAATTATCTCAGCGGACATGCGTCTATATCCCATGCGCAGGAGAAGAAAACAAGTGACATCACAGTCAAGCAGATCTATGCCATCATGCTGAAAAACTGTTCCAACATTAAAATCGTCATTGTTCGCGAAGACATTGCGCGTCGCCACCCGCTCTACCTGGTCCTAATGTTCCCAGATGACCACACTCGCACGCTCTTCCTGCAGCACTCTTTCCTCAACCTGCTTGTGGACGTGTTCCTGGCGAAAGAGCTCTGCGACTCGCTTGCATCCCAATCCTTTCGCGCCAAGGTGCGCCTCCTCACCACTCTGTACTCGCATATCCTTGGAATACAAAATGCCCACGAACAACTCACGCGACAGCATACTACAATCGACTATTCAAACCCAGACACCGTTCCGCAGTCCGCCCAAATGCAGAAATTCAAGAAAACCAATGGCTACTTCCCCTCTACCGTCCTCAGCACAGTCACATTTGAAACCGACCAGTACGAATCCCACCTCCTTAAAAAACTCGACAGCAACCTTAAGAGTCTCAATCAGCGCGTGAAAAACAAGTTTGTGCACACCGATATAGAACTCCGCGAACTCAAACGTTACATCGTCTTTGTGGGGGATGTATTCAAGAACATTGAAGTGAAACAGAATGCTATGATTAGTGTGGAAAAAATTACAACTGAAGACAAAAATGAGGGAACGAAGGCTTGATCTTAAAAAATGTTTCACAATGAATTGTTCAGCTGGCTGTGTGTTTTACGGGAGCATTTGAATGCATTTATTTGCGAACCAACCATGTCTTTATTCGATGCATTTGCCTACTATTTGTTTTTCCTCTGTCAAACTACTGACTGATACTGCTTCAAAGAAATCAAATTTGCTTTTTCATTCTTCACCAAAATTGCGCTTTTTTTGATCTTGTTAATCATTCCAAATTCTTTTCAATGTGCACAACCTTCTGTTTTTTTATTTTGTATAAGACTCTGTTGTCTCTCTTGTTTGTTTCCTTCCGCGTGCGTTTGTTTCGCATCGCTTTGAGGACTCTTTGCTTCACATGCACATGCCGTGGTTGATGTACACGCCCTTTGATCGTTTTCACTTCATTGAATTGACTGTATTTTTCGGCGAGTCGTTGCGAGTATTGGTATTGTTGTTTCTCTTTTTTATCCATCACTCGGAGCGGCTTGGATTTCTCAACCTTCCAAATTCGAATGTTGTGGTCGATGGACGCAGATAAAAAGTATTTGCCGTCCATCGTTGTTTTAACATGGGATACACGGTCCATTCGTGCGGTATGGTACATATCTACGCTCCAAGATACAGTTGGTTTAAAATGGCTGTCGTAGGCCGATGTTGTCGAGGTGAAAGCAGGCCAGATTCTAACCGTGCTATCCCAAGATCCAGAGATCATCTTGTTCCCACTCGGAGTATAATCCACATCCATGCTGTAAATAAGCATATTAAAATATTAATCTAAAATAACAAAACAAAACAAAACAAAATCCTTTACACTGGGCCTACATGATCTCTAAATATGTGCTGTGTTTGGTTGAGATTGCGCATGTCAAATGTATAGAGCTGGAAATCATCAGAAGCAATGGTGAATTGTTCAGGAGTGTAGGGATTCCATGCGAAGGAATTGGGTCGGTTTTTCATGATTGTTTTACCGATAGCGTTTCCTATTCGCGTGTCGTATATCATGAAAGATTTGTCTTTGGAGCACGCACCAATGAGATCTGTCTGCACATTATTAAATCGCACACGATTGATTGTATCTGTGGAATCTCCGACCCATTCATACGAGTGGATAGGCGTTGAACGGTCTTCATTCCAGACATTAATGGATGCGGTTGCAGTGCAGAAAATGGGGTCAGAGTAATGGTGGTCAATATCCAGCACAGAATCTTCGGAGCGATACTTTTGCACAGGTTTCTGCGCGCTGTCACCACCGCCCACAGCGTCGATATTGAGGGGCCATTTGTTTACTACTCCATCGTAGCCTGCTGATAGGAAAGAATCCTGGCTACCGGAGCAATGTGCTATGGCAGATATAACACCATTGTGTGTATTTTCTGGTTCGATTGTCCAGAGCGAGCGTTGGTTTGGTAGGTCCCATACTTTGATGGTACCGTCATGTGAAGCGGAGAGGGCGATACCAAGGCGATGTGGAACGATTTGAAGTGCTGATATGGCATCCTGATGCTCGTCTAGTGCACCAATGAAGGGTTTGGCGAATATTTGATGGAGTTTGGCTGCCTTGACAGCCCGGACGTACTCACGTTGGGGTTGGAAGAGCTGTTCAGCAGCGGCAGCGTTGCTTCTGGTGGAACTATCTACACTGCGCGCGGTGTCACCACTGGCATACAATTTGTTGCGTTTTTGCACTTGGCCTGTACGTTGGCCTAGATATTCACTGTCTACACGGGATATAACTTTGATGTCCTTTGTTGCAATGGGTATAGGTGTGCGAGTTGATGAGTTGCGTGTGTGAGTGTGAGTGAGTGAGTAAAAAAAATAAAGTTTGATCAAAAAAGAAAATAATAAACTGTGGTCTGCTTGAGGTATCACTGGGATGCTTACGAATGGTGAATCAGTATCATCCGCCAGCCAGTTCCCTTTGGTGCTGCTGTTGCTTGTGGTAGATTCAACTCTGTTGTGACGCTTTTTCTTCTTTCGCTTCGACTGTTTCTTCTTCTTCTTCTTCTTCTTCTCCTTCTTTGGCAGAAGATTGTCATTTGGCATGCTGCTTTTTTTGTAACTCAGTCTTTTCTTTGGAATGCAAATGTGTAGTGCACAACAGCGGTGTACGTTGTTGGTTCTGTTGTTGAATTTCTTTCTACGAAAACTCACAAATACCACACCCACGAAATAGCTACACATATGAGCACGTATCATTTGGTGACTGCCTTGTTGCTATTGCTGCTGCCATCGCTTGCACAGCTGGAAATCCTTACATGGACCAAGGGTGACGTAAACCAACAACATTCTAAAATTAAAAAAAAATAATTTTTTGTTGTTCTCAAATTGCAGCCAACAAACCAAACTGCGGGCGCATATATATATATATATATAGTTGCTGTTTCCCAACAATTGAAACTGCTCGCAAAGTTTCTGTTGGTGTGCTTCGTTCCCTTGTTGTTTTTTTTTTACTAAAAAT
>JGI24913J38484_100022_pt1 | contig 12086 bp, 5 predicted proteins | sample LinPfosmplate1_FD_38484 | JGI IMG/M metagenome (IMG submission 38484)
CTGTAGGCAGCGCGACGCGGCATATGGTGATGGGAACCAAGATGGAGCGCGTTGTCTATTGCGTTCAGCAGACCCCCCACCCCACCCCACCCTTGCTCGTTCGATGCCAGCGCAGCGTCGGTGTTTTCGAAGTCCATGGCGATGTAGTTCTTGATGTAAGCCCGCAACACGTTCTGGCTGAAGCGAAGGTCCTCGGAATATGCATGCCGTTGTTCCTTCTCTCGGTGCAATACCCGCTTGTGCACGCGTACCATCTTTTTGAGATGGCGCATCGTCCGCTCAATTCCTGCTTCCTCCGCATCCCCTGATTTGTGAACGGCGAGCACGCACAGCCCTTTCATCCCTTTGCCCTCTGGGTTCTCGTCGTACATGCGCAGAAGGTCCGTTCCTACCTGACGGCTGGTGACATCGTGAATTCCGGCAGCGAAAGGCGCTGGGGCTCGTGGCAGTGAATCCACCCTGGCCCATGTGTCGTTGTGACGTCGAATACAGAGAAAATGGCCGATACCACCAGGCTTGTAGTAGATCCAGCCGAGGAAGTCGGGATTACGTGTGTGAGCACGTAAGTGCTGCACAAACAGCGCTCGGCTGCCTTGACCCTGCCCAAGCATGCTATAGCACACGAAACCATCGAGGTCCTCGAATGCCTTCTGGATGGCCCCTGACAGGAAGCCACGAGCGGGCATGTTGCTCTTCTCCCCTTCGAGAAAGTCGATGTCCTTGCCCACCACGTTGTTACCAGCGTGGACAGCGCAGCGCAGATGTACCTGTCGATCACGAAACGATAACTCCTGTGGCGACCGCGGATTGCCACTATTAAGGCATTTCTCGCAAGCATCAACTGCGGTTTTGTCCTGGGCCTCCGCTGTCAGCCGCATTAGTACCGAGAGCTCCGCCGTGAAGGGCTTCAGCACCTCCACCTCAATCTTTTTCATCTCTTCCTTTGTCATCCTCTCGGAACTCGCGATTTTCCCCTTCTTGGCCTTCTTCTTGATCTTCCCTTGTGCTGCTTTTTGTAGCTTCTTGGCCTTCTTCTTGATCTTCCCTGGTGCTGCAGCTGCCGCTGCTGGTATTGGTGGTGCTGCAGCTGCCGCTGCTGGTATTGATGCCGGCTCCAATGGCTGTTGTATAGCGTGGTCGTCGTTGTCCTCCTCCTCTTCCTCCTCCTCCTCCTCCTTCCCCTCCTTCTCCTCCTCCTTCTCCTCAGGACTATTCTTGGTCTTCTTCAGTGGCGGTGCCTTACCCGCCGTGTGATCGGCCTCCGATGCCGGTTGGATATTGTTGTCCGCACGACTCATCGCAGTCCCGTGATTGTCGCCCGCGGCAGAGATTTCACCAGAAGCAACAGCAGGCGCAGCAGTCTTGTTCTTCTTGGATGGAAGTTTATTCCTCGCAGTGACCTGTGGCTCCTGGTCAAGCAATTGTATACAGGACACCATATCACTCTGCTTGCTGGAATCATATGCGACCGCGCACACGAGTAGAAGAAGCATTTCGACGCTGGAGGTAGTACCACGAACGATTGAATCGAGTTTGACGGTGACATCACGGGCGTATGCGGTTCGTAAATCATACCCATCTTCAGCGCGTACGTACTGCTCGTGCTTTAGGGCCAGCAGGACAGCGTTCGACCATTCGCACAAGGAGCCTTCGACAGCTATGAGTTCCGAAACTCGTTGCATGATGGGACTGAGGTTAGAAGCAGAGGTAAGGTCGTTGAGCACAACGAGTTCTTCAGGCGCTTGATAGCCTACGTTGAGCTCGCGGCAGAGTACGTAAAGGTGGATGGCCATTGATTCCGTCCACTGTTTGCATACACGAGCTGGTGCAAGAAGAGCAGTCATCCACAGTCCGTTCCCTCCAGACCTCTGATACGAATCGCCAGCAAGAGCGACGTGAAACAGTAGTTTCCCCAGCTTCGCACATGTCGGTTGCTCCCACCACTCCAACGCGAAGGAGTTTTCCTCGGAGTTGGCGACCCTAAACGTCGATTTAATACGCACTCCAGGGAGGTGGGTCTGCAGGGCCTGCACAACTGCGTTGGGGAGCAAAGAAATCCATTCGTTGGTTGGTTCTTCTAAACCATGATCCCCAGCTCCTGTCGCCATGGCCATGATGACTTCCACAAGACAACCTTGCGAATATGACGATAAAGCTATCGCGGTCTCGAAATCGACGAGCATGAAAATAGCCACCACTAGTTGTTTGGCCGCGGTAGATGCATGCGTGCCAATACAACGCACCATCACTTCGCGAGCACCCGAAGAGTCAGGGGAGGGACCAGGACGGTAGGAAGCCGGCAGTCGGATGGAGTTGACCCGCATGTGACTGGCGTGCAAGTGGAACATCCGCAGAAGAAAGTATGCCAGCAAGCGTGGAACGGATTCCGCACGCGAATTCCCATCATGAGCGGCGGCGACAAAGTCTTGGGCCATGACGCGGCCGGGCGACACAGCCAGGGCATGAAAGACCGTAGTAAGCTGGGGCAGCGAATACGCCAATGAATTGGCCGTTTCCGCTGTACCGTATCGAGCGAGAATATTGACTAGGAAGTTCCTCTGGAAGTGGTCGGGATCTGTGGAAGACGGCATAAAGGGAAGACATATATCACGAAAGCAGAAGGAGTCAGAGGTGCGTATAGTACGGCGGCGTAAGTACACATCAGTGCGCGAGCGTGCGGCGATGCTACAAGAAATGCGGAACATAACTACAAGGGGATTACGTTCGAAACGCACGAAGATTAACACGATGCGCAAGTTGAAATGGAGGGAGCAGCACATCACCGGTACTTATATCGTACTCACTTGGTACAGCGGCTTTGCCCGTATAGCAGTGTACTCGCGGCGACGAGCTGTCCCCATTTCCTCCCGATCCAAAATGCAGTGCGTTGAAGCAAACGATCTGACCGGCACGAAATCGGACTTCAACCGCTATCAAATTGCCATCGTGGTCCTGACCTACAAACCCCAAGGTAGCAATTTCACCTTCTGCCACGGTCAATGCCATGATGTGGGACTTGCCATCAGGAGAAGAAAGGCCACCATCAGCGGACAATTTCCACGAATCATCGCAGTGAGGTAGCTGGTTAACATTCGCCTTGCTAATGGAATCGCCGATGATGGTCATGTTTTGCGGGTGATGTTCCTGTAGCTCTTGTTTGGTCAACAGAACAAGAAGCGGGCAATAGCGTTCCTCCTTGACCCACCAGTCGGCAAGGGGGAGACCACCACCTTTCTCACTTGAATTCAGCATAGATTGTAGCTGGATAGCGAAGCTGTAGTGCACATAATCGTCGGCATTCAGAGCGCCAACAGGCGTAATCAAGCGATCGCCGCCTTCATCGGGTTCCGATGTAATCTTTTCCAACTTCCCGGCCTGGACTTGTACCGCGAAATGATGCTGCATTAATTGATGATCTTGGGCCATTCCAAGAGAGGTATCGTCCAAGCTGCTAATGGACACATCCGGCGACTCCGGGTTTCGAGGCGCATTGATGTAGGAGAGAAGGAGGCGGGCTTCGGATAAAATTTGGTGGCGAGCATTGCCGTTGGCATTATGTTCCAGCACCTTCTGCGCAGGAGTGAGGTAGCTGGAGATGACATCAGAGATAGGAGTGGGGTAGCTGGATCTCACATGAGAGATAGGACCGAGACAGTCGACAAAGTACGCAAATGCAAGCACGAACTCGAGCTTCTTTGCCACAACTAGAAGAAACAGAAGGTGATTCGGTCGGTGCGCCGTTTGAATTCGGTCGGCGAGCCGATTCTTTACAGCAGCGTAAACAGCTACGAGAACATCGCAGACATTTGCCGCGTACAAGATCGGGAAGCAGCCTGGCGTTGAATGCATTTTGTTCAGCACCGGCATCTCAGATGGCGTGAGCACTAATTCCACGTGCACACCAGGAGAACGCTGCTCGCATCTACCGCATTCCCACAGCGAGGCTTTGTCGTTGACGCCGCTGGCAGTCGCAGGCACGGGCAACCCCATTCGTTTGAGGCATATGTAGTGGCCGCCGATTACGCATCGGTGGCATTGCACTCTCGGATTCTCGTTGGTGAAATGTCTTGCAATGCACAGGTAGCATGTAGGGGTTGGCGGGTGTGCAGCAGGAGTAAATGCGGGGGTGGACGGGGCAGTAGATGGCGTGAGAGCTGATTCCACCGGCACGGCAAGAGAAGCTGGCTGGCATGCTTGGCATGCCAGCAAGAAGGTATCGTTGTAGACGGCACTGGCAGTCGGTGGCACAAGTAAGCCTATTCCTTTCGCACAGCTGTAATGAACGCCATGGACGGGGCCATTTGCGGTAGAGCATAGATGGCATAGAATTATTGGATTGTTCTTGGGTGACTCCTCTCCGAAGCAAAGATAACAGATTTCTGTGTCCGGCTCCGACGGTTTTTGGGGAACCGATGGCGATGACTTGGAGCTTTCAGCGTGACCACGGCGTGAACGGCGACTTTGAAAAGGATGATGACACAATTCGCATTTCTCGGCGGTGATGTCATTCTTGAAAGTGCACTTCTTGCAACCTTTATCAGTAGGAGAGGCAGAAGCTGATGCTCCTGCAGTCTCCTTGCGTGGTTGCTCCTCGGCCTCCTTGCGTGCTTGCTCCGCAACTACCTTGCGTGGTTGCTCCTCAGCCTCCGTGTGTGCTTGCTCCTCGGCCTCCTTGCGTGCTTTCTCCTTTACGACAAGCCCCTCCTCGGCCTCCTTGCGTGCATGCTCCTCAGCCTCCTTGCGAGCTTGCTCCTCGTTGTGTGCTAGCTCCTCAGCCTCCTTGCGTGCTTGCTCCGCAGCATCCTTGCGTGCTTGCTCCTCAGCCACCTCGCGTGCTTGGTCTTCGACCTCTTTGCGTGCGTGCTCCTCAGCCTCCTTGCGTGCTTGCTCCTCAGCCTCCTTGCGTGCTTGCTCTTCGACCTTTTTGCGTGCTTGCTCTTCGACCTCCTTGCGTGCTTGCTCCTCAGCCTCCTTGCGTGCTTGCTCCTCAGCCTCCTTGCGTGCTTGCTCTTCGACCTCCTTGCGTGCTTGCTCCGCAATCACTTTGCGTGCTAGCTCATCAGCCTCCTTGCGTGCTAGCTCCTCAGCCTCCTTGCGTGCTTGCTCCACAGCCTCCTTGCGTGCTTGTTCCTCAGCCTCCTTGCGTGCTTGCTCCTCAGCCTCCTTGTGTGCTTGCTCCTTAGCCTCCTTGCGTGCTTGCTGTTCGACCTCTTTGCGTGCTTGCTCCTCAGCCTCCTTGCGACCTTGCTCCTTAGCCACCATGCATGCTTGTTCCAACGTAACGTCCATGGCCTCGGCCTTCCCTCCCTCCCGCACTACATCCGCGGTTGCTTCTGTCATTGCGAGGACCACTTCCGCTGCTGGTGATGCTTCGTAAGAACGTTCATCTTGTTCAAGTTGCACCCCCCCGGTAAGCGAAGCAGCATTTTGAGCGAAGCTGTTGAGGCTGGAAAATTTGAGTGCACGATCTGCTGTCCGCTTAGCCGTCCGGTTAGCTCTGGAAGCACGGCCTCCACTTTTGCCTGGATTCTTAAACCTTTGTCTTTTCGAAACAGGATGCCTAGAAGCATAACCTCTGTCACCGTTTTGAGGTTGATGGTGGTGAACGTGACGTGTACAATCCGTTTCCAGTGACTTTGCAGCCAGAGATAAGGATTGCGAATGAAGACCATTAGAATTTGTTTCCAGTGACTTTACAGTCAGAGGTAGCAAATCCGAGGTCATCGATATACCGGTCGCATTGTTCAACTCCACAGATGACCCATTATTCACGGAAGGTACAGGATGCTTAGAAGCATAACCTCTGTCACCGTTTTGAGGTTGATGGTGGTGAACGTGACGTGTACAATCCGTTTCCAGTGACTTTGCAGCCAGAGATAAGGATTGCGAATCAAGACCATTAGAATATTTTTCCAGTGACTTTACAGTCAGAGGTAGCAAATCCGAGGTCATCGATATAACGGTCGCATTGTTCAACTCCACAGATGACCCATTATTCACGGAAGGTACAGCCGTTTTTACCTCAGGAACTACGTCGAAGGAGGGGGCAGTCTGTAATCGATCATCACTTGTGCTGCCTGCAATTGTTTCACCGTTTGTGGGAGCACTGTTAGAAACACTGGTGGTCGTGGATGTAATGGGGGGAGGTGCAGATGCTGTTGACGATGGGGAAAATGCCTGTACTTGAACTACGAGCTCGAACTGGGACGGGGATTGCATGGCGCCCTTAGAACTCTGAAGATCAACGGAAATCAAGAGCTTTATGGTATGGCGATCCATTACACCATAAACAGGTAGCAGCAAGGCGTGGAGGTCAAGAGGAAGGAGGGAAAACACGGGCTCCATCTTGGAATTATCACCACCCGAGTTCTGTAACGTGAAGCTCACTTGGACTTGAAACTGTAGGCCAACCAATTTTGAGTCTTGACATGTGATGATGGTAACCGAGTAAATCATCTGATCACCAGGCACGTAGTTTGCATCTAAACCGGTGAGCTTGCAAGTGAAGTGAATGGTATCAGAATCTTCGCCCCACTGTAGACTGAAGCGGTACATGTGCCCACACGAGAAAAGAGAGCGGTAAACACTAATGACTGCTGATACCATATTGCTCGGCCGCACTATTTCCCCCGAGAGCGCATTCACATTTGACGTGATGAACGGGATGTCTTTCGGAGGCATGGGCATCAAACGAAGATAATCTAAGATAAGAGCAATCTTCTCGTTGTGCCCTTTTACGTAGGCTTTGCGCAGAAGCTGTATGACGTCCTCCGAGGTAATGACGCTTCGCAGATCAGATTCACTGGCTGCATCCACATCCGCTGCTTCGCAAGACACCATGACTTTAAGCCTGTGATGACTACAGAGGAGTTCGGCCCATAATACTGATGTTCGGAAGGAGGAAGGCGTGACTAACACCATGTCATCATTTTTGTGCTGGCGATCGAGATAATGTAGCACTCGAATTGATCGCGTGGAGAGTTCGTGTAGATTGCGAGCGTAATGGGTATCTACGCGCGCAAGGGCGACTGGTATGTACCCTCCACGAAAAAGAAGACCACGATCGAGTTCTACCTTGTCGAGAAGCGTGTGCAAATACAAAGAGGCATCCGTATTGAAACCGACGACAATACGTAGACACTTTCCGGCATCTGGCATAGCGGGAAAGAACTAAGGAACGCAGCACCGTGATGAGTTCTAACCGGTGGACGCAGTGAGGACCTATCGGCTCGCCATGGTGAAAAGTTCCGCAGGCGTCGAGAGACGAAATAAGCAACGGAACAATTTACAAAAAAACGCAGCAAGGCCGAAGCACCGCCTCCGGACACCGGCGGCCCCACCACCTCTGCGCCCTCCCCTCCGCGCACCCAATGCATGCCGCACTCCACCCCAGCCCCCTCTCTGCGTTGAAGAGGCCATTACAAACTGTTATTTTTATACCAGACGACGACAGCCGATTTTTTTTTTTTGCAAAATCGGTTACACGACAAATCAAAACACGAAATGCAAGCCTGCCAACGAATTTCGAAGTTATGCGCTATTTAACGCCCTGGTCGTAAGACCCGGGTTCGAGTCCCGTCGCGGGCAGAACTTCGACCAAACAATGCTCGCGATCGAAGTTCTTCGAACTACCGAGAGCAGGACGACCATTTCAGCAGCCAATCAAATGGCACGAAGGCAAAATGCAAGCGGCCAACGCCACCTAACAGCTGGTCAACGACATCCAGAGTCAGGGTAAGCATATTGAGAGTCAGGGTAAGTTGTACCCAGCGTGGAGTCGTGTGGCAAGGGCAAGCTGCAGGAGCTATCTCTGTAGTAGGGAAGGCGGTCCTCACACTTTACCCACCCCTGAGACCTCTTAGCCATAACGTCAACCCCCGGGACGGGGCCCAAGACATTTTTTTGTGCTTGTTTTTATCGACCACCAGGCGCGCTCCGTGCCGCGGTGCTGGGCGCCTTGCGTATTATTGCGCCGTGCGCTGTAGGTCTTGCGCCCCCTGGCGAGTGCGGCCCCAGAACTGCCTCGGCCGCCCCAGGGGGGGGTGGTGGCGTGGGGACCCCCCCGCCCCGTAGGTGTCGCGGCCCGGGGTGCTGTGTTTTTCCTGCTCTCAAACTGAATTGCAGAAGATCCGGTACAACCCTCTCGTTTGGCACCCAGTCGCACTTCCCGCAGGCGATATCAGCATGTCCACGAGCGACGGCACAGAGAACGCGGCCCTTCGGCAGCAGATCCGCGAGCTCACCGAGCAGAAGCGGACGGGGGAGATGGAGGCTCGTATGCGAGAGCTGGAGAAGCGGGAGGTGGTTAATCAGCAGCGGGCGATGGATATGGATAAAATGTCGATCAGGATGGAGATAGAAAAGCTGGTGAGGATAATCCAACACAAAGAGATGAAGGCACAACAGAAGCTGGAGAAGGTGAAGGCCGAGGCCGACAAGCAAATGGAGAAAATGGAAGCAGCACGACAAATGGATAAGCTAAGGGCCGAGCAAGACAAAAAAGAGATGCAGCTAAGGGCCGAGCAAGACAAAAAGGAGACGAAGCTAAGGGCCGAGCAAGACAAAAAGGAGATGCAGCTAAGGGCCGAGCAAGACAAAAAGGAGATGAAGCAGGAAATGCAGCGACAGCTGGACGCAATGAAAGCCGATCAGGAGAAGAAAGACCTGCAACAACAGCTCAAAGCGCTGACAGAAGGCCAGCAGCGCTATTTACCCCGTGTTGAACATCAGCAGCAACCCGCATCCCGCGAGGAGATCCAGCTCATTGCAGCGTCATCACCGGTGCCAGCACCGGCGCTCTACAAAAACATGCCAACAAGGCCTCAACAGCAGGACGAAACAGAACACCAGGCTGAAATTCGGCACAGGGAAATAGCAAAGAAAGTTGAAAGTGCACAACAAGAGGCTGACATGCTGCGTGAGCTTGAAGCAATCGAGCAAGAGGAGGTACATCTAGCGCAACAGGCACAGCGCCGCAAAGCAGTGTTTGCAGAGAAGCCACGCAAACTGAAAGCAACACAAGAGGAAGAAGTGAAAGAAGAGGATCGCCGCGAAATCGAAGCGAAGAAACAAGCACGACGCGAGGCAGAGGCAGAAGAGGATCGTCGCGAAATCGAAGTGAAGAAACAAGCACGACGCGAGGCAGAGGCAGAAGAGGATCGTCGCGAAATCGAAGCGAAGAAACAAGCACGACGCGAGGCAGAGGCAGAAGAGGATCGTCGTGAAATCGAAGTGAAGAAACAAGCACGACGCGAGGCAGAGGCAGAAGAGGATCGTCGAGAAATCGAAGTGAAGAAACAAGCACGACGCGAGGCAGAGGCAGAAGAGGACCGTCGTGAAATCGAAGTGAAGAAACAAGCACGACGTGCAGCAGAGGAAGAAGAGGAGGAGGAGGAGGAGGACCGTCGCGAAATAGAAGCCAAGAAAAAGGCCCGCCGCGAGGCAGAGGAGGAGGCAGAGCAGGAGGTCAAGAAGGAGGCAGAAGAGCAGCAGGCAAAAAAGGAAGCCAAGCAGCAGCAGGTGAAGGAGGAGGCGGAGGAGCAGCAGGCGAAAACGGAGATCGAATCAAATGAGCAGGCGAAGTCGTCGCAAACGCCGAGTGCGACTGTGGCACAGTCCCTTGGGACAGGAAGCAAGCCAAAGCCTCGTCGCACCTCCATGTCGATGCCATCCGGATCCACCATACCGCTGCCCGACAAAATGGACAACCACTTCTTCATTTCGCACTGCCAATCTACCGGTGGCGATCAGGCGAACGCAATTTATCTCGAGCTCGAACGCCTTGGCTTCGCATGCTGGTACGATTATTTCGCTTTGATTGTCCGATTGAGTATCCCGAAAGTACTCACTTGCTTTGTATCTCGATATCGTAGGTACGACAACCGGGCATCTGATCTCACCAAAGAAGGGATGAGGCAGGGGATCGTGGATTCGGGCGCGTTCATCGTCTTCCTCTCCGCGGGGATACTTGTGCGGCCCTTCTGTAAGTCGATCGCTTCGTTCTCTGCTGTGAAGTCGGTCTAATAATACGCGACTCTGTGATTTGAAATCCAACCATCACAGGTCAATTCGAGATCCGCGAAGCCATCGCGTGCAAGAAGACACTGGTCCTCATCCACGAGAGCGACGCCCGCTTCGGCGCCGACGACTTCTACGAGGAGCAGACCAAGGCGCCCGAGGACCTGAAGTTCCTGACGGACGCCCATGAGTCGCTGCCCTTCCGCCGCAGAGGCTACGAGAGAGATGCGATGCTTCAGTCTGTGATCGAGCGTGCGGGCTTCGAAGACCTGCAGCTCCGTGCGCGAACCAAGGTGCAGTGTGGTGTGTATTGTGATGGACCCTGAAAAAGATTGTGCCCCCATCTCTGCATTGCTCATAATTTCCTCCTCCGAACAAACAAACAACAAACCAATGAAATCACTGGATGACTACACAGCAAGCACAGGTGCAGATCAAAACGTAATGCCCTCGTGCTGCCACAATGCTTACCTCCTCTTGCCTTCTTGCCTCGTCCTTTTCTCCATCTCTTGCATCTAGGTTGAGCACAAGCAGCAGCTCGCGCTGCTTCCAGCGGAGGTCGACCATTTCGATCTCGACTCGTTCCACGATAGGCCAATACAGACAGAGCTAGTCGAGCTGCTGTTGCTCCCCAAAAACGACGCACATTTCACGAGCTGCTTGCTAATACACGGAATGGGTGGCACAGGCAAGAGCATGGCTGCAGTGGCCGTCCTGCAGGAGAAGGCGATTCGCGCGCACTTCAGCAACATCTACTGGCTTGGAGTAGGCGCGGACGCAGTCGATTTGAAGCTCCAGCAGCTGCAGAGCATGCTGTACATGCAACTGAGCGGCAAAAGTGTGAAGGCAGATGATGTGCTCGCCAAGGGCAAGCAAGAGTGGCTGGACATGCTGGTCGAGGCGATGACGATGGAGCGATCGCTAGTTGTGCTGGATGATCCATGGACGCCGGAGCAGGTGCGGTTCCTCAACCCGATCGAGAGCTCGCACACTGAGGCACACCGACTGCTGGTCACCACGCGGATTCGAGGGCTGGTGCCAAAGGCGACGTGCGTGGAACTGTCAGTGATGGGCAAGGATGAGGCGGTGTCGCTGCTGCTAAACCTTGCGAACATCCAGAAAGAGGCGTACATAAAGGAGCATCCGGGAGTGGCATGGCCGCCACAGGAAGCCTATGCGATTGTGTTGGAGTGCGGACTGCTGCCGATGACACTGACGATCGCCGCGCAGGTGGTGCGAGCATGGGGGCACGGCTGGGAGGGGGCTGTGCTGCCGCTGTTGAAAGAGCAGCAAGACTCAGGGGGTGCTGTAGGATCATCGACAGTGACAGATAGGATCATTGGCGCGGGTTTGAAAGTGCTTGGTAAGCACGAGGACGCATCGGCGATCAAGGGGCTCTTCGAGATGTTTGCGGTGACGCAAGAGGACTTCATCCACTCGATGCCCGTGATCGAGCTGTTGTGGAGGTCGTGCTGTGGCGAGCAGTATGAGGGGAAGCAGGCGGGCAAAGCAATGATGATGCGGCTGAAGATACGGCAGTGGGCTCACGTGCTCGTCGATCACAGCCTGCTGCTGGGCTCATCAACGAACGGCATCCACCTTCACGACATTGTGCTGACGCACTTGAGGAGCTCTCGCTCGGGCCCAGAGATGCGAGCACTGCAGAAGCAAGTGGTGGAGGGCATGGTGGCAATGTCGGCGGAGCGGATGGAGGCGACCGGACGAGGGCTGCAGGACACGGGTACGAGCGCGAAGGCTTTCGAGGGGGAGGAGGTGGATTGGGTGAGCTACGATGCATTGCTGTCGCTGTTTTTGTTGCTAATAACTAATAACATGTGTGCTGCTCTCTGCTCTGTAGTACTGCTGCAATGCAGGATCGTTCCACATGAAGCGCGCGCTCGATGCGTCGGTCCCGTCTGTGCAGAGCGAGGACTTGAGGCGGTGGCTGCTGTTGGAGGACGATGTGTTGTTTCGTCAAGCGACGATCACCATGGGAGTGGAGGGGCTGAAGGAGCTGGCTACCGAGTACTTGGCAAAGGAGGAGTGGGATCCCCGGGTACCGAGCTCGA
>JGI24913J38484_100522_pt1 | contig 11794 bp, 4 predicted proteins | sample LinPfosmplate1_FD_38484 | JGI IMG/M metagenome (IMG submission 38484)
TCGAGCTCGGTACCCGGGGATCCCACCAAAGCAACGGAAGAAGAAGAGAAAAAAGCTGATGATTTTGATGTCGACGCGAAAACTGAACCCCACACTCTGCTCATCCTCGTGGTCGCGTTGTTCAACAGCGCAGCAGCAGCCTCAGCAGAAGCAGCAGCAGCAGCAGAAAAGGAAGGATTTGTTGCAGCAGCAGCGCGTCTCAACATGATTTGCCTTCTCTTGATGTTTTTTTTTTGCGGCTCCTTCCTCTTCTCTGAAAATAATGTAATCGATCGATTGATTTTTGCTTTCAAAATCGTTTCCAAAAAAAATTTCTTTCTTTTCTTTTTTTGTGTGTGTTTTTCTCCTTTTTTTGTCGCGTACTTTTTCACAAAAATCTCTCAACACAAAAGCTACCCCCACGCGCAAAGTAAAATTATTCTTCGAGTAGAGTAAATTACTATTCAGTAGAGAGAGTTTTAAAAGAACAACAACAGTAACAGGAGAAGAGAGAGCGTTTTTTGTGGTATTCTTTTAAAGCGCTACACTGCTGCAACCGCCGAAACTGCTGCCAAAAGTGTGATGATGCTTTAAGAAGAAGAAGAAGAAGTGATGGAGAAAATGATGAGAACGAAGAAGTGATTTTGCCGCGCGGTTACGTTTTTGAATTTCCTTTTTATTTAGAAGAAGAAGAAGAAGAAGAAGATGACGACGACGACGAGAAATTGGAGACGAGAGGAAGACGACGAAGACAAAAACGACGACGATAACAGGAGCGATTCTGCCGCCGGCGGCGAAAAAGGAGTTGGGGGTTTTGGATTCGGGAAAGGCGTTTCCGCGTTCGTAAGCAAAAGCGAAGATGGAGAAGAAGAAGAAGAAGAACTGCTGCTCGCGAGGAGGAACGCTTCTCCTTCTTCTTCTTCTTCTGCTGCTGCTTTATCCCAATCGTCGCTCTTTTCCGAGGAAGAAGGAGATGAAATCGACGATGGAGGTGGTAACGATGGCGGCGGCGCTCCGGAAACGCCAAACTCGATCGATCCGGAGTGGTTTAGGCAACACTTTTACGCAGCGGCGAGGCATCGAGAGAGAGTTTTGAGCGACGAAGAGAACGAGTATGGAATTACGAACGCGAGGACGAGGACGAATAGGCGCGCAAGACGAGATGCTTTTGGTAACGTTATGGACGATTTCGACGACGATTTCGACGACGACGACGAAGATAGAGCGACGATGAATTCCGAGGACGTGTTTAGTCGAGACAATAATACGAACGACGATTATTACGAAGAAGGCGACTCGATCTTCTCAGAAGATTCAGAATTTTTACGGAACGCGCAAAACGCCGCGGCACATAGGAATCGCGGCGCCGGGTATAACCCGTTTGGTATGAATATGAATTCAAGTGCGAGTACTAGAAACGTCGGGAGGAGTAGTTCAGGAAGAGATTTTAGAAGAAACAATAACAACAATAACAACAAGATTAGGAGCAGTAATAAAGACACAGAAATCGAATCCGACACCGACGACGACGACGAAGATACGACGACGACGCCACTTTTAACGAAGAGTCCGACGAGAAAAGGTCCTCACGCGTCTCCGGGTAGGAAGAAAGCCGATAGCACCAACGCTCATCGTAATCATCAACCTCAAGTCGATACTTTCGTGCCGGTACGGGCGAGAGATGTTTTAGAGCACTCGGCTGATTTTTACGACACTTCGGTAAACTCAGGTCTATCTCCGTTTGAAGTCACTCGCAGGTTACGAAAGTTCGGCCCGAACTCTGTTCCTGGAGAGAAATTCGATTACGGTCAGTTGGTGAAACACGCCCTTCGCGAGTTCAACGCGCCAGCTGGGAGGGTGATTTTCTTTGCTATTTTCTTACAATGCCTACAAGCTATGGATCCAGCGAAAACACTCGATTCTATTATTGATGTTTTAGTCTTGTTCTTGGTTTTCTTTGCAAACTGTTACGTTGGGTGGTCCGAAAGCAGAGACGACGGCGCTTTGATGGCTGGGACGGAAGTCACGACTTCGGCTTTGACGACGACTTCAACAAAAGCAACGACGAAACAATCGCAGAAACAAATTTTAGAAAATATGACTCGGACAAACGCGCCGAGAAACGGACAGTTCCCCGCGTACGCGACAGTAGTTCGAGATAACGGGAAGCAGATGCGCGTGTCGTCGAAATCGCTCGTGCCGGGTGATATTGTCGAATTGCGCGTCGGTCAAATCGTGCCGTGCGATTGCGTCTATCGAGGCTCGGGCGTATTATTCGTCACGCGAAACTCGAATTATCTCATTAATACCGCGTCGTCATCGACGTTATCCTCGTCTTTGTTTGCAAATGGTACGCCGCGCGGAGGTGCGAGTCGTGGTGATGAATTGTCCATGCTCTTTGGCGATGATAACGAAATGGACTCGCTGGATTTAATCGGCGTCTCCGAAGGCGAACCGGTTTTAGGAGGGAGTGTTATTTACGCCGGTTGCGGTGCCGCAATTGTAGGCAGAACCGGTCCTCGAACAGCCATCGCGCGCAAAATGCAGCAGATTATGCAAATAGAAGAACATCGCGCGAATGCCGCTGGTATTTTAGGTTTCTTCTCGATGACTTCAACGAGTCATCAAAATCGCTCGAGAAAATCATCCATGGTTCGCTCGAAATCGTTTGGTGCTCTGTTTGGATCGTCGGCTTCAACGCAACGACGAAGTCATCACCATCGACAGCAAGTACCTACGATGGCGCGTACTACCGTTGCAACACCGCCGAGAGGGTCTGCGTTTGACCGGTCTTTAGATCTCGTGATGACCGGGGTGGCTGTGGCGTCGTTCGCTTCTGCAATTTCACTTTGGCTCTTTTTAGTCGTAGCCGGTAGAGGATTTTGGTTTGCGTGCTCCTTTGCAACCGTATTGTGCGTGTGCGCGTTGCCAATAGCTGTGAGAGTTGTCGTTCACGCGACTGTTGCGTTGGGTATTCGGAGAATGGCGAAAGCGCGCGCGTCTCCTGGGTACAGCCCAGGACTCGACGATTACTATCCCGAGTATTATTTGAATGAGCAAGCAAACAGAGAACATCTGAACATGCAACAACGACAACAGTCGAACAAAGAAGCATCGAGTAGTAGCAATCCGTTGTCATCCTTCGTTGGCTCGACGACGACGAGAACTTTTGGTATCAGCCGATTGAGTGCAATACAAGACGTTGCCGCAATGCAAGCGCTCTTCTGTTCGACGTCGTGCTGCGTGGTCGATCGGTTCGCGACTCGTATTGTCGGAGAACCCATTGTGTTTGCAGATAGTTGTCAACCGAGGGACGTTTTGGTTGCCGCGGCATTGGCATCGCGATGGTGGAAGAATTCATCTTCAGTCATGGAATCAGCAACCCCAACCACAGCGAGATCGAACAACAACAATGTCTTTGAGCAACATCTGGTAGCAGACGACGAAATGAATTTGATATTCGACGATTCCGTCGATCGCGCCATCGCGGAGCGACTAGCGGAAGACGGTTTGAGTTCGCTCTCAGAAACCTACATCCAGAAAACGTACGAACCGTACGATTCCGTAGTCAAACTTTCGAGAGCAACGATTTCCAGAGAAGAAGCCATGGATGGTTCAAACTCTGGTGTGTTCGCTGTAGCCAAAGGATGCTTAGAATCCATAGATAATTTAGTCCGTCGAGAAACTATGATTTCTCGCGCCGGGAACGAAGAACACGCGAAAAAAGTCTTTAAAGCGTTAGACGAGGCTCGAAATCGCGAGAGAATGTTTGAACGACGAGGTTTGCGATGTGTTGCAGTTGCATGCGCATATGACGTGCAAACAACCGCGGAAGTGTTCGAAAATAGCGCGCAGAACCAAGGCAGTATCGTGAACGGATGGGTCTTCTTAGGTATCTTTGCCTTCTCGCGTCACGTCCGTCAAGATTGCAACGCCGGCAGAGACGCGCTGAAAGCTTTAGGCGTGGACGTGAAATTATTCACTTCCGCGTCGGAATCGTTTGCTAAAGTGCGAACGGAACAGTTGCACAATCCAAAACGCGTGCTTTCGTCGACGAGAACTGGTAACGCGGGAGAGGAGTTTGCGTCTTCATCTTTACTCGATAATCAAGATACGGACTCAGAACTCAATAGGTCTGAAAATGCGAGTCAAAAAAATCGACAACAACCACCATCGGTTTCGCCCCGCGTGCAATCGTTCTATACGAACGCGGGTAAACGATACGAAGGTATCGTTCGAAATTGTCGAGAAGTTTTAGAAGGTCGACCACCGCCGGAGCAAGTGACATCTGAACAACAAAGGAGCGATTTCGTTTCCGATGCCGAAAGAGGTATTCGATCGTCCACGATTCATTCTACATCTACGACGACAATAACAACCACATCCATAGTGCCTATCAGTAAAGTCGATTGCTTTTTCGAGTGCAGCAACGCGGAAACGAAAGCGAACATCATTCGCCGGTTCAAGCAAGCGGCGATGCATCAAAACAGTCGCCACAACCAGCGGTTTTTGGGCAGCAGCAGGAAAGTCATCGTTGGCGTTCTCGGAGATCGTTTAGAAGATCTACCCGCCATGCGGGCTTCCGACGCCGCTTTTGCCGCCTCGCAATCGTCCACGGATGCTGCCGTTCGCGTTGCTGATTTTGTCGTGTCGAGACCGTCGCTGGCGCACGTCGCTTCTGCAATCGTCGAAGCGAGAGCTGTTTTTGCACGCGCAAAGACTTACGTTTTGTACCGCATCATCTGCACGTGCCACTTGCTCACCGTGTTTGTCCTGTGCGCCTTCTTAGTGTTTCCGAACGAAACTAACGTGGCGTGGCCGAAAACGTTCACTTTACCAGTCATCGCGTTGGCGTTGTTAGCCTCGGTGAACGATTGCGTCGTCTTGTCAATCGCTTATGATTTTGCGAGACCGTCAGCGTCGCCCGAAGCGTGGCGTTTGCCGTGCATCTTGGCATCTGGACTAGCGATGGGCTTTGTTGCCACATTCACGACGTGCTTTGTAGCGCGCGAAATCTTCTCCAGCTCAAATGCAAACTTTGGTTTACTCGAAGCGTTGGACATCGCGCCGGATACGTACGAGCAAGCCAAGTGCATGATTTTCTTGAAAATGGCATTAACGGATGCATTCTCGGTATTATGCGCGCGCTCGGACGGACCCGATCCGTTTTGGACGTTAGCACCGGGTGGGTTCCTATTCCTGGCCACCATGGCGTCTTCTTTTGCCTCCATTTTGCTCACGAGACATTGGCCGTTTCACGAAATGTCGCCGTGTACGTTTGAGCAAACGTTGTTTTGCATATGCGTTGCTCTGTTGAGTTTTCTCTTGCAAGATGCCGCGAAGACAATCTCTTACAGAGCATTAGTCAGAGCAGAGTGGATGCCTGAACGCAGACGTCTATCGTCCGCGGAAACGAAACGAATTTCCGCGGTTGCGGCGAGAGACATCGATTTAGAACGCAGGGAGGCGTTGCGCAAAGCGATCAAAGCGAAAACGTCGAAGGATAACAACGTGGCCACTGGAGCTACTTTCACCCCGAGAAATGCGCCACCAATCTCACCGTTCCTAAAAAAATCCACCGGCGGCTCTCCTATACGATCTGGTCAGCGCACACCGACGGCAGCGAACGATGCGGCGTACTTCAACAGCGCCCAAAAATTCAACGCGTCGCCGCACAGATCGCCTCGGCGATTAGAGACCACTATGGAAGGAGAAGAGGATGAAGAAGATGAAGGTAGAAAAAACGAAGATGAGCGACTGGAACATCATCATCAACAACAGCGAGGAGAAGGCGAACACGTGAATGCGGACGATGACGACGTAGCGGAGGAATTATCCTCCATCGATGAAGACGAGGACGACCACTTTGGTGCTCGCCCGACGTCTCTCTATGACTCGCCCGCGGAAGAACCGGAGACTGTTTTGCAAAATAAACTTCGGGCGGAAAAAGGTGAATTAACCATCGATACCTTCACACGCTTGACGTTTGGATACCGCACAATATTGAACAAGGAGTTGAAACAACTCTCGCTCTCTATCGATTGGTCTCGAGCCTTTCGCGATTTGCGAAGGGCGAAAGCGGATTCACAAGTTGGCGCTTTGCTGGACGCGCACGCGACGTTGAGATGTTTAGACGCCGATTGTGGCGTTGGAGCGTTTTCGATGATGTTAGCCGAAAAGTTAGCCGCGAAGAAGTTGAAGAAGAAAGGAGGAATGAGTGGTGGGAAGATGATGAACAGCGACGATAACGACGGAGAGGAGGAGTACGAACTTTCGTCTTCGGACTCGGAGAATTTGGAGAGGGAAACGGGTTTGTCGAAGGAGGAGAAGAAGAAAGTCATGACTTCCGACGAGAAAGAAGACGAAGAATCCGCCTTGAACGGTCGCGTGGTGGCCGTTGAATTGTTATCGACCTCTTTGGTTTGCTTAAAACACGCTTTAGAAGAGATTAACGAGAACGACATCGACTCCCCGTTCCGCGCAGTGGCGTTGCATCGCGGCACCTTGGACGTGTTCAAAGTGAAACCGATGTCCTACGACGTCGCGTATAATGCGTTTGGCTTTGAACGCATCCAAAAAGGTACAAGCTTAAGAGCTGCGGCGAGAGCGTTTGCTATGTCTGTAAAAACGAACGGTTTAGGTTTCATCGCCGTGCACGCGGCGAAGAGCGCTGACGCTCAATTTCACGCTTTATATCGAAACGCCTTCGTCGCGTCTTCAACGACGACGATGTTACCTTCATCACCAACAGCTTCGTCTGCATCGATGACTACTGCTGAAGACGTCATTGACGAGCTGCATAGGCTCGGCGTCGCGTACAACGTTACCACAAAGTCCTATCAATTACGAATCGAAAAGATAGGCGAATACAATCGTAGAATTTTGGAGAGTTACTTACACGGCGTCGCGATGGATGATTCGTTAACTTTAGAGGAGATATGTGCGGACGCGAAAGTGGCGCAATTCTTATCCAAGAACGATCGAGGTGATCACTTTTCGTTCACGCAAATCGTAGCGCACGTCACATTGTAATATTATTTTAAGCAAACGTGTTCATTAAAGCGTACAATTCGTTTTTTTATTCGCACTTCCCGATGCATTTCACTTCAATTTTCCCTCCTTGCCCGCTCCCTTCGTACTTCTTGACGAAAGAATCGCACCCCAAACTCATCCTCGTATCCACTCCGGTGTACGGATTCACCCCTTCCGCGGTTTCGCACAAACCTAACACCTGGTACCGATCGATAACTGCCTCGGTAAAATCCGCGTTCTTAATTTTCATCTCGCCCATATCCGACCGAATAAAGTTCGCCCCAACTGCCACCGCGTCTTCAAAGTTCGCGCCTCGCAACAGAACGTAATCGAACAGCACGTTCGAAACGTCCGACCCGTGCACGTCCGCGTTCGGCATTATCGACCTCGTCATCACTGCTCCTCGCATGTCTGACTTTGAGAAATTCGTGTTCCGTAGCTCGGCTTCCACCCAAATCGTCCCTCGTAAATCCAAGTTTGAGAAGTCTTCGTTCGAGTGCTCCGACTTGGAATAAAAATCAACCCCGTCGAGTTGTTTCACCCGTAAATCCGTCACCTCCGATTTTACGCTGTCGTCTAAAAATTCCGCTCGAGCAGAAAAGAAGTCCCCGATTTGGGCTCCAAATCCCATCGAGAACGCCGTGGCTAAGGAGAGAAGGATGGATGTCGTTCTTTTTGTTCTTCTTCTTCTTGAATCGTCGTCGTCGTACGACGTGCTCGGCGTTCTTTCATCATCATCATCATCATAATTTCTGAGTGACGACGACGATGATGATGATGATGAACGAAAGACTACTCCTTTTCTCATCTCAAAACGACGACGTAAACGAGCATCAGCGACAGTCAATCTTCTCGCGGTACTTTTAACAGATGTGCCAAAACGCGTCGTCGTCGTCGCGGTAGGAGCGGCAAGAGTCGTCGTCGTCAGCATCAGCGCAGCAAAGTAATTATTTTAGAGTAGTTGAGATACGATTTTATTATGAAGCAAAACGTAGGTAAAAGCAGCAGAGTCGATCGACGATAGAGTACAACCGGACTACTCTACTACGAATACCATTAAAACGACTAAAACTAAAACTCATCCAAAACTCATCACGCGATGGTAATCGAGTTTACCATGACCCCTTTCTTCGGGCAATCGTTCGGGTGCGTCTCCACCGCGGATATTTTCATCACGACGTTCATACCTTCGGTGACTTTACCGAACACCGGGTGCGCGGACGGCGACGATTTGTCGAACCAATCGAGGAAGTCATTGTGGACGGTGTTGATGAAAAATTGACTCCCGCCGGAGTTTTTGGCGCCGGTATTTGCCATCGACAAAGTCCCGGGCTCGTTCGAGATCTTCGCCGTCAGTTCGTCCGGAATGCAGCCTTCTCTCGCGTCTCGCGTTATTTCTTCCTTCGTGGCGAGATTCGTAAACTTTGAGTTTGGCGGCGGCCCTCCCATTCCTGCGTTCGCGGCGCCGTTCTTTTTCGAGTTTGGGCACCCAAACTGTAACATGAATCCGTCGATGACTCTGTGAAAGTGCAGTCCGTTGTAAAAACCGGTGTTTGCTAAATCGATGAAATTCGACGCGGTTAATGGCATTTGGTCTACGAACAGTTCGGCTTTGAAAGACCCTTCCGTGGTATCGAAAGTGGCGATTGGGTTCGTTGTCGATGATGCCATCGCTCGTATTCGTCTGTTGCTGGCGCTTCTGCGTGTTCTGAGAGAAGAAGAAGAAGAGACGACGTTTTTGATCACCCGCAGGAGTGATGACGTTGAGGACATTTTGTCACGAACGAGACCAAACGAAAAAATGATCAAATTTGAGGGGGTTTTTGCTCTCTTGGTCTTCTTCTCTCTTGTTGTTTTTTGCAATATTAAGGAGGGACAATGTATATAACATGTGGTATCATTATGCATTAAAAAGCAGCTATTAATAATAATAAATCATCACACCGCGTACGAACCGCGTGTGAACTTTGAAGTTTGTATTAATTAATATGTTTGGAATTCTTTTGCTTACTTTTCTTACGGAAATCTACCTCGCGAACGTCTTTTTCTATGGTGCTGCCCCCAGCCCCGGCGAATCCGTTTCCACCGGTCCAAGAGTACCCGGACGAACGCAACGGATTTTTCATCAAATACTCGTTCGTGAATTCCTCTTCGTATTTCTTCTTTTTCTTCTTACCTTTGACTTTTGGCGCGAACTCTCCGACGCCGTTCGCTTCGTCTTCCGCTTGTTGCATACCTTCGGAGATCCAGTCGCGGTTGTCGACAGTTTCTAAAGAAGGCAAGTCTTTGTTCAAAAAGTTATCTAATCGATTTAAAACCGCAGATTCGACGTTTTGTTGGACTCGCATTTGACCGCCATGGCCGTCGGAGCCGAACAAGTGCGCGTGACGAATCTTGGCTTTGTTTTTCGGTCCCGTCCACGTGTGGTCTTTGTAAGACTCCAAGTGCGCGGTGTGCCCCGAGCATACCGGCGCGGCTTGTCTAAACGTCGAGGAGGTGAAACAGTTGCATTTGGCGTCGCACACTGTCGCGCCTTCGCTAAACGCGACGTCGATGTACGGGTCGTTGTGATGCAACGCCATAACTAAATAGGTCATGTCGTCTTTAATCGAATCTAAGTGCTCGTTGTATCGAACGCCGTCAATGCGCATCAAAAACGGACGACCCGACGAGGACGTTTCATCGCGCGGTTTGCCGACAATGAACACTTGAAACGGTAATCCTTTAAACGCTTCCGAGGCTTCTTTCAACTTTTTCGCGCGGAAGAAGACGATGCGAGGGGTGGAGACTGGGCCGCCGATGCGTCCTCCGTGGTTCAACGTCTTTTGGAAACCTTTGATAACTTCATCCACGTGCTCTTCGCCCATGTGTAAAACGATCGTTTTCTCCTCGTGCTTCGTGTTTGCAATCAACGAGTCGCCGGTAATCATCGGGACGGACATCGTTCTGCGGTTCGTCAATCCTTTTCTCGCGTCGTCTTTTGACTTTGAAAGTTCAATTTCGTGCATGCCGTTTTTGTTTCCGATGACTTCTTGCTTGACTCGAACATCGCCGGCACCGGCTTCCTTCGCTTCATGTTCCGTCATTTCAACCACTCGTTCAAAAGATTTCGGCTCACCCTCGTAAATTTCTGTCACCGCGGGCATTTGTAACGTTTTGAACGATCTAGCGATGAGTAAACCAAACGCCGCTTGTTTTTGTCCAATTACGATGGCTTTATACGGTTTCGGTCCAACCATGGCGTTCGGTTCCGCTTGGTTGATGGTCGCTTGATTCGGTGCATTTTGCTCTTTTCCCTCTTTTCCTTTCTTCTTCAAAAGCATTCTGCGGTTGATCGTCGTTTCCTCCTCGGATTCTTCTTGAGATTCTCCTCCTTCTTGTTCTTCTTGTTCAGCCGCTTCTTCGGCTTTTTCCATCATCTCCATGGCGAGCAAATCCGAGTCCGAGGCTCGCGAACTCGGCACTTTCTTATCCGCTTTCTTCCAAAATTGCCATTTCTTTTTCATCTGTGTCTCCTCCTTCTCTTTTTCGTACGCTAATTGCTCCTCCGCTGCGGCAATTTGCTCCTCCGCAGACAGTTCTTGTTGTTGTTCTTCCTCTTCTCCTCCTCCTTCTTCGGCTACCTCTTCTTCTGCTTCCTCAACTATCTCCTCCGGCGGTCCCATCGGCGGCGGAGGCGATTGCGCAATCGCTGCTTCCAACACGTGCTCTTCCGTATCTCTCTGATCGTCGTCCACTTTACCTTCGGAATAGCTCGCCGCGGTTTCCGCCTCGGCTCGAATTTTCAACGCCTCCGCCGCTTTCTTATCCGAAATCCGTTTATGTTCAATGTACGAGAACCCTTCCATGTAACTCGCCAAAGCGATAAACTCCAACTTCACTCTTCCTGGCTTTTCCGATTTATCCGCCGGATTGATCAACTTTGCATCCGCGTCGAAATCGCACCTGTTTTTGAAAAAGTATTGCAAACTCGCTTGCTGTTCGAAATACGCGCACGTATCGCTCGCTCTGTTCGCGTGCGGCACGTCGGACTGTTCGTCTTCCATTTCGTTCGATTCCCGCGCGGATCTTATTTCCTCCATCGCTTGCTCTTCTTCCGTCGGTGCGTTCACTCTGGACGAGATTTCCTCCGTCGACGCTTCCGGGTCTAACTCGTTCGCGTTTTCGTCTTGCGCCGATAACGTCTCTTTTTCTGCCATCAAAGCCGTGACTTCCTCCACGGATTTCCCGTAGTTTGAGTTTGAGACTAAAACCACGGACAAGAAAAATACGGCCGGTACGAGGACCGCGCCGAGCCAGTGTTTCGTCGTCCACGACTGATTATTTTTCATTCCTCCTTTTTGAGAGGAGGAGTCGTCGTTGTTGTTACTTTGTGATGATGATGATGATGATGTTAAATGATTAGTCGTCTGATGATGATGATGGTGCTGAGAAGACGACGCCGCTAACTTTGCCGCAACTCCCCCGGAAGAAGCAGCAGCAGCAGCAGCAGCAGATTTCGTAGGTGCTTGCGGTTTTCCAGTCACCAACTGATGATCTGATCGCTGTCTAAACCCCGCGCCGCCGTTGTTCCGTTTCATCTTCTTTGTAGTCTTTGATGGATGAATTCTTCTTCTTCTTTGACGAATTCTTCTTCTTCTTCTCTTGTGTTGTTTGTGTGCGGCTCTCGTCGTCGTTTTTTACTTTTTTGCCATGAAAATTTTTGGGGTGAAAAGCAAAAAAAGGACGAATTTTTTTTCTCTCTTTTTTTTTTTTTTTTTTTTTTTTTTTTTTTTTTTTTTTT
>JGI24913J38484_101033_pt1 | contig 11718 bp, 17 predicted proteins | sample LinPfosmplate1_FD_38484 | JGI IMG/M metagenome (IMG submission 38484)
GGGGGGGGGGGGGCGACGCGCGGCGGGAGTGGACGGGAGGCTATCCGTCGGATCGTGGGAAAAGCGCTTTTGCGATGCCGCGTCGGATGGACGAGTTGCCCTAAAAGTCGCGCGCAAACTAATTGCTCATATAAAATACTTCCGTACGTAGTACAGCGTGAAACCTGTGAAACCCCAACTAGACTAAAGGAACAGGCAACCCGCGCGCGTCGAACAGCTCGCGCGTCAGCGGCGCCATTCGCGGCTCTTCCCTCGTCCGCGCGTCGATCTCCGCCCCGGTCGGCACGCCCCCCCGCGCGCCCTTCGCCGTGCACGCCGCCGCGCCCGCGTACGACGCGCGCGTCATGCACGTATCGACGTCGTCGCCGCGCGCGAGAGACGCGGCTGTCGAGAGGGTGATTTTGTGATTTCGGGGCGGCGTCGAAAGGCGTCGAGGTTGGGCGTTGGTTGAAACCCTGAAACCGAGGGGACCTGGGTGGAGAGAAACGAACGCCCGCCGGGAAAAGTCCTTAAGGATCGGCGTCCACCGCGCGAACGGGATCGTATGGGGACCAGTGTGACGTGGAACGCACCGAACGCGCCGACGAACGCGTCGCCCGCGCCGACGGTGTCGATCACCGATTCGTTCGCTCGCAGCGGCGCGACGCCGAATCGACGCACCTCCGCGCCCGCGATAAACCCTAATTTGGAGCTCGCGACGACCGGAAGCGCCACCGCGGCGCCGTTCGCGCCCAGGGTGACGACCACGACGACGCGGTGCTCCTGCGCGATCTGCCACGCGGCCTCGATCGGCAGATCCAAATGTCCGCACAGCACCGCCGGGCGCGCGCATCCGGGCGCGACGCCGCCGTCCCTGACCGCCGTTGCCTCGTGCTCGTTGACGACCAGGAAGTCGACCTGCGACGCGTGGACGACGACACGAACGACGATTGGGTCAGGTGTCGATTCGATTCGAATATATTCGATGACGTGGACGCGCTCGCGGTCGAGAAGCCGCCGAGTGTCGCGCGCCTGCTTCAGAACCTCCGCCGGCACCGCCGCAGCCGGCGCGGCGTTCAGAACCACCGTCAAGCCCGCCTCCTTCGCGATCGCGATCGCGTCCCACACCTCGCGCGCGGGAACCTCGAGCTGCGTCAAGAAGACGTCCCCGGGACGCAGCATTTTCCCAGCACCCACGCCGCCCAGTTGCTCCTTCGCGTTCACCGTCGCGTTGGCGCCCGCGCCGACGCAGATCTGGTTCTCTCCTCGCGCGTCCACGATCACGGACGCGCATCCCGTGCGCGCCGCGCTCGCAGTGCGCGTCGCGAGGTGCGTCGCGTCCACGCCCGCGTCCGCGAACGCGTCCTTGAGCATCGCGCCGAAGGCGTCGTCGCCGACCGCGCCGACGAACTTCACGACGACGTCGAAGACGTCGACGAACGCGCTCGTCATCGCGATGCGGTTCCGCCCGCGCCCCGTCACCGCGCACGCGCACGCCGCGTTCGCGCCCTTCCCTCCCGGCGCGAGCGCGTACGACGGCGCGAGGACGGTCACGCCCGGCGCGGGGAGGACCGGCGCGCGCATCGCGAGGTCGACGTTCGCGGAGCCGAAGACGACGACGGCGGGAGGAGGAGGGGGCGTCGTCTCATCATCAGGGTCGTTCCATACGAGCGAACGTCGGGGTGGAGTTGAAAGGCGTCAGTTGAAGTTGAAAGGCGTCGATGGCGGGGATTGAAAGCGAGGTGTGGGCGGAGAGATGCGCCGGGCAAAGTCCTTCAGGATCGGCGTCCACCACGCGAACGGGGTCGTATGGGGACTAGTGTATAGAACGCACCTCATCATCATCGCGCGTCTTCTTCGCGCGTTTCATCTCGCTTCGCGCGGGCGCCTCTCGCGGGTCCCCCGGGATGACGAGGCACCGCCCCTTCTTGTGGTTTCTGTAGTACGCCGTCCGGTTCAAGACGATCTCGTTGCAGTGCTGGCAGGGTCTGGGAAAGTCCGACATCGCCGCCGCGCTCGCGACGCCGCGGCGGTCCGGCGCGCTGTCGTTTGCGCGCTTCATCGCTTTTTCGTCGTCCGCGTCATCGGATCCGCCGAAAAGAACTGCATGAATCTTCACATTCGTCGCCGCGCCGCGGGCAGGATGCCGAAGCGCGACCGCGGCGCCGACGCCGCGGGCGGCGTCGAGAAGAAGAAGAAGAAGAAGAAGAAGGAGAATGAGAAGCCGAAGGAGAAAAAGAAAGAGAAAGATGAAGAGGAAGAGGAAGAGAAGACGACGCGCGCCGCCCGCCGCGCCGTCGAGATCGAGAACGCGAAGAAGCTCGCCGCGATGGACGCGCGCTTCGAGGCGGCCGCGGCGCTCCTCGACGACGACGACGACGACGACGACGTCGACCCGATGTTGCTCGAGCCGGACGTGGACAACTACAGCGACGTGTCGCTCTCCATGGAGGAAGACGACGACGACGACGACGACGACGGCGGCGGCGACGGGGACGACGACGACGCGGCCAGAGGCGGCGGCGACGACGACGACGACGACGACGACGACGAGTTCGGGCTCCGCGCCTCCGCCGACGAGACGACGACGACCGAGAAGCCGACGCCCGTGCTCTCGTCCAAGGCGCTCGCGAAGTCGAAGCGCGCGCAGGAGAAGCGCGGCATCGTGTACCTGGGGTCGATACCGCCGCGGATGAAGCCGCAGAAGCTGAGGCAGCTCCTCACGCCGCACGGCGCGTTGGACCGCATCTTTCTCACGCCCGAAGATCCCGCGATCCGCGCGCGGCGGAAGCAGGCGCGTTCTGTAGTATCTTTCTGTCATCGCGCTGGTCCCCCCCTGCACGACCGCGTTCGGGTTTTGGTGTCTTTCGCTTCGCGCGCTGTCGTGAACCTCACGTTTTGACACGTCAGAACGCCATCCGCCAATCACGCGTCCGCGTATGGAACTGACGCCGCGCGCGCGTCTTCTTCCCTCGACCAACGATCGTTCATCAGTTTGGCGGCAACACGGGGAAAAACTACACCGAGGGGTGGATCGAGTTCCGATCGAAGAAGAAGGCGCGCGCCGCCGCGGAGATGCTCAACGGCAACCCGATCGGGGGCAAGCGCCGCGGGAGCCACTACAGCGACCTGTGGTGCATGAAGTACCTCCCGAAGTTCAAGTGGGATAACCTGACGGAGGAGATCGAGTACCAAAAGGCGCTCAGGTTTGTATTCGCACTGGTCCCCATACGACCGCGTTCGCGTTGTGAACGCCGTTTCTTAAGGACTTTATGAATTCCATCCACCGATCGCGCGCTGCCCGCGTATGAACTGACTGACGCGAGTCTTCCCTCGACCGACCGACGATAAAAACAAATCAGAGAGCAAAAGATGCGGCTGGAGCTGGCGGTTGCGAAACGCGAGCGCGACTTCTACCTGCAGAAGGTGGAACAGGCGAAGCAGATCGAGAAGATGGCGGAGCGACGCGCCGCGGAGGCGGCGGGGGTTTCGTCGAAGAACGATATCCGACTGGAGGGCCCGCCACTGGACCGCGAGGAGACAAACGAGGAGAGAGAGGCGCGAGAGGCGCGAGAGAAGAGAGCGAAGCGCGACGAGCGCGAGTTCATGTTGAGGAGATTTAAGCAACGCGCGGCGATCGGGAACGGCATGGACGTGGACGATACGCGGGGGATGGTCGACGTGGACGTGTTGCGGGATCTCTTCGCGGGGAGCGCGACGAGAGAGCGGCTCGGGGCGCGAAGGGACGACGAGGGAGGCTTAAAGAGGAAGGACGCCAAAGAGGACGGAGAGAAAAAGAAGAAGAAGTCGTCGCGGCGAGCCGAGGAACCGGACGGCGGCGTGTCGATGTTTTAGACGGACGGTCGGTCGGACGCCGCGCGCGACTGACGATATGATATCACAGCGCGCGCGCGCGTCGTCTCTGTGAGAGAAAGAACCTACGTGCTGAGGGTATTAACCTTCAAAACAGAACGGAAACGCGCGACTACTGTGACTACGCGTCGTCGTCCGCCGCCGGCGAGAAAGAGATGGAAAAGACGTGAACCCTGAACCCGTCGTCCTCCTCGGACGCGCGCTCGTGCAGGAGCGCGCAGACGCACCCGCGCGACGTGAACGCGTCCACGACGTCGCGCACGGGCACGAACGCGCCGCCGCCCCCCGAGTTTTCGTTTCCGCATTCGTTTTCGTCGCCGCGACCCTCGCCCGCCGCCGCGAACGCCGCCGTCGACGACCGATCGCGAAACGACAACACGCAGCGACAGCGTTCTCCTCCGCTCGCGGGTCCCTCTTCCCCCGGGTTACTTACCCCTCTCCTCGCGCGACGACGCGCGTCGCTCGCGCGCATGATCTCGCACGCGGTGTCCGCGAACGGCGCGAGGAGCTCGCGCAGCCACAGACACTCCGCGGCGATTATGATCTCCGCGTCCCTCGGGTCGAACTCGAACGATGACGCACAGCTGTCATCGACGCCGCCGCCATCATCAACACCGCGACGCGCGCACTGCTCGTCCACAGGCCTCGTCCAGTCCAGCGCCCTCGCGCACGCGGTCCCGCCGCGCCCGCCGATCACGCGCGTCGCGCCGTCCCACGCGCGATCCGCCGCGTCGCCGTCGCCGTCGCCGTCGCCGTCGCCGTCGCCGTCGCCGTCCGCCGCGTCGGCGGCGTTCAGCGCCACGTTCGTCGCGAGCACGCCGTCGACGACGGGTCGCAGATCGCTCACGCAGACGTGCGCGCCCGCGACCGCGGCGGCGATGCCGCACAGCCCCACCCCCGCGCCGAGCTCGAGGACGCGCTTCCCCGCGAGTTCGTCACGGAGTGGGAAGTCGTCGCTCTCGAGGAGGGACGTCAGCGCGGACGCGCCCTCCCAGACGCGACAGAATCCCGTGCTCGCGGCGACGGTGTAGCCTTCGCTTCGGGGCGTTCCATACAAAAACAGTTCATCGGTCAGTTGAAAGGGGACGCGATCAAACGTTGAAACCGAGCGGTGGGTGAAAAACTTTTGTACAGAACGCGCCTTCGTCGAAGAAGAAGGGGTCGACGTACGCGTCGTCGGAATCGTCGCCGTCGTCGTCGTCGCGGCCGCCGCCGGCGATGTCGCGTCGCGTGATCTTGATGGCGTGGCCCATGAAGGCGTGCGTGTCCGTGATCATGGCGCCGGCCATGACGCCCGGCGGGCGGGCGGGCGCTGCGCCGCGCTCGGGAGAGTGCACGTAACAACGACGGAGTGACACGACTCGTGGACTGATGTTCTTGCCATTGTCCTGTCGTCGACGGTGCCGTCATTTATTCGCGCGCACGGCAAGGTCGAGCAGCGCGTCGCTCATCATGGGCGCTCCCGCGGACGAGACGCCGACGACGTACCTCGCGGACTACGTCCCGTTCCCGTACGACGTCGAGAAGGTGCGCCGCGTCCGCGTCGCCGGCGCCGAACGAACGAACGAACGAACGAACGAACGAACGAACGAACGAACGAACGTTCGTCGGCGGATCTGACATCATCTTCTTTCTCGACGTCCGCGCGCCCCCGCGATGTCGACGACGCGACTCGACGACGCGACCGACGCCTGACCTTCCCCATATCCCTCCCTCCCTCCCTCCGCGTCCACGGACACCCCACGCAAAGGTCCTCCTCGAGTTCGACCTCCGCGACGACGAAGCGATCGTGAAGCAGAGCTCCACGCTCAAGCTCAAGGATGGTGGCGTCGCCGCGGGCCCTACCGCGCTCGTCCTCGACGGCCGCGCGTCGTTCACGACGCTCCGCGCCATCGCGATCGACGGTAAAGTCCTGACCGAGGGCGTCGAGTACGTCCTGACCGCGAACGCGGAGGACACGAGGCTGACGATCGCGGCGGAGGCGACGCCGTCGTCGTCGTCGTTCGCGCTCGTCGTCGAGACGTCGTTCGCGCCGCAGGACAACCTCGAGCTGAGGTGCGCGCGCGTGCTCGAACGTTTTTCACCCACTCCGTAGTTTTAACATGAAACGTGATTTGATCGCCGGGTCCCTTTCAACTGACCGATGAACTTTTTTGTCCCTCGGTGCATCGCCGTCCTACACGCAGCGGTCTGTACAAATCCTCGGGCAACTTTTGCACGCAGTGCGAGGCGGAGGGCTTCCGAATGATCACGTACTACCCCGACCGACCGGACGTCATGAGCGTCTTCACGACGAAAATCACCGCGTCCAAGGCGTCGTGCCCGGTTTTACTGTCCAACGGGAACCTCGTGGAGATTATCGACGCGCCGCCCGCGGAAGACGGCGTCGAGAGGCACGTCGCCACGTGGCACGACCCGTGGCGGAAGGCGCGTCCCATCTCACACTGCTCCCCATACGACCGCGTTGGCGTGGTGAACGCCATTCCTTAAGGACTTTCTCTCCCGGCGCATCTCTCCGCCCATCACCCCTCGCTTTCAACCCCCGACCCTATGACGCCTTTCGACGACTCTCCCTCCGCCCCCAATGGACGACCGACCCTCAGCCCGCGTATCTCTTCGCGCTCGTCGCCGGCGACCTCGCCGTCGTGGAGGACGTCTTCAAGACGATGAGCGGGAAGGACGTCACGCTGCGGATATACGCCGAGGCGAAGAACATCGCGCGGTGCGACTTCGCGATGGAGTCGCTGAAGCGAGCGATGAAGTGGGACGAGGACACGTTCGGGCTCGAGTACGACCTCGACCTGTTCAACATCGTCGCCGTGGACGACTTCAACATGGGCGCGATGGAGAACAAGTCTCTGAACTTGTTCAACTCGCGGCTGGTGCTCGCGACGCCGGACAGCGCGACGGACGCGGCGTTCGGGAGGATCGAGGGCGTCATCGGACACGAGTACTTCCACAACTGGACCGGAAACAGGGTGACGTGCAGAGACTGGTTCCAGCTGTCTCTCAAAGAAGGGCTCACGGTGTTTCGCGACCAGGAATTCTCCTCGGACATGATGTCGCGCGCGACGAAACGCATCGGCGACGCGCGTTACTTACGCGACGCGCAGTTCGCGGAGGACGCGTCGCCGATGGCGCACCCGGTGCGCCCGGCGTCGTACATGAAGATCGACAACTTCTACACGCTCACCGTGTACGAAAAAGGCGCCGAGGTGATTCGCATGTACCACACCCTGCTCGGGAAGGGCGGCTTCAGGAAGGGCATGGACCTGTACTTTCAGCGGCACGACGGCCAGGCGGTGACGACGGACGACTTCTTCGCGGCGATGTCCGACGCGAACGCCGGCGTCGACATCTCGAGGTTGAAGCACTGGTACGCGCAAGCCGGGACCCCCACGCTGAAGTGCGCGCGGTCGTACGACGCGCAGAAGAAGACCTACGCGTTGACGTTCACGCAGAGCCTCCCGAGCACGCCGGACGACGGCGGCGACGCCGAAAGGAAGGTGGCGCAGCTGATACCCATCGCCCTCGGGCTCGTCGCCGCGGACGGCGCGAACCTCGACATGACCAAGATTTCTTGCGTCGTCGGCGACGAATCAGGTGCGTTCTATAGGACAAAAGTTTTTCACCCATCGCTCCTCGGTTTCAACACTTGATCGCGTGGGTCCCTTTCAACTGACCGGTGCACTCCATGTTTTTGTATGGAATGGCCCTCAGGCGGCGCCGGATCCTCCGCCGCGGTCCCCGACGGGTCCTCCGACGCGACGACGACGGTGCTGCGCCTGAACGCGATGTCCGCGACGTTCACGTTCGCCGGGAATTTCGACGCGGAGCCGACGCCGTCTATCCTTCGCGGCTTCTCCGCGCCCGTTAAGCTCGAGGTGTTTCCGCCGCTTTCGAACGAAGAGCTGCTTCACGCGCTCGCGCACGACGGCGACGCGTTCACGCGCTGGGAAGCCGCGCAGACCATCGCGCGCGAGATCATGTGCCGCGTCGTCGCCGACGTGGCGTCCAAGGAGTGGTCCGACCCGACCGTCGTCGCCGCCGCGATCGCGGCCGACGCCGCGTTCGCGCCGTTCGTCGCCGCGGCGAGAGGCGTGCTCGAGAGCGCCGTCGCGGACGACGGACGCGTCGACCGCGCGTGGGTCGAAGAGGCGCTGTCGTTCCCGGGCGTCGGCGCGCTCGTGCAGCGGCTCAAGCCTATCGACCCGCTGCTCGTGCACGCGGTGGTGAAGGCGCGTTCTATCTCACACTGGTCCCCATACCACCCCGTCGGCGTGGTGAACGCCGATCCTTAAGGACTTTCTCTCCCGGCGCATCTCTCCGCCCGCCCCTCGGTTTCAATCCCGACACACCTCGACGCCTTTCAACTCCGCTTCTGACGCCTTTCAACTCCACCCCGACGTTCGCTCTAAACGCGGTTGTGAAGGCGTTCACGCTGCAGTACGCCAAGGGCGTGACGCGAGAGCTCGAGGCGTGCGTCGTGACGTGTAAGCTCGAGTCCAGGCACGAGCCGACGTACGAGGTGAACGAGACGCAGACGGCGCGACGCGCGCTGAACGCGTACGCGTTGCGTTTGCTCGGCGCGGCTTCGCACGGCGGCGCGGACGCAATCGCGTTGGTCACGGCGTACAAGGAGGCGAAAAACATGACGGACGTCGTCGCCGGTCTGTCCGCGCTGTCGAAGCACCCGGACGCCGCGACCGCGCGATTCGCCGCGTTCGAGGACTTCCGCGAGAAGTGGAAGGACGACAACAACGTCGTGTGCACGTACTTGAGCCTGGTCGCGGGGATCTCAGGGCCGGACGCGCTCGAGAGGGTGAAGAAGACGATGGCGGATCCGGCGGTGTTCTCGATGAAGGTGCCGAATAAGTTTTACGCGCTGATCGGCGGGTTCGCGCGCGCGAACGTCGCGGGGTTCCACGCCGCGGACGGCAGCGGGTACGCGTTCCTCACGGATTGTCTGCTGGAGATGGACAAGATGAACGCGATCGCGGCGAGCAGGATCGCGAAGCCCTTCACGGAGTGGCGTCTGTACGACGAGAAGCGCCAGCGGATGATGAGGAATCAACTCCAGAGGATCTTGGACGCGAAGCCGTCGCCGAACCTGTTCGAGATATGCACGAAGAGTCTCGCGTGATGAGATGAGAGCGCGTGGAGGCGCCGCGGAGGGCGGGCGGGCGGGCGGGCGCGTATCGACGACGAAAAGAAAAAGCATTCATTCTTCCCACTCCGTCCAGCACCTCTCTCTGATCAAACGAAAATACGACGCGTCGTAACGAATGCGCCAACGCTCGCTCGCACTCGTCCCGCGCGCGCCGCCCTCGTCGCGCGCGATGGCGAAGGACAAGAAAGAGAAGAAGGAGAAGAAGGAGAAGAAGGAGAAGAGAGACAAGAAAGAGAAGCGCGCGCGCGAGGTTTGCGGCGCGGACGGCGCCAAGCGCGTCCGATCGGACGGCGCCGGCGGCGGCGGTGCCGTCTCCCCCTCGGACGCGCCGCCGCCGCCGCCGACGCCTCGCGCGTGGACCGCGTTCGCCGACGCGCCGTTCGCGCCGTCCATCTCAAACGCGCTCGCCTCCGCGGGGTTCCCGTCGCCGACGCCGATACAGCAGCGCGCGTGGCCGGTCGCGTGCGACGGCGCGGACGTCGTGGCGGTCGCGAAGACGGGCTCGGGAAAGACGCTCGCGTTCCTCCTCCCGATATTCCATCAGGCGCGTCGCACACACTGGTCCCCATACGACCGCGTTGGCGAGGTGGACGCCGATCCTTAAGGACTTTGCCCGGCGTGTCTCTCCGCCTAGGGTCCCTCGTTTCAATCCCGACACACCTCGACGCCTTTCAACTCCACCTGACGCCTATGAACTCCACCCCGACGTCGCTTTGAACGATGGAACGGCCCTCAGATGATGATGGCGAAGAAGGCGGCGGCGGCGGCGGCGGCGGCGGCGCGTCCACCGTCTATTCATCATCGCTCACAAACGCCGCCGCGCTGCGACGCGCTCGTGTGCGCGCCCACGCGAGAGCTCGCGATACAGATACACGCGGAGTGCGCGCGGTACGGCGAGCCGTCGGGGATCGACGCGGTGTGCGTGTACGGCGGAGCGCCCGCGTACGAACAGAAAAATGCCATCGCCGCCGCCGCCAAAAATACGAACGGCGTCGGCTTCGTCGTCGTCGCGACGCCCGGGCGGCTGTGCGACCTGATGGAACAGCGCGCGTTAGCGTTGGACCGGTGCGCGCACGTCGTGCTGGACGAGGCGGATCGGATGTTAGACATGGGGTTCGAGCCGCAGGCGCGTTCTATCTCACACTGGTCCCCGTACGACCGCGTCGGCGTGGTGAACGCCGTTTCTTAAGGACTTTTAACCCCGGCGTTTCTCTCCGTCCACCCCTCGGTTTCAATCCCGACACACCTCGGCGCCTTTCAACTCCATCTGACGCCTTTCAACTCCACCCCGCCATCGCTTTGTATGGAACGACCCTCATCAGTTGCGCGACATATTCGAGAGGTGCCCCGAGCCGAGATCGCGGAAGAAGAGGGAAGAGGGAGGCGTCGAGATCGGACGGCAGACGATGATGTTCACCGCGACGTGGCCGAAGGCGGTGCGAAAGATGGCCGCGAAGTTTTTAGCGGGGGACGACGGGGACGACGAGGACGCCGGGGACGGGGACGGGGACGGCGGGAACTACGTGAAAATATTCCTCGGGGAAGGCGGCGACGGCGACGGCGCGGCGCTCGCGGCGAACAGAGCCGTCTCGCAGCGGTTCATCAGAGCCACGGACGACGAGAAGGATAAGCACATGTACGAGTTTCTGTGCGCGCTGAAGGAAGGCAGCCGCGTCGTCGCGTTCGCGAACACGAAGCGCAGAGTCGAGATGCTCACGAAGGCGTTTTGGAATCACGGCTTCGGGTGCGTCTTCTCCGCGCGCGCGACTGACGCGACGCCATGTCAGCCACACGATATGCCACGTCATCGCATATTTCCGCACCGTCACCGATCACCAACCAATCACTGACTTGCGTTCTCCCTCCACGTGGCATATCGCATCGAATTGCATCGTATCCCGCGCGCAGGAGCGTCTCCGTGCACGGCGATAAGAAACAAAGCGAACGCGAGGCGGCGTTGAACAAGTTCATCAGAGACGAGTGCCCTCTGATGTTCGCCACGGACGTCGCCGCGCGCGGCTTGGACATCAAGGGCGTGACGCACGTCGTCAACTTCGACATGGCGAGGGACGTGGAGAGTTACGTGCACAGGATCGGACGCACGGGACGAGCGGGGGAGCTCGGCGAGAGCGTCACGTTTTGGAATCCAGGCGCGCGCTATCTATACGCTGGTTCCCATACGACCCCGTCGGCGTCGTGAACGCCGTTCCTTAATTAAGGACTTTCTTTTCCCGGCGTCGGCGTTTCTCTACAGTATGTACGCCCTCCCCGCGCTTTCAATCCCGACACGCCGCGATGGATGCCTTTCAACCGTACCCCTGACGCCTTTCGACTCCGCCCTGACGCCTTTCAACTCCGCCTTTCAACTCCGCAGACTACGACGTCGAGTGCGCGCCGGCGCTGTGTAAGATCGCGCGCGACGCCGGGCAGGACGTCCCGGAGTGGCTCGCGAAGTACGAGCGCGCGAAGGAGAGCAAGCAGTGGAGGATCGCGGACGCGGTGCTGAAGATCGCGGAGCCTTGACGCGTCGTCGAGTCGCGCGTGAGCGCTTGTGAGTCGCTTGATGAGAATATTATTCCGAAGCTTGAACCGAGCGAAAACGACTCAAATCGGTGTTTTCATCCGAACACTTTTTACAACGACGCGCATAAACACACTGGATAACGCGCTCCGCCTCCACATCCATCGTCTCGGCG
>JGI24913J38484_100399_pt1 | contig 11435 bp, 10 predicted proteins | sample LinPfosmplate1_FD_38484 | JGI IMG/M metagenome (IMG submission 38484)
AATCCGGGGCTCTACCAACTGAGCTATTCCCGCCATAAACTTTAATGGTACGCCCAACACGATTCGAACGTGTGACCTACGGCTTAGAAGGCCGTTGCTCTATCCAGCTGAGCTATGGGCGCATTTATACCCTTTGGGTAAAACTGTTGCGCTCTAAAGCAATGTACAGTATTTTTAATGGTCGGAGTGAAAGGATTTGAACCTTCGACCACCTGGTCCCAAACCAGATACGCTACCAAGCTGCGCTACACTCCGAAAAAACGATAATTATACTTTGTTAAATGCCTTAGTCAATGCTTAATTCATCCCAAATACTATCAATCTTATCGATGACCGATTGATCCATGGCGATGGATTCACCCCATTCTCGATCAGTTTCACCTGGAAGTTTGTTGGTGGCATCAATTCCCATCTTTGAACCTAGGCCAGATACAGGTGAGGCAAAGTCAAGATAATCAATGGGGGTATTGTCAATCAATGTGGTGTCTCGTGTTGGATCGACTCGGGTGGAAATTGCCCAAATCACTTCTTTCCAATTTTTTACATCGATATCGTCATCCACCACAATCACAAATTTGGTATACATGAATTGGCGTAAGAATGACCAAACACCCATCATAACGCGCTTGGCGTGGCCGGGATATTGTTTCTTCATACTGACTATTGCCATGCGATAAGAGCAAGCCTCTGGCGGAAGGTAAAAATCAGTTATTTCTGGGAATTGTTGTTGTAGTAACGGTACAAACACTTCATTGAGTGCCACACCGAGTACGGCAGGTTCATCGATCGGTTTGCCCGTATAGGTGGAATGATAAATTGGATTTTTTCTATGAGTAATTCTCTCGACTGTAAAGACAGGGAAGCTTTCTACTTCGTTGTAATAGCCGGTGTGATCACCAAATGGACCCTCATCTGCCATCTCGCCTGGATGGAGTACACCTTCTAGAATAATTTCTGCATTTTCTGGCACTTGCAAGTCGTTGCCTATACATGAACAAACTTTAGTTTTTTTGCCACGTAGTAGGCCTGCAAAAGCATACTCACTCAAGCTGTCAGGGATTGGGGTAACAGCAGCCAAGGTGGTAGCTGGGTCAGCACCTAAGGCGACTGCAATTGGAAAAGGTTTGTCAGGGTTTTTCTCTTGCCAATCTTTAAAGTCAAGCGCACCTCCGCGGTGTGATAGCCAGCGCATAATTAGCTTATTTTTTCCAATGAGTTGCTGACGATAAATACCTAAATTTTGACGTTTTTTCAGTGGCCCTTTGGTTATGGTTAATCCCCAAGTAATCAGAGGTGCAGCATCTTTTGGCCAACAAGTTTGAATGGGTAATTTAGATAAATCAACGGCATCATCTTCAATGATTACTTCTTGGCATTGACCTTTTTTAACCGTTTTAACCGGCATGTTGAGTACTTGTTTTAAAACGGGTAGTTTTTCAATGGCGTCTTTAAGGCCTTTGGGCGGCTCGGGTTGTTTGAGTTCGGCGAGTAGTTTTCCTAGTTTTCGTAAAGCGATTAGATCTTCTTGGCCCATGGCCATTGCCACGCGTCGTGTCGTACCGAACAAGTTAGCAAGCACTGGCATGTCTGAATTTTTAACATTTTCAAACAATAGTGCAGGGCCTTTCTTATCTAGCGTTCGACGACAAATTTCAGTAATTTCTAAATTAGCGTCCACTTGCGTTGTAATACGCTTAAGCTCACCTTGTTTCTCTAGCTCGTTTATAAATTCTCGTAAATCTTGATATTGCATAATAAAATGATTAATTAAACATTTTCAAAGTAAGTATTGTGCGCTTCAAGTTCGGCTTTATTAGCCTGAATAACTTTCACTTGAGAATGGCTAGCATCAATTCTGATGATGTTGTTTTCGTTATTTTTTTTATCTTCAGACTGCTCAGTATCACTAAATAAAGTAAATTGTCCACCAGTCATTGCTAGATAAACTTGCGCTAAAATTTGAGCATCTAACAAGGCTCCATGCACAGTACGTGAACTGGAATCAATATCAAATCGTCGACAAAGTGCATCAAGATTATGCATGGTTCCAGGTCGCTGTTTTTGAGACAGCTCTAATGAATCAATAATTTTGCATTTGTCTTCAATTTTCTCATCAGAACCTAGGCGCTTTAATTCATGGTTTAAAAATCCAAGATCGAACGGTGCATTATGAATAACCAGTGTTGAGCCTTCAATGTACTCTAAAAATTCTTGTGCAATTTCTTCGAATTTTGGTTTGTCTTTTAAGAAATTATCACTAATGCCGTGAATTCTAAAAGAATCGCCTACGTTTCTATTGGGTTGAATATACTGTTGATATTGTGAATCGGTAATGGCTCTGTTTAGTATTTCTACACAACCAATTTCAATGACTCGATGACCTTCGGAAGGCTCAATGCCTGTGGTTTCTGTGTCTAAAACAATTAGTCTTTCCATAGCATGTCTTTTCGCGTAAAATTGCTTGATTTTATCATAAGTAAAATTTAAGAATTATGGCAAGAGTAACCGTTGAAGAATGTTTAGATTTTGTAGACAATCGTTTTGAATTAGTTTTAGTTGCAGCTAAGCGTGCACACCAGTTGAGTTCAGGTGGTTATCGTTCAACGTTAGACGTTGGCAAAGATAAACCGACGGTTGTAGCGCTCAGAGAAATCGAGGCAGGCTTAATTAATGCTTCAATCTTAACAGAAGAGTATGCAATGGAAGAAGAGCTTACTGCACAGCAAAAAGCTCAAGATGCTGCGACTACTCAAGAAGTTGAAGCAGAATTATCAGTAGCAGCTGTTGATGAAGGTGTTGATGAAGTTACTGAAGTGATTGATACTGAAGCATAATTTTAAACGCTTAATAAATTCAATAAAATGACGCTTTTGCGTCATTTTTTTTCGCCCCTATAAAATATACAGGTATGATTTAAAGCTTTATTTTATTCAAAGAAAACTCTATGAAAACCTATCCAATTGCACTATCAAATAGAACACCTTTGTGTGATGAAGCAATCTATAAGACTATGTATGCTGAGTCAATTAACGATTCTGATGCGTTTTGGGATAAGCAAGCCAAAGTGTTTTTAGATTGGGATAAGGATTGGGACAAAACTTCAAGCGTTGATTACAACCAAGGTCAAATCGAGTGGTTTAAGGGTGGTGAATTAAATGTTGCTTATAATTGTATCGATAGACATTTACCAAAGCGTGCCAAACAAACGGCCATTATTTGGGAGGGTGATAATCCTGATGTTAGTAAGCATGTTACTTATCAGCAGCTACATGATGAGGTGGCAAAATTAGCTAACGGTTTAAAGAAATTAGGCGTTAAAAAAGGCGATCGAGTATGTATTTATATGCCGATGATTTTAGAATCTAGCTATGCAATGCTTGCTTGTGCGCGTATTGGTGCAATCCACAGTGTGGTATTTGGCGGGTTTTCACCAGAAGCACTGAAAGATAGAATTCTAGATTCACAGTGTAAGATTGTCATTACAGCTGATGAAGGTATGCGTGGTGGTAGGGCGACACCATTAAAATCAAATGTCGATATTGCAGTAGCTGAATGTGACTGCGTGAGTGATGTGATTGTTGTGAAAAATACTCAAGGCGACGTTAAATGGGGTGATCGAGATATTTGGTATCATGATTTAGTAAGTGATGTTCCAAGTGAATGTCCTTGTGAGTCGTTTGATGCAGAGACGCCACTTTTTATTCTTTACACCTCTGGATCTACTGGCAAGCCAAAGGGTGTTCTACACACTTCGGGTGGTTATTTACTCTATGCAGCAATGACACATAAATATGCATTTGATTATCAAGAAGGCGATGTTTACTGGTGTACGGCTGATGTGGGCTGGGTAACGGGCCACTCTTATATTGTTTATGGGCCGTTGGCAAATGGTGCAACTACACTTATGTTTGAAGGTATTCCAACTTATCCAGATGCATCACGTTTTTGGCAAGTGATTGATAAGCATCAGGTGAACACTTTTTACACAGCCCCAACTGCTATTCGCTCTCTAATGGGTGCTGGTGATGAATTTGTTGAAAAAACCGATCGCTCTAGTTTGCGTATTTTGGGTACAGTTGGAGAGCCAATTAACCCAGAGGCTTGGGAATGGTACTACCACACTATTGGCCAATCTCGATGTCCAGTTGTTGACACTTGGTGGCAAACAGAAACTGGTGGCCACATGATTCTACCATTGCCTTATGCAACCGCATTAAAGCCGGGATCAGCCAGTAAGCCTTTCTTCGGTATTGAGCCGCAAGTGGTTAATGAAAAAGGCGATATTCTTGAAGGTGAAGCAGAAGGTATTTTGGTACTAGCCAGATCTTGGCCGGGGCAAATGCGCACACTTTACAACAATCATGAGCGATTTATGGAGGCTTATTTCTCAACCTTCCCGGGTAAGTATTTTGCTGGTGATGGCGTAAAGCGCGACAGTGATGGTTATTACTGGATTACAGGACGTGTGGACGATGTTTTGAATATTTCAGGACACCGACTAGGAACTGCAGAAATTGAATCTGCATTAGTGGTACACGAAAGCGTTTCTGAAGCTGCTGTAGTGGGCTATCCGCACGATATTAAAGGCCAAGGTATTTATGCTTATGTATCGATCATGAGTGGTGTTGAGCCGACAGATGCCTTAAAAACTGAGTTAGTAAAGTTGGTACGCTCTGAAATCGGTCCAATTGCAACAGTGGATAAAATTCAGTTCGCGCCTGGTTTGCCAAAAACACGCTCAGGAAAAATCATGAGACGAATCTTGAGAAAGATTGCTGAAAATGACTATGATAATTTAGGTGACACATCTACCTTGGCAGAGCCAGAGGTAGTGGAAGATTTGATTAAAAACAGAATGTAAAAATTTACAGTTTTGTAATTTTTTGCTTAATCTTGTCTTTTAAACTAACAACACACTGTTCGTGGTAGTTGTTTTTCATTTGCGCGTCTAAAGAAACTACTTTACCAAATATCTTCTCTTCTAAATCTATGGTATTTTTGACATTACCACAATAATTATCAATTTCTTCTATCGTATAAGAAACCAATGTTACAACACCTACAGCAGGAACAACAAGTCCAGTAAGAGCAATGCCGGTTGAGGTTTCTTTTAAAACCTTAATGCGTTCCATGTTTTTTTGTACGGCTACTTTATTTTGTTTTTCAAAAACCTTTTTAAGGTGTGCTAGTTTTTCATCCGACAGTATCAACTCTTGCTGTAACGATTGAACTTCGCCACGAGCATCGTTCATTTGAGAGATTTCATCGTTTAAAACACTGGATTTACTTGTTGATAATGATAATTTTTGCTGTGCTTCTTTTAGCGCTGAACGTGCATTAATTAACTGGTTGTTTAAATTTTCAAGTGCAGACACCGAAGTATTGACCTTCTTTTCAGATTGATCGGTTACAGATTGGGCAACTTCAATTTTTGAGTTGTACTCTTCTGTGATGGTGTTAATTTCACCTTCAAGTTGGTTGATCTGGTTGTTATAAAAGAAAAAACCTGCAATTAAAACCAGTGTAAGTGTAATGGATGTAAAGAGTGATTTATTTTCCATGATAAGCCTCAAAATTGTGGTTGTGAATAATGAGGAGTATTATACACTATTTTGAAAACTATATAAGAATATTATTATATTTTAATATATAAAATAATAAACCCTATTTCAACCACTTAGCAGCTTGTTTTGCGTAGTAAGTTAAAATTCCATCGGCACCTGCGCGCTTAAAAGAAAGTAGGGTTTCTAGTACCACAGGGCGCTCGTTAATCCAGCCATTTTGACTAGCGGCCTTTAACATGGCGTACTCACCACTTACGTGGTAGGCAAAGGTTGGCATGCCAAAGGTTTGTTTAACCTGATGAACAATGTCCAAGTAGGGTAGTCCTGGTTTAATCATAACCATGTCGGCACCTTCCTCAATATCTAAACCAACTTCACGAATGGCCTCATCAGCATTAGCTGGATCCATTTGGTAAGTCTCTTTGCTGGATTTGCCCAAATTTTTAGCGGAGCCGACTGCATCGCGAAAAGGGCCGTAATAATTAGAAGCGTACTTAGCGGAGTAAGCCAAGATATTGGTGTGGATAAATTTATGCTCTTCTAAGGCATCACGAATAGCGCCAATACGCCCATCCATCATATCGCTGGGTGCTACAATATCAGCGCCAGCTTGTGCATGCGACAATGCTTGCTTAACCAAGACTTCGGTGGTCTCGTCATTCAGTACATAGCCGGAATCATCAATTAAACCATCTTGCCCATGGGTGGTGAATGGGTCAAGCGCCACATCAGTAATTACCGCAAGTTTCGGGTGGTTTTGTTTAAGTGCACGTACTGCACGTTGTGCCAAGCCATCTTTGTTAAAAGCTTCTTTGGCATCGAGTGATTTTTTATTCTCTGGTACGACAGGGAACAAGGCCACTGCCTGAATACCTAGATCGACCAATTCACCCGCTTCAACTAACAATTGATCAATGCTCAAACGCTCTATGTCTGGCATGGATTCAATGCTTTCACGCTTATTCTCACCTTCTATTATAAAAATAGGAAAAATTAAATCGTCAGTTGTAAGTGTGTTTTCACGCATTAATTCACGGGTATATGCGTGTTTTCTCATACGGCGTGGTCTATGGGTTAAAATTGTCATCTTAATTTAAATTCTAATTCTAATAATTTCATCGATTATACAACAATGAGCCAATCAAGCGAAACTTTAACTAGCATGTCAAGCGTCAAAGAGGCATTTATTCAACCTTTTCCTAATTCACACAAGATTTATGTCGAGGGTTCTCGAGCTGGTATTCAGGTTCCCATGCGTGAAATTACACTAACGGACACCATTGGTGAGTTGGCTGAAAAGAACGATCCTATCCATGTTTATGATACGTCAGGCGTGTACACTGACCCTACAGTACAAATCGATTTGCGTAAAGGATTGAGTAATATTCGTGATACTTGGGTTGATGAAAGGGGTGACACTGAAACCCTGGAAGGCATGAGTTCGACATTTTCAAATGAGCGTTTAGACGATGATGAATTAGACGCGTTGCGTTTTGAATTTTTAAAAACGCCAAAACGTGCCAAACAAGGTAAGAACGTCACACAGATGCATTATGCTAAGCAAGGCATTATTACCCCTGAAATGGAATACATTGCCATTCGTGAGAATTGCAAATGGCAAGATTACAAAGATCAAATCGGTCAGCACAAAGGCGAAAGCTTTGGTGCAGATATTCCAGATGAAATCACAGCAGAATTTGTTCGCTCTGAAGTTGCGCGCGGACGCGCAGTGATTCCTGCAAATATTAATCATCCAGAAACTGAGCCAATGATTATCGGCCGTAATTTCATGGTGAAAATTAACGGCAACATTGGTAATTCAGCGCTCGGTTCAAGTATTGAAGAAGAAGTGGACAAAATGGTGTGGGGTATTCGCTGGGGTGCTGACACGATTATGGATCTTTCAACGGGTAAAAATATTCATGAAACTCGTGAGTGGATTATTCGTAATTCTCCGGTGCCAATTGGCACGGTGCCAATTTACCAAGCCTTGGAAAAAGTTAACGGCATTGCTGAAGACTTGACTTGGGAAGTATTTCGCGACACCTTAATTGAGCAAGCTGAGCAGGGCGTGGATTATTTTACTATTCATGCGGGTGTGCGTTTACGACATGTGCCACTCACTATTAATCGTATTACTGGTATCGTTTCTCGTGGTGGCTCAATTATGGCTAAGTGGTGTTTAGCGCATCATACAGAAAGCTTTATTTATACGCATTTTGAAGATATTTGTAAAATCATGAAGCAATATGATATTACTTTTTCATTAGGTGACGGCCTTCGTCCAGGTTGTATTGCAGATGCAAATGATGCAGCGCAATTTGGCGAGTTAGAAACCTTAGGTGAGCTAACTAAAATTGCCTGGAAGCATGACGTGCAAACCTTTATTGAAGGTCCAGGCCACGTGCCAATGCAAATGATTAAAGAAAACATGGATAAGCAATTAGAAGAATGTGGCGAAGCGCCGTTTTATACATTGGGCCCTTTAACTACGGATATTGCCCCTGGTTATGATCATATTACTTCAGCGATTGGCGCGGCACAAATCGGCTGGTATGGTTGTGCTATGCTTTGCTACGTAACCCCTAAAGAGCATTTAGGTTTGCCAAATCAAGACGATGTTAAAGAAGGCATTATTGCTTACAAAATTGCTGCTCACGCAGCCGATCTTGCTAAAGGTCATCCTGGTGCACAGATTCGTGACAATGCTTTATCTAAAGCGCGTTTTGAATTTAGATGGGAAGATCAGTTTAATTTAGGCTTGGACCCAGATACAGCTCGCAAATATCATGATGAAACCATGCCTAAGCAAGCGGCCAAAACATCACACTTTTGTTCGATGTGTGGCCCTAAGTTTTGTTCAATGAAAATTACGCAAGAAATTAAAACCATGGATAAAGCAGAAATTGCAAAGATTAATGCTATTCAAGTTGAGATGGATCAAAAATCAGCTGAATTTTTAGAAAATGATTCTGAGATTTACATGAAAGAGGGTGTTTAAACTTTATGATGGGTTCTTTTGTTAAGGAATCAATTATTACTTGCCCTGAATGCGGACATAAAGAACTTGAGAAAATGCCAACGGATAACTGTCAATGGTTTTATGAATGTAAATCTTGCGGTGTAATTATTAAGCCAAAGCCGGGAGATTGTTGTGTGTTTTGCTCGTACGGGTCGGTTGATTGCCCATCAATTCAGCTTAAAAAAGACAACTAATTAGCCGTTTGCATTTTTTCAGAAATTTTTAATTTTTTAAATTCTTTCAAGCAGCATTGCTTGGAAGGATTAAGATTTTCACAGTTACAGTAGTTGTGTTTGGTCTGAAATACCACAAAATCCTTTAAAACACCCCCTTTTCCGAGTTTTAAAGCTTCTAAATAGGAATTTTCACTGATGTTAAAGCAATAACACAGTGTTTTTTCATCCGTTTTTGTATTGCAACAGCCCATTTTGATTTTTTCCTAATTTTTTACAGTAGAATAATTACTTTTGATTATAAAGAATATTTTATTATGTGGCTAGCAGCTTTGGTTAACGCGTTCATTGTGGCACTGAGTGTTTTGATTCATTATGAGTTTTTGTATCGTGCAACAACATTGGTGCCTAAGGTTAGAATAAAGCATCGATTCAGAATTGTTATGGTGGTGTTTATTGCACTGATTGCGCATGTGGTGGAAATAGGCTTGTTTGCACTGGCGTATTTTTACATGGTTAAAGATGAATTCTGGGGCAGTATACAAGGCAATTTTAATGGCTCATTATTAGACAGTTTGTATTTTTCATTTACCAATTTCTCAACTCTGGGTTTTGGTGATATTGAACCGTTTGGTGCGATTCGATTTTTAGTTGGTATGGAAGCTTTAGTAGGTTTTGTACTGATTACTTGGACGGCTTCATTTTTGTTTTATGAAATGCAGCGCTATTGGAGTGCTAAATAAATAGTTTGATTAATTGGTTTAACTTTTTAACCGCACCTTGTTGAGATTTAAAGTATTTTTTGGCATTTCTTCCCATACTTTTTCGTTGTTTTTCATCACCCAGTAAATCCACTATTTTTTCAAATAATTCATCTGAATTTTGGGCCTGGATGGCTCCTTGTTGTTTAAGTAGGTCGGATGAAATTTCAGCAAAATTAAACACATTAGGGCCAAATAAGATTGGTTTTGCTAGTGCTGCCGGCTCAAGCATATTGTGCCCACCTGTGTTGTTTAGGCTGCCACCCATAAAGACAACATCACTTATGTCGAAATAGTTCATCATTTCGCCCATCGAATCACCCAATAATATTTGGCAATCTTGACAAGGTTTATTTTGGGAGCGCTTGGTAATACTAATGCCTTGTTTTTGTGCTAACTTGTAAACCTCTTTAAAGCGCTCTGGATGTCTTGGAATGATGATTAATAACGCATTAATATCATCCTTAAATTTTAGATAACTGTTGATAATTTGACTTTCTTCACCTGGGTGTGTACTGGCAAAAACCACGATTTTTTGTTTGCCAACGATGGTTTTTAATTTTTTAGTTAAATCTTTGTCGATACTTGGATTTTGATCAAATTTAATATTACCTGCCACTGTAACTTTATCAGTATCAATACCTAGTTCAATGAATCGATTGGCAGAGTTTTGGTTTTGTGTAGCCACCGTTGTGAATTTGTTTAAGGTTTGCTTGGCTAAATTTGGCGCAAATTTTTGGTATTTCTCTAATGATCGTTGTGACAGTCTGGCATTCACCAGTAGTGCCGGAATGTTGTTTGTATTAAGTGCATGAACAAGATTTGGCCATATTTCCGTTTCCAATAAAATACACAGTTTAGGGTTTATTTTTTTAATGTAGCGATTAACGATGATAGGCAAATCAAAAGGGAAATAAAAATGCAGCACCTCACTTTGATAATGATTGATAACAGCTTGTGAACCAGTTGGCGTTGTGGTGGTGACCAATATTCGATGTTCGGGATAATTTTGAATGAGCTGATCAATCAGCACAATGGCCGCTCTAAATTCACCCACCGATACACAATGCACCCAGATAATTGGAACAGGGATCTTGTCAACAAATCCTAACCGTTCGCCAATTCTTTGATAATAAGCCGGGCTTTTTAAGCCTTTGATGATTAAACGCAACACCATGATTGGCAAAAGAAGGTATCCAATTAAGCTGTAGAGAGTTTGATTCATTCGGCGGTGGTATAATGTCATTCATTGTATTTTAGCGATTTTTTATGAAGTTTGTAGATTCTGCCTCAATTCGTATTGAAGCTGGAAAAGGTGGTTCTGGGTGCTTGGGCTTTAGGCGCGAGAAATATATCCCTGATGGCGGCCCTGATGGTGGTGATGGCGGTGATGGTGGTCACGTGTATTTCCGTGGTCAAGAGAATTTAAACACGCTGAGTGAATTTCGATTCAATCGCTTGTTTAGAGCTAAAAATGGCCAACCAGGTTCAGGACAAAACAAGCGTGGTAAATCAGCCGAACACTTAACCGTTGAGATGCCATTGGGCACCAAAGTGTACGATCTAGAAACCGATGAGTTGATTGGCGAAATTACCCAACACGAGCAAGTGTTGTTGGTTGCCAAAGGTGGTTTTCATGGGCTAGGTAATGCGCGTTTTAAATCCAGCATTAACCGTGCACCTCGCAAAACTACCCCTGGCACGCCGGGCGAGGCACGTGAGATTGGCCTAGAGCTAAGTATCATGGCGGACATTGGTTTGTTAGGTATGCCTAATGCCGGCAAGTCGAGTTTGATTAGACAAATTTCAAGTGCTCGACCAAAAGTGGCAGATTACCCATTTACAACCCTACATCCTTCTTTAGGAGTGGTGTCGTTAAATGATGCACAGTGGGATCCCCGGGTACCGAGCTCGA
>JGI24913J38484_100075_pt1 | contig 10887 bp, 13 predicted proteins | sample LinPfosmplate1_FD_38484 | JGI IMG/M metagenome (IMG submission 38484)
TCGAGCTCGGTACCCGGGGATCCCACATAATGTTTTGTATTTAGGCATTGGGTTCATTATTAGTCTAATGATTATTGGCAGTTTGATTGATCTGCCTTTTAGTGTTTATCGCACGTTTGTATTAGAGCAAAGATTTGGTTTTAATAAAACTGACAGTAAAACCTTTGTTGTTGATTTATTTAAAGAAATATCATTAACCCTTGTGATTGGCTTACCGCTGATTTACGCCGTGCTATATTTGATGGGCGAGATGGGTGAGTATTGGTGGTTGTACGTTTGGCTGGTTTTAACTTCTTTTTCGCTGTTAATGTTTTGGCTCTACCCTACTTACATCGCACCGATTTTTAATAAATTTAAACCATTGGACAATGCCGAATTAAAAGTCAAGATTGATAATTTAATCGAGCGTACTGGTTTTAAAAGTGACGGCGTGTTTGTGATGGATGGCTCTAAAAGATCTTCCCATGGCAATGCTTACTTTACTGGCATTGGCAAAAATAAACGCATTGTGTTTTTTGATACTTTATTAGAAGGCATGGATGATCAAGAAGTTGAAGCGATTCTTGCACATGAGCTTGGGCATTTTCACCATAAGCACATTCGTAAACACATGATAAATTCATTTGCCATTACTTTAGCTGGCTTAGCACTTTTGGGTTACCTTATTAATCAACCTTGGTTTTTTCACGGACTGGGTGTTAATACAATGTCCAATCATACTGCATTGATATTGTTTACTCTTACCATGCCGGTGTTTAGCTTTTTCATCGCACCGATTAGTAATTATCTTTCACGTAAGCATGAATTTGAAGCGGATGCCTTTGCAGCCAAACACACCAATGCGGATGATTTAGTATCATCACTGGTAAAACTTTACCGCGACAATGCTGCCACGCTAACGCCGGATAAAATTTATTCTGCTTTTCATGACTCTCATCCTAGTGCATCCATTCGTATAGCGCATTTAAAATCCAGTGGGCACTAACAAACTACTGTTATTTGCTTTATTACCCATTTGCGCTTGGGCAGTGCCTAATGCTAATGATGGCAAACTGCTGTATGAAGAAAGTTGTGCTAAATGCCATGGTATAAGCTCCTACCAAGGGCTTGGTATGGACGAGATTACTAATCTAATTGAGCTCACACATTGGACAGATACTTGCAGCAAGCATTTTCGCCTAGACTGGAATGATCAAGACATTGAAGACACGGTGCATTATTTGAATCGCGAGTTCTTTCGTTTGGACAGATAAAGGTATACTTAAAATTGTTAAAAGGAGAAAGACATGAAAAAACAAATAATCATAGCAACGGCACTACTAACAACAGGCGGTGCATTTGCCGAAGGTGATGCACTAGAAAGACATAACGAATCTTGCGTTAGTTGTCATGTTATCGAGCACGATGATGATTTTTATAATCGCGAAAATACGCGCATGAAAACACATTTTGATTTGCGTCGCCAAGTTAGCACTTGTGTGGTTGCTTTTAGCGTAGGCTGGTTCCCAGATGAAGAAGCGGGTGAAGTTAAATTATTAAACGATAAATATTACAAACTTAAGGAATAATTGAGTCTTACACGTCGCCAAAAATGGCGAATCGAAAAAATTCAAGCAGAGCGTATTGCTCGCGCTCAAAAAGCCTCGAGTAATTCAGAAACTTCTCTTGATAATGCTGGAGAAGAACAAACAGGACTGGTCATTACTCGCTATGGGCAACGCTTATTAGTTGAATCTGAATCGGGTGATTTATATCAATGCACCGGTCGGCAAAACATTGAGCTTTCTGTTGCAGGTGACCAAGTGTTGTTTCAAACTACTGATGGCAATGAAGGTGTCGTTACCGCCCTACTTAAACGTGACAACTCGCTAACTCGCTCACAAAAACTTATTGCCGCTAATATTGATGAATTGTGGCTGGTGGTTGCTATTGAGCCACACTACCAGTTTGAGCTGATTGATCGGTATTTAGTAGTGGCTGAAAATGCCAGCCTACCAATTAATATTGTTGTTAATAAAATTGAACTTAGTAAAAATATTGACCAAGTTAAGTATGATTTTTCTATGTATGAATCTGCCGGCTACAATGTAAGCTATTTAAGCGTTAAAGAGCAAACTAACGTTGCTGAATTTAAATCTCAGTTAAATGATAAAACCCATATTTTTTTAGGCCAATCAGGCGTGGGAAAATCTTCCCTTATTAACGAGCTGATTCCGGATCTTAATTTGCGTGTAAATGAGATTTCCACCAAGAGTAAACTCGGCAAACATACAACCACAAACACCACGCTTTATCATATTCCTTCAGGTGGTGATTTGATCGACTCTCCAGGTATTCGTGAGTTCCAGCTAGACGATCTAACCGATAAAGAAATCTTAAGTGGCTTTAGAGAATTTAAGCCATTTATCGGCCAATGTAAATTTAGAAATTGTGCACATATTAATGAGCCCAAATGCGCCATCAAAACAGCAGTTGAGGCTGGGGAAATTAACCCAATGCGCTATAATAACTACCTGCAACTAATTGGTATGTAGCGTTTTAGAAATTCATCTTCTCCAAACCTTGTTTGGTAAAGTAAATTCTAGAGCCTTTAATTAGATTAAAAAGTAGTAAAGCGTTAGATAGCACTATTGCCATTCCAGCAGCCATTTGAAAACTTGAGTCAAATATTAATGTAGCTAATGATAGTAAAGCAACTATGTGCAATGCAAACTGTACTGTAGTTGTTTTTTTGCCAATCAATTCATTCATGGTGGGCATGTTAATAAAGCCTTCATTAGTTAGATGAAACCAAACCAAAAATGGCACAATCTTGTACATCATTCCTGTAATTACAGACATGGCAAATCCGTAGATAAATATTACCACTGCCAGTGTATTTAACTGAGAAATATGTAGCCATTCATTAGCTAATGAAACGACAACAGCAGCCAACAACATGCTCATAGCAAAATACCAATAATAAGTGGTTGTATCGGTAATTTTGCGCTTTCTATTGAGCAATAGGGAAATTGTAGTAACAGCGTAATCTGCCAGCATTAAGGCCGCAAACACTTTAAGCAATAAATATAGTTGGTTGTTTTTAATAAATAGGGCAAACCCCAGGCTAACTAACAATGCAAAAATAACTTTAATTGCATATTTAGTGTAAAAATTAGGATAAGACTCAGCTACATAAAACATAGGGATAACCTGATAAGATACACCAATAATCAGCATACTTACCCATCCTAATAAGCTAAATACAATATGCGTATAAAGAATAGCTTGATGATGCTCTGAAAGGCTGGTATTTGCGTGTGATAGTGTTAAATATCCTGCAAGTAATAATGCAATCAATAAGGATGTTAAAGCGCCTATAAATGCTTTGATGGTTGGCGTTACATTTTTGGCATTTTTAAGTGTGAGTGCAGTGGCAACAATAAATACTAAAAATGCAGATAGCAACATTACCAAGGCGACACTCATTAGTGTTGATTGGTAGTTATAAAATGCATAAGCAAATATCAACAGTCCACTACTTAATAAGCCGTGAACCAAGGGGGCAATGATCTGCTGGTGTTTGAGCGTTACTCCGGCTGTTACAGGTAGCATTTGAAACATAGCACCTAGCATTGTCATTGATAAAAAACCAATGGTAATAAAATGAGTAAATACAACCACTTCTAGTGATGCACGAGACTCTAGCGACGATACGAAGCCCAAAATAAATAATCCAGCCATTATTCCAAATATAGGACTGGTAACAAAAAACCTAAGTGGTATTTTTAAAGGTGGCGCCTGGTCTAATGACAAGGATGAATTAAACATAGCTATTAGCCTTTAGAAATAATAACATGAAATAAGTTAGCTGATTTCTCTTCAAGAGTGTATTTAAAGCCTTGAGTTTTTAACATCTCAAATAGTGGGTAAGGTATTTGTTTATGGATTATTTTAACTCGCTCAACCCCTTGTAACGCTTGGGCTGCTTTTAGTGAAATCTCTAATGGCTCACAAGGTGGGAAATCTCTAACATCAATTTCCTGCATGTTTTCTAAGGAATCTGCTCAATTAATGAATCTGAATCTTCGCCAAGCACTCTATCCATCATGGCGTAAAGCATTTGCTCTTCTTTCATATTGTGTTGCTGTACAAAAATCATAAAAGACTCACTCAAGCCCAAAAACTTATCTCTATCTTGAGCCTCAAGATGGGTTTTTAATTCATTAAGCGTAGCTTTCATGCGCATATGTTCTGAGCGCATCATTTCAGTAGGACCGCCAGCCATGCCAGTTTTTTCTTCAAAAGCAGGGAATAACACTTTCTCTTCTCTTAAAAAATGAAGATAAAAATCATCATAAGCTTTAGTAAAAGCTGAGTTGGCATCAGCCCAATTTTTATCAACCACCATACCTTCGGCTTTGACATATTTATCATCACAAAAGCGGTGATGGTCAGTCATAAATTCAGAAATATTCATTTATTCAAACTCCATTTGCTTAAAAATACGCTCGGCATTTTGCTTGTGTAACTCTCTAAAGGTGCCACGATCTCTAAACATAGATTGATCAATGTTGTAGGCTTCATATAAACCGCCATCGTCATCCAATACTTTTTCAACCTCTGTGCGCATGTAAACCAAATAATCCTTAGTAAATTTGGTAATAGTAGCAAGATCAGTTGGCTCGCCATGACCCGGAATAATAAGCTCAGGCTCTAGTGCTTCAATTTTGTCCCAAGTTTCAATCCAAGCAGCTGCATTGGTATGCGGAAAAATCGGCAACATGCGTTCGTTAAACGCTGTGTCGCCACTGATTAATAACTTCTGTTCTGGTAGCCAAAGTTGAATATCATCCGGTGAATGTGACGCACCAATGTGCATGAGCTGGATGTTCGTACTACCCATTAATATTGGCATTTTTTCTTTAAAAGTTAAATCAGGAAATACGATTTTTGTGCCAATGATTTTTTCCTTTTGAACTCGTAGTGTGCGCGCATAAATGTCTTCACCTCTGTGTTTTATCTCCTTATCGGCTTCAATGTGCGCAATGATAATTGCGCCTTGCTCTTTCCAATAATTTGACCCTAAAATTGCATGGCCTTGTGAATTTTCCAACACCACGTATTTCACCGGTTGGTCGGTAATTTTCTTAATTTCTTCGTGCAGGGCTTTAGCCACTAAATAGCTACCACCAGCATTAAAAACCAGTACACCGTCAGAAGTTACAATGAAGGATAAATTGTTGTTATGGTTTGAGTTTTCATAAGTGTAGGGTTGTGTTGCACCAATGGCAGAATAGACGCCATCTGCTACTTCAACAGGCAATCTGTAAAGCATGTTATCCGGCTCATAATCGCTAATCTTAACTGGGTGAAACTCTTCTTTCCAAGCGAAATAACCATCCGAGTAGTTTTTTACATTAGTGTAACCCATTCTCTCTAGGGTTTTAGCAGCTAATGGTGAGCGCAAATTCCTGCCACAATAAACAATGATCGGTGTGTCTTTAGTTTTGACATGGTCACCAATCTGAAATTCTAACCAGCCACGAACAACATTGATGTTTTGACCACGATTGATAGTGCCTGTGATTTTAAGCTCGGATGGCGTGCGAACATCAACCAGAACCACGTTAGGATCGCTGTCTAGAATATTTTTTAACTCATCAGTATTAATATTGGTGATTTGCTTATTTACCGATTCAAGCATTTTATTGCCATCGATAATTTCAGCTTCTGCCGGAATAATGCTTAGTGCAAAAATACAGATTAATGTTAAAAAATAATGCTTCATTTCGGTCCTTTTTCATCAAAAATATAAAACAATTATGACATATAAAAATCATTTATGCTACACTTATCCCTTCATTTATTAAGCTTAAGGAGAAAGAAAATGAAAAATAAATTATCGGCCGTTTTGGCTTTTACAAGTATTTTAACAATGGGCAATGTTAATGCTGAAAATTTAAGCCCTTGGAACAATAATAATAATTTCAACCCATTTGGAAATAATGGTAATTCATTTAGGCCTTTCAATGGTGACAACAACAACTTTAACCCTTTTGGTGGCGGAGGTTATCAGCCTTTTGGTTTTAACTCTGGCGTCCAGCCATTTGGTTTTAATACCGGTTCTAATCGATTTGGACCAATGAACAACATGGGGCCTTTTAATGGCGGGCACAATTGGCAAGGTCAAAGAGCTAACCCAGTTCATCATAAAACGCAATCTGTAGATACTTCTAGCCAGCCACAGGGCATTACTCCGGAAATGTTCATGCAAATGGTGCAAGTAACTGAAGTCGACGAAGGCATTACTGGCCCAGAGGTGGATGAGTCTATCAAATCAATGGCAACCAATGAAAGCATTTTGCACGTGGCTATGTTTCCACTGAGTGAACAGATCAAAAATGTAACTGGCAAGCCTTATAGACATCTAAGCATTCACAATATTTGTGACGCGGCAACAGCCGGTAAAATTGCTGATATTGATGATCGCTACTCAGTCATTTTGCCTTGTCGAATTGCCGTGGTTGAAGGCAAAGACGGAAAAATCAGGATGTTTAGTATGAATCCTGATGTTATGCAAGCCATGAACTTGCCAGAAGACGCACTAGCCCCTGCAATGGATGTTGCTGAAAAAATGAATAACATCTTGGAAGGAGCAAAAGAAGGTTCTTTCTAATTGCCTTTTAAAAACTTAAAAGGCCTGCAATTGCAGGCCTTTTTTATACTTCCTACAAAATCATTTACTTGGAAGATTTGATAGTAAGCCTAACTAAGCTTAACCAGCCCAATATGAATAACAAGCCACCAATCGGGGTAATGAATACTAATGAGTGAATCTTACTAAACGTGTACAAATACAAACTTCCTGAAAAAAATACAATGCCCAATCCAAACAACCACTGACTCTGATTGATGGCTTTTAATGGATTGTGCTGCTGATACACTGCCAGAACTGCAATGATTAAGGTGTGATACATTTGATAAGTGGCTGCGGTTTGAATTCGAGCAATGTCTAAAGGCACCAACACATCCTTTAACATATGCGCAGACATCGCCCCCATACTTACTGCCAATGCACCACTAGTAGCTATAAAAATCCAAATTTTCTTCATTAACAATTAAAAATAAAACTACAAACCTTTACAACTATACGCCTATAAATCTAACAATAGTTGTGTTTCTTATGTTCTTATAAATTTAAGACCGAGTGTATAGTGAATGTAAACCAATGGAAATTTAAATTGGTTGAATTTAACTAAAAATAGGAGAATACAATGTTAGCTCATACAAAGAAAAATTTTGAAACCTATCCAACCAATCGTGTCGTTGCTATCATCGACACTAAAATGGAAGCTGATGAAGTGTGCTGTGATTTAATGAATGCAGGGTTTGACAATTCTAAAATCGATGAATCCGTTGGTACAGAAGGATTAGAATTTCTCGATCCAGACGGTGTAAACCATGGCTTTTTAACTAAGGTAGTTCGTACTTGGCAACGTGTTGCACAAGGCGAAGAATTGGCTTATCTTAAACGTGTTAAAGCCAGCTTAAAAGAAGGTCACGTTGTTCTTAGCGTACCAGCACTTACGGATATTGCACGTGGTAAGGTAACGGAAATTTTACAATCACATCATGCACAAGACATTCGTTTTTACGGACGCTTTCATGTAGAACATCTATAAAATTTAGATAAGGTTGTTTTATTTTTTAGGTTGTGGTGAATGCCCATGCATTCATCTGACCTTGTTTTCATTTAAAAACAAGCTAACGTCATCGCCATAAAATTTGACGCTTATGCCCCATGCTTTAGCAAGGTGTTTCATTGTTTTTTTACTAAAAAAACAAATATGCGTAGGATCATCCTTGTAATGCCAAGATGAAAAATCAATCTTTTTATTAAGCATCTTTGTCATGATTACCAATACCCCAGATTTATTCAACACATCGCGTAACCTTATTAATTCCACACCAGGATTACTTAAGTGCTCAACAACTTCTGTTGCTGTAATGAAATCGTACTTATTATTAAAAATAGACTTGTCATTGGCGTAGAATTTATCAAACAAATCAACCTCAAATCCATGCTCTTCAAACATAACGGACAGTGTTGGTCCAGGTCCACAACCAAAGTCTAAACCTTTATCACCCGGTTTAATAAAATCCAATACTGGATTAAACACTTGTGATAAAAATTGACGATAACGTTTATCTTCAGGATTATTTTGGTGTGAATCGTAACGGTTTTTTTCATCCGAATCACTAAGATGAAATTCTTTGGGTACGAACACCAGATCACATTGTGAACAGTTTAAGTAAGTAACGCCTTTACTTTCGGAATAAGGGCTTATCTGATTAGAATGACATAATGGACAATGAGTGGCCATTATGTCATTCTAAATAGTATTCTAGTGTGAACAAGAGCCAGAGTGCACATGGCCATGCTCCAACTCTTCTTTGCTGGCCTCTCTAACATTTTCAATACTAACGCTGAAGTGTAGTGTTTCACCTGCTAACGGATGATTACCGTCAACCGTTACAGTGTCTTTATTAATTTCCTTAATGTGCACAATGAATGGATTGCCTTTCTCATCTTGAGATTGTAATTCCATACCCACCTCAAGATTATCAATGCCTTTTAATGCTTCCATTGGAATCTCTTGAATCGCCTCAGGATGATGAACACCATAAGCCTCTTCTGGCTTTACAGAAATATCGCAAGATTCACCAATTTTCATGCCTTCTAGTGCACTTTCTAATCCAGGAATAATGTTTCCGTGGCCTTGTATAAAAGGCATAGGACCCTTGCCTTCTGATGAATCAATCACCGAGCCTGAATCGTTCTTTAAGGTGTAGTGCATTTCAACTACTGCGTCTTTTTTTACTGTCATTTTATTGTCTCCGTTTATAACCTTTAGATGTTAAAAAAAAGGGCTTCCTACGCGGAAACCCTTTTTATAAATTATGATGCTTTCATGCAAATACATTATACATTATACACAAATGTCCAGTTTATTTAATAAAAACCGGACATTATGGTTGACCAACATTTAGCAGAAGGTTGACAACTTAAACGAGCCAGCTGAGTTTGTTAAACGTATGAATAAACTCATGCTTGGCTAATTGATTAAACATCAGTAAACAAAAAAGTCCGATTTATTCGGGCTTTTTACGTCATTTTGATTATTTCCAATATTTCCTAAGGCGAATCAATAAAACCCTTAAAACAAGTGATTTTAGGGTTTAAATCAGCCGTTTAAAGGTGTTTTAGACTGGTTTTATCACTCATTTCAATAATTTGCTAAATTTTTAGGCCTAATTTCATTGCTTGGGAGTGTGGATTAAATGCCTAACAACGTGTTCCCAGTCTGATTTCATTATTATGATCTACGCAAATTTTCTCAAGACCTGAATTTGATTTTTTTTGGAATTGCATAAGCCCTATAACTGCTTGAATTGAATCTTTGCATGTAATACTTATAATCACCCTGCTCATCCAGAGTTTTTTTTTACCACCTTAACAATTCAAGAAAACTATCGAAAATAATTATTAACCGCAAATTCATATTGTTCAATATAGATTTTCTTAAATGCATATAAATTATTTTGCTCATAAAATATAAGCATTGCTTTTTTATAATCTAGCGAGTCAACACTTCTAAATGAAATCGGGCAATGATTATTTGCCATAAGTATAGCATTACCTGTAATTCTAGCAGTACGCTTATTGCCATCTGAAAAAGCCTGGATGTATGATAAAAGTATCAATATCAATAAAGATTTTTCAAAAGCATTGTCCTTTTTATTGACTAAATGACAAGTTTGATCAATCGCCTCTTTAATATGATATTCATTATCCAGCGGCGTGTAATTTGTACCGGTAATACCAACCAATCTTTTTCTAATATTTTTATCAATACCCAGCCCGTCCACAAGTAAGCTGTGTATTTCTTCAATTTTTTTAAGGCTGATTTCTTTATAATAAGTCGGGTTGTTAATAATGTAATCCAGTGCCACCTTGTGATTTAACAACATGGTTGCCTCTTCTTGTTTTTTGCCTTTTGCTTGTATCTGGTCTTTTAATAACAACTCTGTTTCAAGCAAGGAGTATGTATTACCTTCGATTTGGGAAGATTTCCAACTCAAATCAACACCAAGGCGCTCTAATTCTTGCTTGTAGATATCAACAGGAAGGTGTTTTATATTTGTAGTGTATTTACTCTGCAACCCTTCTAAATAAATTATCTCATCTTTAGAAAAGATATTTGCCACTGACAGAGTCTTGCTAATGAGATTTAAATTAAACTTATTGCTAATGTCTCTATCATCAATTTCATCTTTAAAGTAATGCTCAATAGTGATTGGATGGCTGAGTTTGTAATAAGGTGTTACAAAATATTTTGTCGCCCTACCCTTGCCCTCAACTAATAAGAGATTTCTTGATACCAGATCAGAAAGATAACGCTTGATTGTTATCAGCTCTACATCAAGCTCTATAGATTTATGAACTTCTGACGAAGAAAGTCCTGAATTTTTATCGATTAAAAGTAGTATTTTTTCTAAATTTGGCTTCATTTACGTATCATTAAATATATAGATTCGTATCATTTTATCAAGAAAATGATACGAATAGGTGTTATTTTTGATACGAATTAGATATTGTTAAGCAACTCTAAAACCGCAACCCAGCCTTATGTATAGAGAGAACAGTAGTATTTGGGGGGTAGGGTGTATTTCTGGCGACTCCTGCCTGACTACGCACCCTGTACGCGCCTGAACTTTTTTAATCAGACATAAAAAAGGCTTACATCGTCTGTAAGCCTTATGGTATATGGTGGGGCGTGAGCGATTTGAACGCTCGACCATCGGATTAAAAGTCCGGTGCTCTACCAACTGAGCTAACGCCCC
>JGI24913J38484_101063_pt1 | contig 10743 bp, 13 predicted proteins | sample LinPfosmplate1_FD_38484 | JGI IMG/M metagenome (IMG submission 38484)
GCCCGCCCCCCCGGTTCCCGGACCCTCTGCATCGCACCACTCTCCCCCACCCCTTGCGCCTCCAACGCTGGCGTGATTGGCTTGGCCGACACGCCGCCATACCGATCTGTCAAAACGGTTGCAGCCACAACCGCCTTCGCCTCACCCTGCGCCCCCACCGCGCTCCGGTGCTGTAACCCTGCGCCCTCGGCAACCTGTGCGGACCTCGGGTGCGGATGGAGCAAGGGGGTCTCTAGGTTGTGGAGCTGCACCGCCGCCATCTTTGTCCGTTGGCGCTGTTTCTTCCATTCGCGCAGCGCTTCCGTCGCCCGCCGATTCGCCTACGCGCGCGGCCGTTGGCACTTGCATTCAGCGGTAGGGCTTGTCAAGTTTGGGGTGTGGGGGTTGGGGGTTGGGGTGTGGGGTTTCGGGTTCCGGGTCCCGGGGTTGCCACCTGGCGCACAGCCTCCTCGCCTTGCGTAGTGTCGTCCTGCCCCATTCCCGTCCCAGCATGCAGCACGTGCAGATCCGACTTGTACGCGTCGGGCCGCACTGAGCCCGCGAGGAACGGGATGCGGCGATAGAGGGAGGTGCTCTCGGGGGGGGCCAGCACGGCCATCGTTGCCCCGTGACCCCGCTTGGTGCCGAAGAGGAAGGGGATTCGGGTTGGCAGCTTGCCGTCTCTGTATTGTGACGGGACTTTGGGTCAGGCACAGCAGGCGCGCTCGGTCGGTGCTTGCTGTGCGAGTATGGTCGGGGGCGATGGAATGGGGCGGCATGTGTTTGTCCAAGGTGGCAGGCATATCAAAGGCGGCAGCAGGCGCACCGCTGGGGCGGGCGAGCAGGACAGGGAAGAGGGAGAACAAACCCGCTTGATGCATCGACGACAGCGGGGAATGTTTCGGCCCATCCATCCAGGAAACGAATGGACGAAGTTTTTTCGTACTTGCCCTCTCCTTCGACGCGCCATCGCTGCGGATACGCCTCGCACGCCTCGTCGAATGACGTCGCCTTCGCTTCAAGTGCGACCCCCTCCCCGTCGGCTGCTCCATCTCCCACGTTTCGGAGCTGGGGCAGACCCCGGAGCAACGATTGGCCCATCACCGTGGTTCCGTGTCGGACCCGGCCGCCGTTTGACATTTCGACGTGCGGCATGCCCCATCCTGCCTTCAAGGCGCCAGAGTCTGCCTCGCCCACGGGCCTAAGCGGGAACTCATCGACAGGCGTTGCTCGCCACGTACCCGGGATGTCCTCCGTGCGCCGGGGATATGCGGCTGCCGTGACTGCCAGGTCTCTGGGTGAGTCGGTGGCAGCCCGCGGGCTCACCTCTGGCGCGCTCTTATCGCTTTGCGGGACCGGGCGGCTCAGTGCCTGTCCCGCGGCGCTGGAGTGCCCCATACTCTGCGCTGGAGCCTTGGCCCGCTGCTCTCCCGCGTCGTCTGTCTGGCTCGTCCTTGCGGTGAGCACGGAGCAAAAACGGGCCCTTCTGGGCCGGAGGTGGCACAGCGGCGGAAGCACGCCCTTCCCCGTCTGGTCCTGTCGAAGCACCGCAACTTGCGTCCGTATATGCCCTGGCTGGAAGGCATTGCTGCACGTCCACACCAACAAGGCGCCCACCAGGGCGGAGACGCGCTTAGAACCCCGGCTTGGCCGCATAGCGCCCGTATGCGGCCTCTGCTCGCTCGCTTGTGGCCGCCCTGACACGCCGCACCGCCCCCACAGCCTAGACACAACAAGCGAAGCGGTCTAGATGCCCTCTAGCGGTCTAGATGCCCTCAAACGTTCTCTTTTGGCATCGCTTGATTAATAAACCCTTTGCTGGGCTGCTTCTTGAACAAGCTTGGGGGCTGGCTGTTCAGCGCCTCGAAGTGTTGTACAAGTACAAGGCTTTGTACCAGCAAAAGCAAGCAGAAAGGGCAAGAGGCAAACTCCGACGGTGCTAAGCGACGTCAGGAGCGCGAGCGAGCGCAAGGAGGACGCGGGGACGCTGCGGGTTTGCCGGTTGAACGCCAGTGGGGTTCTTGAAGAAGGCGCGCCTCTGCGTCGTCCGTGTGAGGCGTGCGCGATAGCACGGCAGCCCAGCCGTGAGGAGAGGATGGCGTGCGCTGCCGAGGTTGCCGACTTCCAGGCGCGCATTTTCGCGCTCGAACAGGCCCTGGCGCTGGAGCGGAGCCGCCACGTAGAGCATCTGCGCGAGATCGCGTCGGCGGCAGGCTTGCGTGAGGTGCAGGCCGCTGGGCTTCTTGCCTCGCAGGGGTCCGAATCCACGCCGAACGGCGGCGGACCCCCATCCCCGACGGACAGCGAAGGCAGCTCAACAGGGGGCGCGCCGCCCCCGGGCGCGCAAGAGCCGGCGCGCTCCGCTCCGGCCACTCCTGTGGCGCGCAAATCAAAGGCAGAAGCGTGGCTCGAACGCGCGAAGAAAGCCAATGCGGGGGTGCCCACGCTGTCGTCAGGGTCCTCCGAGTCCTCTCGGACGTCTGTCCAGGAGACCAGTGCTGGGTCGTCGCCGGGAGCGGCTTCGGGCAAGATGGGTCGGTGGCTAAATCGCGTGCAAGGCGAACCCGCTGGAACGCCAACACCGGCGGCGTCCAAGATCGACCGCTGGCTAGCACGACAAGGCAAGCCACCCGCATCCAATGGGTCCGCTTCTTCGTCATGGGGCGGGGGCAGTGCCACGAATCCCTTCACGCCCGACCACGATACGTCGATCGAAGAAGAGCAGCGTCTCCTCTCGCGCATCAAAGATGCCTGGGCAAAGCTCGATGGTGTCATTCACCTCGTCGGCAATCTGCAGAACCGCGACAAGGGCCGCGACGTCGTCAAAGGCCGATCGTGCGGCACGCGCGAGGCTGTTTGCCAAAAGTGCGGAGCGCAGCAGCCGGGTTCCCCGAGGCCAACAAGTGCACACGAGCATTGGGTTGGTGGCAGTGTGGGCGGTGGCACGCAAATGGGGCTTCGCATGGAGGCGAAGAGCAGAGGACTGACGGTGACACATGTGGTGCCAGGCGGCCAGGCAGACCAGGCCGGGTTGGAGGTCAAGGACGTGATCAAGCTCGTGAACGGACAGAAGGTATCGTCCCTCAAGGTCTTTGGCAAGATGTGCCAGGTCAGCGGCGACGTGGTGATGCTTGAGGTCATTCGCGGGACAGGTCCGCAGCACAAGTCAATGACGTTGTATTCGCGAACGCGTCCGCGGTCTCCGAGCAAGGGCGGCGAGGAGGCAGGCGAAGAGGTCGAGCGGGACGGCGGTGTAGTGACACAGGAGGGGCTAGCTGAGGCCTACAACAAGCAGCGTGCGGCAGATGGCGAGCGGGCTGGGCAGGGACAATGGCGCGGTCAGGCAGCGCTGAATGTAAAAAAGAAGATGAAGACGGTCTTCAACAGATACGGCAAAGACACGCAGTTGTGGGTGCCGGATTCGGATGAGTCTGGTGCCCTCGTGGCTGCAGCCGCGGGTGATGGGCCGAATTCCAAGAAGGGGGGATCGGGAGGCGAACCTGGAGGCTTCTTCATGTTCCCCCCCGGCCATCCGGACTATGTCCCGCTCCCCCCCGGGGAAGCCGCATTGATTGCTGGTGTGTGTCTGTGTGCGTGCGTGCGTGTCGACTTCTGTATCTGCATTTCTGTGTGTGCCAACTTTGTGTGTGTGTGCGTGCGTTTATGCCCTGCCGGCACCTGACGAGAGATGCCCAACAGGTCGCCAACACATTCACTCTGACGAAAGACTCGCTCCGCACTGGTCCCATATCATCTTCCGCTCCCCGACTGGCGCCGAAATCCGAGCTCAGGTCCGTGTCTGCCGTGCTGTGCTGTGCTGGTTGTCGCTCCTTGTGCTGTTGGAGGGGACTATTGTTGCTGTGCTCTAGTCAACGGGTTGACCGTTGCGCTCTGCGCCCCCCTGCCCCCGCAACCCTGCGCCTCCTCTCTCTCAAAAAGCACAGTGTGGGGTGAGTTTACGTCTGATCTGACAGGATTTAGTGGGTGGGGGCCAGCGTCAAGGGGTCAGCTAGCTGCGCCCCCTTGCCTGTCCATCCTAACACCACCACAAACATACCCCAGTGATGATACCTGTCCTCAACGCGCGCACAGTGCACGCCCAACCCCTGCAGCGTCCTCGGCTCAATCCCTGCTGTGCAAGAGTGTGTTTCGCTGCAACTGGTGTCGGGTTTCGCCCCATCAGGGACCAGATGTCCATACGTTCAACCGAGTGATACGCACACTTGCCATGCACGTACTCCTCACGCGCACGCACGCACAGGCGCGGCACGCTACCTACGGTACAATCGCACGGGTATCAGGGCCGATGGTGAACGCAGATCCAATCACTGCGCACACAGACCTTGCAAATGCCGACGCCATCAATGGCTGCGTCGCATACATCAAACGCGGCGGCGCGCCTTTCACCAAAAAGGTGCTGCGTGTGTGCGTGTGTACGTGTGTGCTTGCACGCGCGCAGCAAGCGAGGCAGTATGAGGGCAGAGATGGGTGCAAAGCGCGAGCATTTACGGCATACGGTGTGTTGGACCAGGCGCGAGTTGCGGTGGCAGCGGGAGCATGTGCATGTGTCGTCGCGAATCACGACAAAGAGACATTTGGCATGTCCTACACTGACGACGGGCTGCCCTTCGATGCGCTCAATATTCCGGTGTGATTTCATCTTGATCAACACTTTTATAGACCCTCCCTTCCACCCAATTCCCAACGAGGACAAGGAGATCATCGAGACGCGCAACCATCATAACGCGCTCTCCCTTTCTGCAAGAGAGAGAGAGAGAGAGTGAACCTGTTGTTGGATCTCCTGCGGCAGTCGATCACACATTAACCTGCGCGCGCACACACAGTGCGTGATGATCTCAGCAGAGATCGCCGAGAAGCTCGAAGGCGGCATGGAGTGGCAAGTGACGCTCGATCCTGTCAAGCCCGAGACCATCACTAAGAAAGTCGCGAAAGAGGCTGCGCCTCAGTCACAGCAGGCTTCTCCTCCCGAGCAGGACTCCTCGCCGCCCCCTGTTTCTGCGATTCCGGGTATGTTTGCTTGCTCTCTCGCCGACCCAAACGACGCGCGCGCGCACGCACATGCACCCTCTCAAGTGTGCCTGTGTGTACGTGTGAGCCCATGCCTATTGCGAAGCGAAGTTGCACCGGGGAAATCGAGTATACCCTAGACCTGATACACAATGGACCACACCTGGAAACAGGCAGCGAGGGCGGCTCTGCAAAAGCCAACGGGCTGCGCGGGCTGGAGACCCTGCCAGTCGACATCAAACAAGCGTGCGGAGTGCCCCCAGGCAAGCCGGGCAAGAAACCAACAATGTGGAAGAAGATCAAGTTGCTGCTGCCGTGAGAGGATGCATGCAGCTGCTTGCTAGCTTGTCCCAGCCATGTGACTGGAGGATGCTGTAAGCCCGTGCCAAGGCCTCGCAGGGCCCGCGTTGGAAGAGGACCTGCGGGCCGGCAGAGGAATGGGCGCGGTGTGGCGGGCGGTTGTTTGTAATCAGTTTGATGCTGGCAGCCGTCTGAGGCTGCAACTTATGTTGCGAGGAGCGACGCGGAGCGAATTCGCGAGCGCTCACACTTGGTGTTATCCAAGTGTATATTATGATACACCCAGGCTAGGGTTGAGGATGACCCAAAGTAGGTTCCGAACTCACAAACGGCCGGCGGGCCCAAGCCTAGAAGTAATCAAGAAGGAAGTCAAGCCCGCACTCGTGACACTATTTCTGGCACGTTGGTGACGGTACGCTGCTCTCTCGACCTCGCGTCTCGAGTGGTGCTTGTGTGTCTTGAGTGCTGTGTTATACTGACACCCTGAAATCGACTATGTACTTTCGTGAAATTAGAATTGGATGAAATAAAGTTTTAGGATGCAAAGATTCCTGCAAGCGAGAGACAGCAGAGCGCGCGCGAGATCGCAGGGTCATTGCTCGATACCGATTCACCCAAGACCAAAGCCTCTCTCTGTTCACAGATGGCCTGTGCCACGCCTTCCACCACAAGTGCAGTGAGCCCTGAATGTTCCATTCTGTACGATACAGCAGGCGAGATGCAGCCGAACCGATTGTGGTAATTGCGTATATATTGCGCGCCAGTATATTGCGGCCCTGTCGGGTCTCGTCGCTCCTTTCAGCGACGATGCTGCCATGTAACGGTTCAGTACGGTTGGATGCAGCGGTCACTGCATCGGTTGGATGCAGCGGTCACCGCGGATGCCAAGGAGGGAAGCGCGTATGGACAAGACAGTCTCCTCGAATGGAAGCAGCAGCGCTACAAGAGAGGATAGAGGAGTCTCCTAAGCCACCCTTGGCTCAAGTTGCACGCGAGACATGCATCTGAGTGCACCGAGCGAAACGGTTGGACGGTTGGAGTAGCGACGGAGGATGCGCGAGCACTGGGTTGTATCCAACACAGCATGCGACCAGCAAGGTCGTTACGCAAGAGCCGCCAACGATAATCGATAGCCTCACACCTCTGACCTGCCTTCACTCGTGTCCTCTGTCACTGTGAGCGCGGCGCACGAGACAGGCTTGGGCGCTTTATTCCTGCACTGATACAGTACAACCACCTGAACCCGGCAGCACATGGCACCATCAAACCGCGCACAAAGCTGACGCGCGCTACAAGCTCTCCGTCGCAACAGCGGTGCAACAAACTCACCAGCCGAGAAGCGCATCTCACTCGAGCTCGAGGGCAACGAGCCACCTCACATATCCTTGCATACTTTTGGCGCATGCCCCACGTGCTACCGCACATGCGGCCATGAATAACACGCACAGACCCCTCCCCCGAGAAGCGCGCCTGTGCAAAGCTCCTACAAAAATCTACACCCCAAAATAGAACATCCAGGTCGCCGTCGCTGGCCTCAACTGACCGACGACGGCACCCCCCGCGCCACCGACTCCGCGCACGTGTCACGGCTCACCTCGAGCCCCAAAAGTTAGAGCTCTTGCAGTCGGGGGCTCTAGTAGTCAGGAACTCTAATAGTTGGGGTTGGGCTCATTCTGAACATCGAGCACCTCCCACTCGCGCGACGGGTTGGGCTCCGGCACCGAGTTGATGGTGGCATCGAAGGGCGTGTCCACATACTCCTTGCCCATGACAGCCTCGCCCTCCTCCGAGTGCTCGTACTCGTGGAAAGGCTCGCCGAAAATCTGCAGCGTTTCGGGTCCAGGGTTCGGGTTGGACCAGTAGAATTTAGGAGGATCGGGATTGTAGATTTGGGCGGAAGGAAAGGGGGGGGCGGGGTCTGCGGGATCTGCGGCGCCTTGCGGTAGATTAAAGGCGCGTCTCGACTTACACAAGAGAGCAGACGGGGAGAGGATAGGCAGGTGCACCACAGTTGCACATACACAGACAGAGAGACAGACAGACAACAGACAACACAGGCAGGCAGGCTGGCAGACAGACAGACAGACAGACAGACAGACATAAACAAAAGCACACACTGGTGCATACGCATAGTGATTCGAGACATGCAAGGCGGATGCGCGGGGCTACGAGACACACGCGCACACATGCCACACATGCACACACTGAACACGCGAGGCGGCACTTACTTTGTCGCCAAGACCAACAACAGTGGGGTCATAGGGGGGATCCTGGGTGTAAATCGCCTCAGGGACCTCGATACGAGGTGACTGATCCACGTAGGGGTCTGGGATACCCTCAGTGACCTGCAGGCGTAAGCAGAGATGCAGACATGACACCAGTGCGTGGTGCGTGCATGTGAAAGCAATTAGTAAGCCAAAGATCCCGCTCTCATGTCCCATCTATCAACAAAACAACCCACGCGATGATAGTCTGATGTTTGGATCAAGCAGCACGGACACACGCGCAAGAGCAGACAGGGATCCGGGCAGTCGGGGCTGGCGCTTACATCAGGGTTAGCGCCCGAGGCGATGTTGATGTCCGTCCATTTTGCCTCGTTGGCCAAATCGTACTCGAACTTCATCGAATCATCGTAGCTATGCGCGGCCAAACAGGCAGCGCATGTGTGTGTCAGAACACGGCAGACGGCAAAAGGAGCATGCATTGTGAAGAGGGATAAGCAGAACGCAGCTGGAGACGCTAGCACAGACCAATGTTGCGATTTTGGTTCTGCGGCACTCCTCGCGGACAGGCGCAAGCTCCAGGCTAAATATACGAGAGCACGCGCGATTCTGTACGCACAGGGTCTGGAAACTTACTCAGCATCAAAGTCCTCGAACACATTGCGCTCAGGCTCGAACTCCTTGAATTCGAGCTCGGTGGTCTGGTTGACATTGCCTGTTGCACACACACCAAAAAGAGAAACAGACAATAGCCAAAACGTGAACACCCTTTCTCTTTGTCTTGATATACCCGCGCCATGCCAGCATCTGGTCCCGCCCCAATCATGAGCTCCCGGAAAGCTGCACTCTCGCGGCCGCTTCCGATTTTCAAGCGCACGCCTGTGGACGTTAATCTACAGGCGCCGTCCACAGAACGAAGCTGTCGTATGGTACCTCTGGAACAACGCATAACATCGACCTTTTCATTGACATTCACCTCTCCCCTCGCTTACAGCATGCTCACCGACAACAAGGACAGTGGCGACGACGAGAACAGCCAACGCGCCAGCAATAGTCGCAGCATACTTCCTGTACGTGGGGGCCTTCTGGCGCAATCCCTCGACCTCCTCAAAGGAGCCGTATACAGCAACCATCCTTGCTGCCACGTTTCAAACAAAAGCCCCAGTCAGGAACAACAAGATCGATTCCGCCCAGGACAGCAGGCGGAGCATCTCCCGTTCTGAGAACTTCAACACCACGAGGGTGGGAAGGCCGCCGTGAAAGCATTCACATGCCAGCACAACACGAGGTTTAAAAGCGCAACAGGTCCATTTGACCCATGCATCGCTTCCTGTCACGACTCGCACAGCGGGTATTCAGCCGCCTCGCCAGCAAACTCACATGAAGAGTGAAGTGTCGAAGCCCGCCGCGATGGCTCTTCGGATACAAGTCGATCTCCAGATCGCCCAAATTCTTTAAAAAGTTTAGTTAGGAACCTTTTTGGGAGTAAAACTAAACTCTAAAGGCCTACGAACTTATTAGGGGGCCAGCCCTTAAAGGCCTCAGGAGTTTGTTCTTCCGCTGGACAATCCGTCTGGTCATGGTGCGGTCCATCCTCTTCACAGGTGACTGTCCCGCAGCACGCGAAGTGCACGAGAAAAAGCTCGAGGAGCGTCGTAAGCAGCGGGCGGGTTGTAATCAGGCTGCGGCGGGGGCTGCGGCGGGGACTCGAAGCAAGAGTAACATGAGCAAGACGACTGGAACCGCGACGTACAGGGCGAGCGTCAGTCCTGTCAAGCTGTCCATTAATGAGTACCTTGCACGTCTTGCCTTACATATCACTGGGCCGTCGTGTATAGACCACCATTCAGAAGAGGCTTCACAGGCGCGCCAGGATACTTGGGTGCTGGCCTTGGAGACGCGCGACTTGCTAACTGTCTCGTCACTTTGTGCGGTTGGGTTCCGCGCAGATCATATTGTCGTGCCCAATCCTGACAGCGCAGAGATAGAGGCGATGCGAGGTAAGGTGTTCCAGATTCGGTCAGAGCAAGTCTCGACAAGGATTGCCCGCTCCAGCCCTCTCTTGCACTGCGAAATATGTTGCGTTTTTGTGAGTGTGATGGGGGCCCCGCAAAAATGTCAGAGCTGTCTTACAAAAGACAACAAGAGTCGAAACCAAGATGAGGGACGTTTCCACATGCCTGCCTTACGTCTTCTGGCTGGTGTTTGAGCAGCTCTACGCCCGGAGCTCGTGCTGCTGGAGCTCACCTCGCACGAGCTTATGGAGGCCCTTGGAGACCAGATGAGTCCAGAGTATGCGGGGCTTGTTGCACTGGGCTGGCCAGGCTGCTTCGGCATAGTATGGCTTGACTACTGTGGATCGTTTGCAAGCAGCGCTGGCCGGCAGCGGCAGGTAAACAGCATGTGCACGCACATGCAAGCATGCATGTGAAGGCTCCAGAGACCATCCACTGCAACCAAAGAATGCGTATTGCAAACGCAGGCGAAGACGGCCAGAGTCCTCCTCGCTCCCACTGTGCCCCATTACGTCATCGATCTGCATGTGCACTGTGTGCTTGCGTGTAGGTGTGCATGCACTGAGGGGCAATGCGTGTCTGTGTCAAAACACACAGGGGGACCTGCTTGCGATTCTGAGGTCACGGCTCCTCGCTTGCGGGCATTCGCGTGCCCCCCCCATCCGAGAGGCGCGCGCTGGCAAGCCTACCTGCGTTGGCAAGACTGAGGAGGTAGCGACTCCAGCTGCGCAGGCAGATGGTGGTGGGGGAGCAGAGGCAGGGGCAGCGGAGTGCAAGGGCGGAGCGGAGGAGGCCGATTGCACGGGCGACAGCGACGCACAGAGATACAGAGAGAGAGGGGGAGAGAGAGAGAGAGGCGAGGCAGGGGCGTTGGGGCCGCGTGCGCTCTTGGCGGTGACTCTGTCGCAGCGCGGGAGCCAGAAGATGTACCAGCACGACCTGGTGGACATGGTAGTGCTGTTGGTGCGGCACCTATCAGCAGCCTCGCACCTCACCGCACGCGTCTGCGGCGTCTGCTCTTACAAGATCTCCGCGCCCATGTACACCGTCGCCTTCGCCGTCGAGCGCCACCCCGCTCTCTTGCATCCCATGCGCGCGCCTCCTTCGCGCAGGGAGAGCACGAGCGGCGGCGCTCTACAGGGCGGGCTGTCAGAGGGGAGGGGAGGGGGGCCAGCTGGGGGAGACGGGGGGGGGGGGGG
>JGI24913J38484_100229_pt1 | contig 10603 bp, 13 predicted proteins | sample LinPfosmplate1_FD_38484 | JGI IMG/M metagenome (IMG submission 38484)
TGGTAGAGCCCCGGATTGTGATTCCGGTTGTCGCGGGTTCAAACCCCGTTTCTCGCCCCACATTCTGTCTGCATTTGCAGACAACTTCATTCAAATAAAGCCACAGGAAAGTCTCTTTCCGTGCCCTTTTGCGGGCACTTTATTTGGAGAAGTCTATGGCTTACATTCAGAAAGTGACAAGAAAGAAAGATGTTGTGTACCGTGCATACATCAAGAAAGCTGGACTCAAAAGAGTATCAAAGACTTTCAAAACTAAAAGACTGGCTGTACAGTTTGTCAATAGTATTGAAAGCGATAGAAATAAACTCATCTCTTATAACGACACAAAACCACAAACCAAACTATCAGTAGTTATTGACAACTACCTGTCTAAAGAATACAAAGGTTCAAGACCAAAAGATGAAGAAAGAAAGCTAAATCTATGGGTTGAGCGTATTGGTGATAAACCAATAAGAGATATTGTTAAATCAGATATTAGTACCGCCCTCTCCTTCTTGTCTAGCCGGCTATCCAATGCCACTGTCAATAGATATAAAGCAGCCATATCGGTTGTGTTTTCGTATGCTTGCAGAGAATATGATTTACCCGATAATCCTGTACGCCATATACGCCCCCTACCTGAGAATAATTCCAGGACACGATACCTATCAAATGATGAGAAAGAACGCCTACTTACTGCAGTTATGCATTCCCGATGGGATAAGCTATACCTAATCACACTGCTAGCAATTACAACTGGAGCTCGTAAAGGTGAGCTTACGAGTCTTAGATGGTCTGATGTTGACTTTGATACACAAACAGCATATGTCAGTACAACTAAGAACGGCGAGCCAAAGGTTCTTCCTTTGACTGAACCAACGATAGCCGAACTTCAAAGATTTAACAAACAGGATGGTTCGCTTATATTTGATTCAGCGGTTAAGCCTGGTCGAGCCTATTGCTTCACAAAGCCCTGGAAAAGAGCACTGAAAGAAGCAGAAATAACAGACTTTACCTTTCATTCGTTAAGGCACACCTGTGCATCTTATTTAGCCCAATCTGGGGCATCCTTACTTGAGATAGCGGATGTATTAGGGCATCGTCAAATACAAATGACTAGGCGCTACTCTCATCTCTGTGTGCAAAGTAAACAGAAGTTGATAAATAGTGTACTCGGTGGCATAAGTGCTACATAATATGTTCCAAAGTCACACTAATAATTGTTACTATGTGTGTATCTAATGACTCAACAACAATAAAACAATGAGAACAAGCACAGCATTAATGATTCTTTTCGGAGGAGGACAAGTGGTAGTTGGAATATTTAAAGGCTATATAGATTGGTCGATGCTTGGTATAACCCTTGCATTCATTTATGCAATAGGGAGAATGACCAATGACTGAAGTATCAATAACTAATTTAAGGATAACCAATGAATAAATTAATCATAATAGTACTATCAATATTTAGTCTGCAATCGTATGCAGCCGTACTACCTAATGACTCAGTGGCAAAACAAGTGCAGGATTCACTTAACCGCTCAGCGTGGGTATTAGGCTGGAATGAGGGTGTGTGGATTGACTCGGTAGCAATGCCTTGTGGACTATCAGATAAACATAAAGAAACAATGCTGTCGAAGAGTCTTGATGGGTGGCTTAAGCTGGTAGCAGAAGAAGACACTAGAGCGTTGGGTATGATTGGAATGATGTATTTACACGGTGTAGGTGCTAAACAAGATGAGCAGTTTGGGCTGGGATTCATAAAAAGTGCTGCCAATAAAGGGAGGGCTAACTCTGCCTTCTTAGTTGCATTTGCTAATGTATGCGGTACTGGCAATCTTACTGTTGATTATGTTGAAGCCATTAAATGGTACAAACTAGCTGAAGAGTTAGATAAGGAAGATACATTTAACTTTGACCTTGGCAGCATATATCTTAAAGCTGCTGAACAGGCGACTACTAGAAAGGATTATAGACAGGCTGCTGATATACATAAAGAAGCATTAGCATTAGGCTATAAGCAGTCAGCACCATACCTAACTGCCCTTTATGCAGCTGGTTTAGGAGTTAATGAGGATATGGATAAAGCTCTTGAGTACGCTAAACAGGTTGATGTCAAGACACTATTTAATAATAATGATGACTACAAGGAGTTTGGCGACAAACTTAGCCCCGAGACCATTGTTGCACTTATTAAGATGAATACATCTGCTCGACACAGTGATGTTTATAAACGCTCAGGCGAGTATCACCAAGCTAGGCTAATGCTTAGTTCGGTAGTCACTAAGAATGACCCAATTGGGGCTTATGTTGCTCATAAGGCGGCTTATCAAACTAAAGACTTTGGTTACGCAGCACACGTGCTTAACATAGCTGCTGAGGCTGGTTTGCCTGCTGCACAATTCGAGGTTGCCGATACTTTAAATCGAATAGGTATTGAGCCTAAGCACGCGTCTGAGATGTTCAAGAAGGCGGCAGAGAATGGGTACGGTAAATCGTATTTAAGATATGGCACTGAACTGTACAACAGTGGCAATCACAAAGAAGCACTCAAGTGGTTAAGTAAAGCTACTGAATATGAGGCGGGTACGGCGAACAATAACGGCAAGCCATACATCGGGGTAGCTACTGACAACTATATTCAGTCCGTTGAGTTACTAGCTAAGCTTTATTTTGATGGTAAAGGTGTTGAGCAAGATAAAAATAAGGCAGCTGAACTGATTGATGAGCTAATAAAACAGGTTAATGGAAAGATTAATATTAAGAAGATACAGGTTTCACCCAATGCTGAATGGCGACCTAATAACTTCAATAGTAGAGACGAACAGATACAGTACTACAACAATCAGTTGAATAACTATATGAGCAAGTCTGCTGAATTGGTGAATCTTAAAAGAATGATGATGGATATTAAGCAATGAGACGTGCTTTATGCTTAATAACTGCCTTTCTAAGCTTGAGTGCGTATTCAGTTGAAGGGGTGATGAGCTGCACTATTAAGAAACAGACTGTTCACGACTTTAATAATGGAAAAGTGAGTGAGTTTTCGGGCTATAAAGATTCTATGAAGGTTGGAGATGTTTATAAGTTAAGGCATAGTCTGGATGACAATAAGTTGAATATTGTAATGGATGATGGCTCACTTGTATCTCCTACTGTCTATTATTACGCCAACCTTGATAATTCAAAGATTGATGGAATGTATGGATATGTAAACATACAGCCCAATGACTTGATGGCTGGACATAAAGGTTCTTTTGATAAAGATTCTTTTAGTTTAAGTGTGGGGACAAACTGGATACATAATTTCAAGAGATATCATAAGGATGATTGGATGGGTGTATCTACTTATCAAATTGTTCGAAAAGACTCTATTAATAAGCATACTATATTCTGGAATTGTAAACACGCTACAGACTCTAAATTTGATGAAATATATAATAGATTAAACAGTCTAAAATAGCTGATATTAAAGGGTTTGTGGTATAATTACTACTATGAAAATACCACCTAAAAAGACTAAGAAACCTGACTTAGATGTCTATCCAAAGACTCTCTTTTCAGAGGTAAGTGAAGAACTGGGAGAGGAGTTTAATAGGCTACCTAAACGTATTCAAACTGGATACACAAAAGTCTTCTGGTGTCATAATGGACTTATCAGGCATAACCAACACAATAGAGACCCTGAAAGCTTTGCTATGGGAAGAAGCGAGCTTGAAAGGAATTTCACTAGTCACAAAGATTTTAAGTCGGTAAACAGTAAAGGATATTACTTAAGACCTAAAAGCAATAGATATGGGGTTATTAACAATCAATATGTATTAGAACGAAAGAAGGTTGAAAATTCAGTTGAGTATAGACCAACAGAATGGATAACAAAGACGGTTGAAGCCTTTGAATCTTGGAAGGAAGGTGGAGTAGGCGGAAGTAAGAGTGGCTATCAGTTGTCACTTAAGATTCGCGACCTAGTGACAGCCTGGCACGCGAAGTCCTCTGAAGAGCTAAGTGATGACAGGGGGTTTGTTAATCATAAAGGTGAATCAATCTTAGAAATCGCCACTAAGTTGGGTGGTGGCATCAGTAGAGATAAAAGCAGTACACCTAGTGAGGTGAATGTTAGTGTGTCGGTACAGATAGACAAACACTCACTAGACCACCACAAGAAACAGGTTGAGATTATTCAAAGGGAGTTAGAAACCAAGAAGGTAAACACACTTACTTTTAACAGTAAGGAGTGGAATGAAGTGTCATCAAAGGTAGTAATAAACGAAGAAGGAGAAGAAGGAGAAGAAGGAGAAGGAGGAGAAAGGGAAAGGGAAAGGAAGGAGGATGAACACAAGGAGACTCTAGGGTGGGTAAATAGAGATACGTCACTACAATCCCTTCTATCAAAGGACTTTACACTCGAAGGAGCTAAGCAGAGACTAATTGAAATCAACACACTACTGGTCACTGCAAGAGAGAATAAAGATTCAACCATTCCTGTTATTTATACAGAAGTATCGACTGGAAGATATACAGCCAAAGGTGCAGTGCTGCAGGGTTATCATAAGAGTGTCAGATATGCTGCACTTAAAGGCTGTTATGAATATGACCTAGAGGCAGCACACCAAAACATACTAATACAATTGTTAGACAATAAAGATAGTAGCTTCCCAGAATTAGATGTTGTTAGAGAGTATGTAGCCAATAAGAAACAAGTTAGGAATAGACTGGCTAAAGAGTTAATTACATCAGTTGGTACTGTTAAAGAGATTATTCAAGAGTTGACATATGGTGCACAGCTAAGCCGTAGCCCTAAACAATCAATCTACAAAACCTGTAAGAGTGATAATGATAAGGAATTGCTAAATAGAGTAGTAACTAATGAATGGTTAATCAAACTAGCTGCCACATTCAAATTAGCCCATACACATCTTATTGGGAATGACAAAGAGTTAGTGAATGTAGTTGGCATTAAGTTTGATTACGAGAAGAAAAAAGGTAAACCAGCAGAGATGGCTCACATACTTCAGGGTTACGAAAGACTGGTACTGGATACAATCATTAAATACTCAAATAGAGATGATATCACCCTTCTAGTTCACGATTGTGTGGTCTTTTACAACAAACAATCAACTGACAAATTATCTCAAATAGTTGAACAGGAAACAGGACTATGTCTTGCTTTCTCAGAAGAGGAATATTAGTTAATTTATCCTATTTTACAGGGCATAATATAAGCCCATTTTGACTATAAATAGTGTTAGATTACAACTGATATTCCTACAATATATAGCACCCCTGTATGGGTAAATATGGAGCTTTCAGAGGGCATTCTAAATCACTAATTGGAGACACTAATAGCTACTAGTCATAGGGTTCTAATCTCAGGGCACAAATCCCTTATTTTTACTTAATAATCAACTACTTGTATAGAATATAAGGAGGTTGATTTAGCAAGTCTTGTATTATTTGATAAAAACGTATTTCAAGTATACAATATAGATTAATTCAATCCATATATTTAATTAATGTCAAAAACAATTAATAAGCCAGATTCCATAGAAGGTGTAATATGGATGCTATCCTTTATGCTAATTGCATATATAGCAGTTATACATCTCCCGTTGCTATCTTCTGCCCCTAATGAACTAGGATTCATAACTTTTTTACTTGAAGCGTCAGGAGTATTCATTCAAGGTTTTGTTATTTATAAAGTTTCACAAGGTATAAATTGGGCTAGATTAATCACTATTGCAGGCAACACTATAATTCTTATTTTTATTATAGGAATTGTAGTCTTTCAAGGGTTGAATGGATTATTTTCACCAGATTCATTTTTAAACTCAATTGGTTTTGATACTGAAATTATGTCTGAGCACCCAATTTTGACTGGTGGCTTTGTACTACTATTAATATCTACAACCTATGAACTTAGTTTTACCTCAGAGACATTAAACTGGTTTAAAAGTATTAAAAATAAAATAGATTTAAAAACCAGAACACAAAGGTTCTTGAAGGGGTTCTCGTTATATATTTTTATAACTTCTGGTTTAATGCTTGCTTTAGAGGTGAAGACCTTTGATTATATTAATAAGTACGGTTCTGATTCCTTAAGTGCCATTCAGATTCCAATATCACCTAGTATGGAAGATGCACTAGCAATCGGGATATCTATCCCCTTAGCAATTGTAACTTTAATATGGTTGTACTACCTTGTCGTATTTACACTTTTTCCTTTAATATTTAATAGGAATGGGAAGGTTTCTAGTGAAACATCTAATAGTAACGATTTGAATGATGATGATAATTATATAGTCGCCTACAATGAAGTGGAAACTATGAATATTGAGAGTGAATCTCTTTGGATTAAAGCTTACGCCCTGGCTGAAGGTGATGAAATAAAGCAAAAAGCTATTTATGTAAAGTTAAGAGCTAAAGAGCTAGATGAAGAGAATGAATAAGTCTTTATTACATCTAAAGAGTGATGATTAAGAAGTTATTCATAATTATATTTTTACTATTAACTGCCACTGCATCAATTGGAGAAGGTGCTTACGTAACTGTGCATCTACCAAAAGGAATTTCTTTAGATGTTCCGAGGAATTGGGTGTCTCTATCAAATAATGAGAAGATAGATTTAACGGCTTTTGCTGAAGCAGCAGCTGAGGGAATAATAGACTTAGAGGATGAGCTTGAAATACTTCACTTTGCTGCAAATTATCACAACAAAGAAGGCAAAACAGAGGCTTTGGTTAATCTTAGATACTACCCTGATAATAAACTGACTCAGAAAGATGTAAAAGAAGAGATGTATGATTTGATAATAGCAATGGCTGACACCCAGAATGAAAGCAATATGCGTAAATTACTTGATAATGTGGGACTAAAGGTTCTAGAGTGGAAAGGAATGAGAAAAGAGAGTATTGGGGGTCTGATTGCTATTGTGACAGAATACAGAAGGACTGGTAGCTTTGCAGACTCTGGAAGAGTTAGATTAATGATGTTTAATAATGGAAAAGACTCTTTTCATATGACAGTATCTTATGATGATAAGAAGTACAATAGCTTTATGTTAGAAGCCATTACAGATAAGATAGTCCGTTCACTATCTATTGGGAGTGATTTATGAGAAAAGCATTATTATTTATATCAATACTTTTAACTTATTCAATGGCACAATCAGAACTCTTTGGCCTATTTGGGACTACTATTGATACATCTGACCGTGGTATTACCATTAGTAACACTGACTTTGAGCCAGTAGATTTTATGATTTTCCCTGAAGATGAGGAAGAAACTAGATACTTTTCTGGCAAGTTATTAAATAGATACACTTCTAAAACCATTACCCAAGTAACAGTTCAAATTACAGTAAAAGGATGTGATGGCATTAGTTGCACAACTTACGATATAAAAGAAGTGGACTTGTTTGACTTTAAAGATAATAACTTACCTCCAAATCAGGCTCGTTATTTTAGCAAGAAGTTTGAACACAACATTCCTGCAGAAACGAATAGCTACTCGTTTAAAGTCATAAAAGTTAAGGGTTATTAGGTAGTTACTATGAGGTGTAACAATTTATTATTACTTTTGTGTATTTTAATCAGCACTCCTTATGTTAAGGCAGAAAGCTTCACTCTAGATGTGGGAAATACAACTATTAATATAACCAGTCCTGATGGTTTTTATAAAGTAAAGTCATCAAATCAAGTTGCATCTAAACTTGCCAAAATGGTAACAGCACCATCAAATAAGTTATTAGCAACATTACTAACCAAGGATGATATAGAGCTTTCTAGGTCTGGAGAGTTTCCATTAGCAAGCGAATATATGCTCATCCAAACCCCTATAAAGCTTTTAAAATATAATTTATCTGTATCTAAATTTAAGGAGTTAAAGGACTTAATAAAGCAGCAGCAGCATACCTTTATGAGCAGGCACAAAAAGAAGATGGATGCGATAGTAAAAGGCATATCATCTAAATTTAATAATGAATATGGCGAGGGGTACGATATGGAGTTGAGCGATTCTGTGTCATTAGGGATTTTCTTAGACAAGAGTGATGCAGTTGGATTGACGACAGTGACGACAAATAATCTCGTAGATTTAGGAACTTCGTACAAAGTTATTGGCTCGTCAACAACTATGCTAGTAAATAATAAATTACTCTTTATTTATGTTTATAAGACCGTTGACAATCTTAGTAGTGATAAACTTTGGGTTGAAGCAAAAACCAATGAATTTGTAGACTTGATTCTGGAAGATAATGAATAAGGGTGAATTATGAAATATAAAGCAGTTATGCTTACAGTATTGCCCTTATGATGAGCGAATGAGATTTATACTTCTCTTACTTATTCTAGCCCTAACAACAGCCCAAGCAAGTCTAGGTACATTCAAAGATGGTAAGTTCATCTTCCCAGGTACTAACATCCCTTACACAGGCAACTTAGATGTTCTTAATAATGACTGGGGTAAAGATGCCGTTGAGATTAACAGGGATTATGTTGATGGCATTATTCAAGGTACTGAGAAGTCATACTATCAATCAGGTAAGTTAAAGTCCGTTGGCTTCTTTAGTAAGGGAAGACTAGAGGGCTTTGTAACGGCTTATTATGAAGATGGTTCTGTTGAAGCAAAGGTCTTATATAAGAATGGATTAAAGGAAGGCAGAGCGTTGTTTTATTATCCTAACGGCAACAAACAGGTAGAACAGTTCTATGTCAATAATGAACTGGATGGCTTAAACACGACTTGGTTTGAGAGTGGCAACTTAATGGAAGTAGTTACTTACTCAAAGGGGATGCTTCACGGAACAGGCAAGACCTACTACGAGGCTGGTGGTGTGTTTGAAGAAGTGAAGTTTGAATACGGCACACCTAAGTTTATGCGTGTGTATCGTGAAGATGGTACACTGGCTGATGAGAAAGGTTTTTTTGATAAGGAAGTTATTAAGAGGATTGTAGGATGAATACGAAATAGACCCCTCATTAGAAGGGTCTTTTAGTCTATTACTTTAAAAAGTAATAATATTGTATTATGCCTACTTATCGTTTACCAATCTTTCATTGCTTTTTTGAAATCTTGGTTTAAGTAAAGCTTTTTGAGTTCCTTTTAAATCATCCATCATTGTTTCAATCAAAATAAAGGTTTGATATCCCCCTTCAATATCAAATACTTCTTGTTCAATTATGTCGTAACCAAATGAACTGTAACTTAAGTGGTCTCTATAATTTTTAACCAGTCTATCTTCAGAATATTTCTTAGTCAGCCTTCCAATTAACTGGTCAAGAATCTGTTTTTTTGCATCAATCGTCGCCTTCTCTCTTGCTAGGCTTATTTCATTTGCACTTCCCGTACCACAAGATAGTAACTTTTCTCCAGTGATTATTTCTGGGGTTATGTTAGAAAACATTCCTGTTTCTTCAATATCATTACACCATTCTGGTATATCATCAGCACTAATGCGAATAGGGCTAGTGCCACACGAAGCTAATAATAGAGAAGATACAACTACCAATAATAAACGATTAAAACTCATTAGAATTCCTTATAGTTAAACAAAGGTTCATTATATACCACCCCAATACGGCACAGTAACAGTATCAAAAGTAATCAATGTTTATGATGGTGATACCTTCAGAGTAGACATAGTATAGTAGGCAAGAACATAGCTATTAGAGTGAATGGAGTAGACGCTCCAGAGATACGAGGAAAGTGTCAGTATGAGAAGGATTTAGCCCTTAAAGCAAGAGACTTTGTAAGAGTTAAGCTGGCTAATGCTAAAGAGATTAAGTTGACTAATCTTCAGAGGGGTAAGTACTTTAGAGTAGTTGCTAGTGTGCTGGTTGATGGTGTTAGTTTGGAGCAAGAGCTGCTTGATAATGAGCTGGCTTATGGTTATGATGGTGGTAAGAAATTGGATTGGTGTGAATAGGAGTTAAATATGGATTTCAAAAGTAGATATTTTATAGGCGTTATAGCCGTAATAACAGTAGCTATATCAGGCTGCACTACAACCAGTGAGCCTTTACAGATTGAACGGAAGGGTAATGTTTATGATGTTGTTGCGTGGTCTTGTTATGATACTGGTGATTACTATAAAAGTAATGTATCTTTGTTAGCTTGGTATACGCCAGATGATAGTGAATATGGCGTAATTGAGTTAGGTTCTAATGATAGGTTTCGTGCTAAACATTCCCGTCCAGGAGTGCAGCATAAGTGGGATTGGGATACGTATCGGTTAACTATAGGGGCTGATGGAACTGGGTATTATTTTGATTTCTCAAGGGTTAAAACATTTGATGAGGAGGTTACATCTAGTGAGGTATATAACTGTATAAGGAGTTAGATTGGAAATTACTACATTTCACATCTAGGTCAGTTTCACCTGTCACCCTTCTCTTTCAAAAGGGTGGGGTAGGGTCTTAAATCCGAGGCTTTAGTATCATAAACGCGTGCCCTTTTGCGTGCCCTTTGTGCCCACACAGGTTGATACAAGATACTTAATATGATATAATATTGTCTTTAATAAAGACTTACTTTATGTCTTTATTTGATTGATAGGCTCACCTTTACGCGATAGCGGAAAGGACGTTGAGCGGAGCGAGACAGTTGGTAGAGCCCCGGATTGTGATTC
>JGI24913J38484_100067_pt1 | contig 10549 bp, 14 predicted proteins | sample LinPfosmplate1_FD_38484 | JGI IMG/M metagenome (IMG submission 38484)
GGCCGCCCTTCGGGCTGCCTTCGGGCCGCCCCTTTTTCGAAGGGCGGCCCGAGCGGCGGCCCTTTTTCTGTAAGGGCCGCCCTCATTTTGAGGGTGGCCGCCCTGCTGCCACACGGGCGCCCCCCCCGGCCACCATGGGCGGCCCATCGGCCCAGCGGCGGCCACATTCGGGCCGCCCTCAATTTGAGGGTGGCCGCCCTGACGGTTCCTCACCCAGCACGGAACCTAGAATCTAGGTCGGCGACCTAGTCGTCCCAACGCCACCTGACGCGCCCAGAAAGCCGGCTGGCATCATTTCTTTTGGCAGCCACCGAGAGCCAGTGCCTACCTGCCTGTAGCCGCGCTGGCGATCTTCTGGCGACTCTTCTTGGTCGCTTGCGAGGGCCTGCCGTGCCCTCTATAAGGCTGCCGACCTGGATTCTAGGTCGGTCTGGGTATGGGATATTCCGAGCAGTTCCAGGCTGAACGCGGCTTGGTGTGCCCTAGGTAGACAGTCTACAGGCACACACCACTAGAGTAGCATTGGAAATAGGGGGGGACGTGGAAGATGCAAAACACGACTTTGGTTATTGAGGGTGTGGCTCACCCTTAGCTTACTGAAGCGACAGCACAATGTGCGTCCGTGAATCAATAACGGGATCGAAGATGCGAAACGAACACCACCCTGCAAGTGCAGTCTAGAAACAGTCACACACTGTAACACAGTACAGAGTGTAAAAGCGGGATGCTTTCATATCCCCTTGTAGGCTGCACACAGTTGCAGGAATAGTGATATCATTTCGGTCCGAACGGGCAGGGACAGCTGACCTGCAGGAAAGAAGCCGTAGCTTGGATGATGGAGTCGGGGAAGGTCAGGCACGCGAGGAAGCGCGCTCCGACGGCATTGTCGCACAGCGTTTGACCTACGGGGCGCTCGCTGTTGAGGGTCTGCAAGTGCTGGTCGAGGAGCCGAACGGAGTTAGGGTTGATGCCGAACTGCGCCAGCTTGGTCGACTGCCACTCGGAGTTCTGGTTCTCCAGCTTGAGGTTGCCTCCCTGGATGCCGTACCAGGAGTCGGCGAGGGCGAGAGCAGCAAGACCATAACCTTGAATTCCGGGGGCGGCGAGCGCCTGGCGGAAGGCCGGGCACTCCATGTGCTTGCGGATGGCCGTGTAGCACTTCTTGGAGCGCACGAGGCGAAGGCGTGTCGCCTTGGCAACCTGCTGGGCGTTGCCGTGGAACGGGTTCCCGGGCGAGCCCTCATCCGACTGGAGGAGGTGCTCGGCGAGCGTGCACCCGGACTCGTCGGTCTCCGCCCAGAGGCCGCCGATGAGCGAGGGCTTGAAGATGCGGGTGTAAGCGACGCCCTGCTCTCCATAGAAGGGCGCGCATACGGGGTGTTTCTTTGGATCGTGGATAATGGAGTTGGACATTCTCTTCTGGTTGTCGTGGGACTTGACGCTTGTACTTGACCGTACCTGCTCGCAGACGCGCGAGGCTCCGTGTCCCACCTAGTCCAGCTCGATCTCTGAGTGGGGGTACCAGATGAGGGTGTGGCTCACCCTTAGCTTACTGAAGCGACAGCACGATGTGCGTCCGTGAATCAATAACGGGATCGAAGATGCGAAACGAACACCACCCTGCAAGTGCAGTCTAGAAACAGTCACACACTGTAACACAGTACAGAGTGTAAAAGCGGATGCTTTCAGTTCTCATCCTCCCTCAGCCCCTGGCTTTAGTGCCTCATGCCTTGCCCGCGGCGCGTCTACGCGTCACCCCCATCGAAAACACTCGGCTTGCAAGATGGTCGCGACGACGCGAGTCGGGAGCCCCTGTAGGGCGGCAGCGACAACTGTCATATTCGCGCTGCTCTGCGATTCGGCCACCAGCTTGCCCGGGGATGACCTGTACGCTGTGTATGAGGCCAAGCAGCAGAACAAGCTCTTGGCTGCTGCAAACACGACAGGCCACAAATTTCTCAAGCGCATCCACGAGTTCGACCAGAGTATCGAGCGCATACTCCTTCAGTACTTAGGCCGCAGTAAAGTCGCGCAGCACATTGCGCCGTACGTGCTTTGTGTCGGTGCCAGACTTGGCGGCGAGGTTCGTGCATTCCAAGCCATCAGCAATGTCAAACTGGCAATTGGCGTGGATATCGCGCCAGGTGAGAGGAATCCCCTCGTAATGTATGGTGACGCGCACGAACTCTCGCAGTTCAAGGCAGCCACGTTTGGTTGCGCATACTCCAACGTGCTCGACCATATCTTGCACGTTGATCGTTTTGCAAAGGCCACCTGGCGTGTGCTGACAGCTGGCGGCAGCCTCATGGTCGATTTACCCGAGCAGCCGCTGTGCAAGGACATCTGGGCCGTGCACGACTTGGTGGTTGAGCATCAGCTCTTGGTCTGCCAAATCGAATCCGCAGGATTCGAGGTCGTGGAACACGTTCGAGAGCCCTACTTCTGGAGAAAGCGGTTGCAGGGCTACATGAACCGGTACATCTTTCGCAAGGTGTCAGCAGATGCTGCTGGCCAGAAGGGCTGCAAGGCCGTGCTTGCCCAGCCGCCACGGCATAATATGGCCCGATTGATTGCTACTATCGGGAACGAACCTGCCCGCAACCAGATGTTCCTTGGCCCCAGCGCCCAGGAATGTTCACTTTTACTACCGCGTACTGGGCTTCCCCGTGGTCTTTCGGGCGCAGCCCGACAGGGTGAGCACCCTACCAGAGATTCTCGGTAGCGTCGCAACTCGTGTCTCCTCCCCGCGTCCTGTCCTCCCCGCGCCCGAAAACTACAGCGCCCATAGACCCGTAGTTTCCCCCCGTTTCGATCCATATCGAGCTCCCAGCGATATATATCGCGACATTCGCCCGAGGGACCTTCCGCGGTCTCCTCGCGCTAGCTCTCGCCATGGCTCTCGCCACCACCACCACCACCACCGCCACCACCACCACCACCAAGAACCCAAGAAAGAACTAAGAACCCAAGAAAGAACTAGGCACACCCAAGAACCTGCACACCCAAGAACCAAGAACTAAGAGTGATAGACCCCAAGAACTGGCCCCAAGAACTCGCCCGCACACCATGCCCGTTGGCGTTGCCCCCCGCACATCTTTGCGCTCGTTCGGAGACAGCTGGGACAAACCCGGAACATATTTAGACATGGGATATAAAATTATATAGGTACTACCATATGGGGGAGAACACAATATGGAAAATAGAAAAAATACACAGCCAACCAAAATACACAGCCAACAGGATCCATGGACAGGACCCATGGATCCAGGTTGGATCTGGTATGGTCCGTATCTCGGGCAATCTGCCCCCGCATCTGCAATCAGAAGCCGATCTGCCGGTACATATGCAAGGTAGCGCGTCATCGAGCGACGAGCCGATCTGCGCGCTGATGGACTCGGTGACGAGCACTTCCTCCATTGCGTGTGTCGATAGTCCGGAGGCGATGAAGACGGTTGACGAGGGTGCCGGACAGGAAGGCGTACGGTAAGCAGCAAGCGATGCCGATGATGAAGGAGGCGTCGGGGCTCGAGGTTCAGGCGAAGGCATTTGCCTACGCCGATTATTGCACGATCAGTTTTCGCGTCGTGCCGATCTCGATTCTTCAGGCAGCAAGCGTGGCGTGGCAGCGGACGCGAAGCTCCCATGGTCGCACGAAAGCAAGTTTAAGGCATAGCCACCCTTAGTCTGCTGGAACTCCTTCGAGACGCACTTGAGCTCAAAGCCGAGCGTGGCAGCGTACGTTGCAGCGGCACCAAAGAGCGTATTCTCGTCCGGGTTGTCGGGCATGATCGAGATGCGCACGTCCTCCAGCATGGCCGTGCACTCGTGATCCTGCAGCAGCACCCAGAGCGCATCCGCCATGCACGTCCGCTTGGTACCCGAAGCTAGCGCACCCCCAAGCTCTTTGAAAACACGCCGACCCCTGTCGACGTATCCACCCTTCTTTGGCTTCTTCGCGGCCTCGATCGCGCGTCTTGCCCCACCACTCTTCTTCGGCGCCCGGTCGGGGTTTGCCTTCCGCTTCTGCTTGCCAGCTTGAGCTGCTGCATGGATGGTGAGGCCCATGGGTGGGCTCGGCAGCCATATGATCATGTGACCTGGGTCGGCGTCCCTGAGCAACAGCGTACCCGACTTTTGCATTTACGGCACGCTCGGTGGCCCTTGAGCGGATCCGGCCTCGCGGCAGCTGTGGAAGCCGCCCACCGCCGAACGGCAAGATGTCTGAGTGAGCTAATATGTTCTCCTGACTCGGGAGAATACGTTAGTTCACTGTAGATTCTCACCATTCGGCGGTGGGCGGCCTCCACAGCTGCCGCGAGCGTAGTATGTCTTACTTCTAACCGACAGCCCCTTTCTAAGCACTTAGGCATGTTCCGAGGATTGGGGGTCGAAACTTAGCTAGAGGTCACCCCTATAGTTTGCCATGTATTGTGAGTGTATGTACTTAGCTAGTCTGAGCCAGAAGGAATTGGCCCAGTTCGGCGAAATCAGCCGTCACCGCGTAGGGTCCCCGAGAGGGTTGGTCTTGGTGCGCGCACCGGGCACCGCCTCGTGTGGGTGTGTGGGAAAGCATTGGTAACATACGCGTATAGCCCCCTGGGCTCCCTAACGCCTACCCGGGTCCGGAAGTGTCACTAACCCGACTCTGGGCCACCCTGGTCCGCGTTGGGAAGCCCCACAGGCAGAGTGCTGGTCACTCGGGCGTGAGCCCAAGCCACCGGCCTAGCACCGGGTCATGCCACCACGCGCGCTGTCGCTCAACAGCACGTCCCGGTCAATGGCGGACACCTTACATGTGTCCTGTCGGCAGCCGATTGCACCTCCTCAGCACCAGTCCCAAGCAAGCGCGCGCGATTCTGAGCTCGGCCTGGCACCTCGGTCGTTGTCAACGATGCTGGCGTTGACCGACAGCCATCACAATGCGGGTGCGCCAGAGGCATCCAGCAGCCTGGCGAGTAGCGGTAAGGTAGCAGTGAAGGTGGGTGACGCTGGGAGGTGCCCCTGACCAGCACCGTCGAGGTGCTTCGACCACACGTCGGCGGTCGAGAGCTGCAACGGTCGTCGGCGCAGCACTGGCTGCAGGTCGAGAACCAAGAGCGCGCTTGCTGCCCCTGTTCAGCCGTGGCCGTCGCCCTGGCGATGTGGTGGGCTAGGTACGCGACAGCACGGGCACAGCGCTCCACAACGGACGCGCCGCGCACGCCACGAGGTTCGCGAACTCGCCAAGTCTTACAAGGGTAACTTCTGCCCGGCGGCAGGGAAGGAAGCGAGGCAGGGGTCGACGCCAGCGCACCCGGCCCTGGGGGTCGCAGGCGTCGGTTTCAGGAGCTCGCCGGTGGGCCGATCGTTCCGATGGCGTAGCAGTTGCTGCGGAACGATCAGCTCGTGCTCGATTTCTGCCCGGAGCTGAAGGACGCCTCCTTCGAAACGCTCGGCGCCAAAGTGGCAGAGCTGGGGCTCACCCTCGACTTCGACATCGCCGCCGAGCTGGCACGAATCGACGCGAAGAAGCGGCGCCGCCCGGCGTGCACGGCGTTGCGCGCCGCGCTCAGGAACCAGATCCACAGAGCCCTTGGTGCCGAGCTCAAGGCGCGGCAACGGGCGGAACAAGAGGCAGCAGGCCACTCCACCCTGGCCCTGCTCCCAAGCGCACCGTACGCACTTGTTGGTGACCTTGCCTTGGTTATCGGCCTCGGCCTCGGCCTCGGCCTCGGCCTCGGCCTCAGCCTCAGCCTCAGCCTCAGCCTCAGCCTCAGCCTCAGCCTCAGCCTCAGCCTCAGCCTCAGCCTCAGCCTCAGCCCCCATCGCCGCCCGCGCCGCTGTATGACGCCATGTGACTCCAAAAGAACACCAAAGTGGGCTTGTGCCTGCTTTGCTGCACCCCATAACAAACTTGGCCAGAGGCCAACATCATAAGGAATGCACCTCCTGATTCTCAGGTTCGCATCACGGACCAGGCACCCAATCAAGAGAGGGAGGGGGGAAGAAATGGGCCTGGGGGGGTTTGGGGGGGCCGGCCCGGAGGGCCCCCCCAACGTCACTGAAGGAGCCGGCCAGGCTCCGCCACCAACCGGGTGCCTGCGCCCTTATTCATATTCTATATTTCGACAGAGGCTATAACTTGGAGTAATGGTTGGTTGGTTGCCCAGTACCCGTGTGTGTGTGTGCGCACCGCCGTGTTGAGTTGAGGCCTGGCACTCTGAGGTTGCCTTGAGAAGGTCGATACACGTACATGGACGTCAACAGGGCCGCCACTAGCATTCAGGTGCGGTGGCGGTATGTGCACAAGTGCCTGCCAGATCTTCTTCGGCTGCTGAGAACGATACCCACCACCAACCCCGAGAAGCTTGAGCCCCTGCGTCGGCGGCCACGAACAACCGACGGTCGGGGCGCAGTCGGCTCGCCTGGCGTGCTAACGGTCTCCCGCGGCCGACATCCCGGAAGCTTGCACGCGTGCATGCACCGCGAGGCCCCGTCCTTTGCGACGTTCACGGCATTCAGCGCGGCGGTCAGCCAGCACAAGGCGGGCGGCAAGGAGACGCCGGCGCGGCCAAGCGCGCTGCCCGACGAGAAGGGCGCCTACGCGACGCTCGCCGAGCTGCTGGAGTCGCGGCCCGTGGTCGGCGTGATGGGTGGCTATCATCCACCTGCGCCAGTCGAGACTTACTTTGCCCTGGGCGCCCAGTTGGCGCGCGATGGGTTTCACGTGCTGACCGGTGGCGGCGGCACGATGGCAGGAGGACCGGTGACCTCACTGCTCGCGGGCTTCAGCTCGGTACGCGGCCGCGCGGGGCGGGCCATCGGCGTCGTCCCCGAGGGCGCGACAGAAGGGCTCAACCCCTTCAACGACACGCTCCTCTTCACGAACCTGCCCGCAGGCCATGCCTACCCCAACTCGCGCAATCACCTCAACGTCCTCCTCTCAGACGTCATCGTCGCGCTCGCGGGCGGTCCCGGCACGCTGCACGAGATTGGGCTCGCCCGGCACTACAGCCGCGCGCTCGCAGCCGATTGCTACTGGCGTGAGATGGCGGCCGTGCCAGACGAGGTGGGCGCACCTGCCACTTGCCATGCATACCCTGCATAAGCTCTGCAACCCTACACAGCGCCACGCACACGCCACGTACGTGCCACAACACATGCCATGCCACATGCCATGCACACACACACAAGGTGGGCGCGGTGCCGGCTGATGGATTCGGATTCTTGGCAATGCCAAAGTTTTGGGAGGCGAGCGGTGGCACGGCGGCGGCGGCAGCTGCTGGCGGCGGTGGCGGGCTGAGACTCACTGCCGAGGGCCGCAGGATGCGTGAGGGCGTCGCGGAGCGGATGTGCGGGCTTGGGTCGCAGTGCTACTTCACCTCGCTCGAGGCGCTGCCCTACGTCGCGAGCGAAGCGCAGCGAGCGTGGGGGCTCGATCGAGACACGGGAGGCCCGGTGTAGAGGCGTGTGTGAGGCGTACCGTAGGGTGAGAGCACGCGAGCCCCGGGCAGGGCGAGTGTGGGACCAGGGTTCGCGCGCTTTATAATCGCCGCACACCCAGCGCACTGCGCAGACCGAACTCCGAAGGGACAACGCGACACGATCACGAAAACCGAACAGAGGTGTGTGAGCGAAGCGGTCTCGGCTGAGCCTCTTTGGCAGAAAAGCCCAAGACTTTATGACAAACCACCTAACGGGTGGCCCCCCCGTTCCCCTTCTTCCGCGCGTGCTTTAGACTAGAAAGCGAACCCACCTTTTTTATTAGTACTAACAAAAGCTCGTCACTGCACACAAGGCCCACCACTGCGACGGACATGCGCCTACACAGACCCGGGATTATTATTGACTCACGAAGCAGTGTGGTGGTTCGCGGCGTGTGCTTCAAGTTCAAAAGTGTGTGTCCAAAGCAGGGCGTATGCCCCGCCTCAAGGTCCTCCCACACGAGCCCTGCCCATCAGCCGGGACACTAACATCACAGTACCGGCAGCCCACACCCTGACACGCGTGGGTGGGGCCAAACCGCCACGCCACGGGCGCCAGCCTCCACACAGCGAAGACGGGCAACGAAGCCCACCGCTGTGGTGACTCTCGCCTTCATACCTTCAGTACACACCTCGCCCGCCGGCCTCCTGGCACGGCAGCGGCCAGGACGCGCCCAAGCACTCAGCGGCACGCCAGGGGTAGTAGCGGAGACGGCGCATCAGAGACACTTCTGCAAGAGATCTGCGGACGGTACGAGCGCTGTTGGCTATCAGCGCTCCCACAGGCGCGCCCTCATCCGAGTTTCGGTTGGATAGGGTGTTAGCGGGCCTTCCAGAGGTTCAAGACCGGGTGGTGACGCAGCGCGCCTGCATGGTTCACGCCTGGCTCGTGGTGTGCACTCGGTCCGGCAGCCGGCGCCGTTCAAGCTTTCGGCCTCTGTTTGCCGCGTCACCTGCGCATCCAGGGGGTTGCCCCACGTGTGCTGGGCGCGCGGCTGCCGTCAGACCGGCGCTGAGAGGTCATGCTGGGCTCTGGGCGGGCTTGGCGGCGAAACCTGCGCCATTTGTGAGCGATACCGTCGTCGCTCCAGCGCGAGGTGGAGCAATTGCGGGTCTACGAGGCGGAGTTCGAGAGGCGATGCATGATCGAGCACGAGTACGCCATGTTCGCGGACTGGCTACGCGCGCGACCCGACCGTATCTACCCCCCGAGCCTTACCCTTTTAAGGGCAGACGACAGAGGCAAAGGCCGAAGCCGCCGCAGATCGGCGCGCTCGGACCCAGAGTGTACCATGTCGTCCGATTGTGTCACGATGATCAAGGCGTACCTCGATGGGGGCGATCGCGATGGCTTTGGTAGCCGTAACCCCTTCGATAACTTCAGTGGCGAGGGGGGCACTGAGGGTTTGGCCAAAGCCTTAGCCGTCGACGTCAAGACGTCTGATTGCCCCGACGAGGACACGCGCTTCTCGGCGATGCTCTTCGGCAAGCTCGTGGGCGCATCGCCGATCGGCCCCGAGGACCGCATGATGGTCCAGATGTTCATGGAGGTCGCGTACGAAGACAACGTGACGTCTTTCAACAAAGGCCTCTCCATGATCAAGGCGGTGGCGCGCGCGGCGGCGGTGGTGGAGACCACCGGGGCGCACGGGGGGCGGCGGGTACGAGTGCCCGCCCGGCGTCATGGTGGGCGAGGAGTTCGTCGAGGCGGCGACCGAGTCGTCGAAGACGAAGTTGGGCCGATGCGTGTCGATGGTTGGCACGTCGAAGGGCCCGGCCGAAGTCGAGCTCGCGCAGGCGCTGCGCGACTGGTGGGCCGCGTGCGGCTTCCACATCGAGAGCCACATGGAGGAGGGCTGGCGCGTGGAGGGTCCGAGCTTCTGGGTGGTGCAGATTCCGCTCATGGGCGTGACGGTCAACGCGACCAAGATGGAGAAGCTGCGAGCGTGGCTCGGGACGGGGCCGAGGTCCTCGTCCGTGACGCAGGTGAAAGAGGTGCGCAAGGAGCTGGCGTCGGAGCTGGCGGACAAGGCGCGGATCAAGGAGCCGGACCCCGAGAAGATGTTCATCAACGTGCTCGGGGGTAAGAAGGGTGACCCAAAGCTGGAGGTGGCCCGCGGCGAGCTGAGCGAGCTCGGGATCGTGACCGAGCTCACCAAGGGACCGTTGGTGGTCAAGACCAAGGGCAAGACGAAGGGAGGGGGGCAAGACTCGGTGTGGTACCCGCAGCCGCTGCAGGTCTCCTCGACGTACGCGTTCTTGCACCGCTCGATCGACGCGGCCTACGCGAGGCTGAAGAGCCGGGACCCGGAATTCGAGATGCGGCTGGGAGGCGACCGCGAGACGCCGCACTTCGCGCATAACACATGGCGCCGTCTGGCCGCAACCGCCGCGCAGGCGTCGCTGACCGCGAAGAGGTGCGAGTGCGTATGTGGTTCACTAGTTGTATGATTGTTGGTTTGGATCGGTAGTCGCGGAGCGTTTCTGGGTGTGCATTCAAACCAATTGAATCTTTGAGGGTATACCGGGTGCCTTTCTTCGGGGGAGGGGCCCTGTCTTAGCCCTGTCTGGCCGGGGCGCGGGAGTTCCACCGCGTTGTCCCCCGGTCCAAGTAGCGAGCGCCCCGCGGCTTGGAGGCAAGCGCCGGACTGGTCTGCCAATGACCGAGGGCCCTGCGCGTGAGGACTCGCCGTAGCGCCCCACGTGTCGTCGGCCGCCCTCTGTCCCGATGGAGCCGCGGGAGGCGTGGTTGGCCGCACCCAAGGCGCCCGGGTCCCCGGTTCTTTAAAGTATAATTATTATTCATTCAAAGGTTCTGTGAGTAGTGGTTCCTATTTCTGTGACGCGACCTCGGTCGCCGTCAGCCCCTCGCCGGTCGTAGCCGTGGGGAAGAGTGCGCTTAGCGCGGTCGGGCTCATGCCCCCCTGCGGCGTGCGCGCGCGGGTGTACCCCGACCCGGCCGTGCTCGGGGCCGGGTTGGGAGAGAACATTGTGTCGATAGAGTTGTTACCACAAACACGTAACGGACACGATGGAACAGCCCGACGATAGTATGTCGGGGGTGGGATCCCCGGGTACCGAGCTCG
>JGI24913J38484_101085_pt1 | contig 9947 bp, 9 predicted proteins | sample LinPfosmplate1_FD_38484 | JGI IMG/M metagenome (IMG submission 38484)
TCACAGGTCATCACCTAAAAAGCAGTGTTGGGGCTGAAGAAACCCTGGTAACAGCGGCCAGTGCCTGTGATTGGTCAAATCGAAAATCAAACGATGATTCTCGTTGGAAAACTGGCTATGGGGTTTCTCTCATACATTATGGGAATTGTCTGGGTGCTGCTGGCTGGTTTATGGATGGCAGCGGCGTCAAGATCAAGATCCACCGTGATGGTTCCATCTCAGTCGCATTTGGTCTCATCGAAATGGGACAAGGAGCGCTCAGCGTCGTCCAGCAAATGACTGCGGAAGCCCTGGGAGTGGAGCCTTCGAGAATTACTGTTTTACCCACAGATACTGAACAGGTACCTGATAGTGGTCCTTCAGTCGCCAGCAGAAATGTAGTCATGACGGGAAACGCAATTCGGGATGCGGCGAGCAAATTACTACCCATCCTGAAAGAAGCTGCCGCTGAACTCATGCAGTGCGATCTGAATGAAATCAATATCGAGTATGGGGCAGTAAGTAATATTCGGAATGGTGAAACGCTGAGTTTTGCGGAGCTCAGTAATTATCTCTACTTGTCCAACCGCCCCATGGATGTCTTGGGCTGGTGGCATGTGCCAGAACTTGATTATGATGCAGTAAATGGAGTTGGTGAGGCCTACTTCACCTATTCTTATGCTACTCATATCGCTCGAGTCAATGTTGATACGCTCACTGGTCAGGTCAAGGTGGATAAAATTTGGGCTTCCCATGATGTGGGAAGAGCCATTAACCCTGCTGGCCTGGAGGCTCAAATTGAAGGAGGAACTGCCCAGGGAATTGGCTGGGCTTTAACAGAGCATTTCAAAGTTGAGGGAGGTAAAGTCTTAACTGACAATCTCACTACCTATCTTTTACCAACAGCTCTTGATGTTGGTGCAATCGAATCAATCCTAGTGGAAGATCCTGAACCTGAGGGTCCCTGGGGTGCTAAAGGTATCGGTGAGCCAGCCATCATTCCAACAGCTGCAGCTATAACCAATGCTGTGAGTAATGCCTTGGGGATATCAGTTGCTCATATTCCCATAACGCCTGAATACATTTTAGAAATGGTAGGTGAATGAGATGGAACAGCTTTTATTACACAATTTGCACATCATTGATCCTTTTGGCGAACGAGAATTTCTGGAACATGCTTCCATTCTCATTGAAGATGAAGTCATCAAGTTTGTCGGTCGAGGTTTCTCACATGTTGGCTTTGAGGGACAAATATTGGACATGGAGGGTAAAATAGTTTTACCTGGAATTATCAATGCCCACACTCACCTATACTCAACACTGGCCATGGGAATGCACCCACCTCAAAAATCACCAAAAAATTTCGTTGAACATCTCGAAGAGGTCTGGTGGAAATTAGATCGTGGACTGGATAAGGCATCTGTGCTGGCCTCCTTTGAAGCCGGGCTCATGGATTGCATTCAGAATGGTACCACAACCATTATTGATCATCACGCCAGTCCAAACCTTGTTGAGGGTTCTTTAGATCTACTGGCAAAGGTAGCGGAATCGTTCGGCATGAATATCAGTCTTTGTTTTGAGAGCTCAGACAGAAACGGTGAGGCGAACTTTAAGGATGAACTCTCAGAAAATATACGCGCCATAAGAAAATACACCTCAAATCCTTACATCTCACCCCGCCTCGGACTGCACGCTTCTTTTACGCTTTCAGATGAATCTTTAGAAAGAGTGAGCAAAGCTCTGAAGGATTTCCCTGATTGCGGTATTCATATCCATGTTGCTGAGGACCTTGCTGACGAAAAGGATGCCCAGGCCAGAGGATATCGTTCAGTAATTCAGCGGTTGGATGATTTTAATCTACTCTCCAATCAATCTCTGATTATTCATGGCATCTTTATGACACGCGAGGATCGACATATCTTGCTAAAACATGGCTGCAAGCTGGTTCATAATCCGACATCAAATGCAAATAATCAGGTTGGCGTACTGGAGACTGAGATTATCGAATCCATGGGTCCAGGTTTGGGAACCGATGGCATGCAGAACAACATGCTCAAAGAAGCCAAAGAAGGTACACTGGTACGAGCCGCCACAGAAAGTCCATCAGTTGACTATCTGGAGCTCCTCTTTCAGAATAATCCCGATATTGCTGTAAAAATATTCGGAAAATTAATAGGACACATTGAGGAAGAAGCCCAGGCTGATCTGGTATTTTATGATTATGATTCTCGAACAGAGTTAAATGCAGACAATTATGGTGCTCACCTGCTCTTTGGACTGGGGAAACCTTCAGATGTCATGACTCGGGGAAGATTTCGTCTGCGTAACCAACAACTGGTAGGAATGGATGAGTCCCGTATTCGTGAGAATGCTCGCAAGCAAAGCAAACGACTTTGGGCGGCAATGAAAGTACTCTAAGTCGATACCTAAGTAATTGAATAGAAAGACACAGACAGAATGAAGATTGATTTTGCACAAATACTCAACCAGGCAGAAAAATATCGACCAGAGATTTCCAGGTTTTTGAGAGACATGATTGCCATCCCCAGCGAAAGCACCCAGGAAGAACAGGTCATCTTGCGTATCAAGGAAGAGATGGAAAAAGTTGGATTCGATAAGATTGAGATTGATGAGATGGGTAATATATATGGCACCATCGGTCATGGCTCCCATGTCATCGCCATGGATGCACATATTGACACGGTAGGTGTGGGTAATCTAGAAAACTGGGATGTGGATCCCTATGAAGGTTTTGAGGATGATGAAATCATCATGGGTCGGGGAGCCTCCGATCAAGAAGGTGGTATGGCCAGTATGGTTTACGCTGGAAAAATTATCAAGGATCTTGATCTTGAAGCTGACTACACGCTGGTGATTACCGGTACTGTTCAGGAAGAGGATTGTGATGGGTTGTGCTGGCAGTACATCATGGATAATAAGAAGATTCAACCTGAATTTGTGGTTAGCACGGAGCCAACCTCATGCAGAATTTATCGTGGTCAACGTGGACGCATGGAAATCAAGGTCACTACCTCGGGGATCAGCGCACATGGTTCAGCACCGGAACGGGGTGATAATGCTATCTACAAGATGGCCCCAATTCTCCTGGAGCTTCAAGAGTTAAATACACGCCTGGCAGACCATGACTTTCTCGGGAAAGGTTCTTTGACAGTATCCGAGGTGTTTTTTACCTCCCCTTCTCGTTGCGCAGTAGCTGATGGTTGTTCAATTTCTGTGGATCGTCGTCTAACAGTTGGCGAAACTGCAGAGTCGGCATTGGATGAAATCAAGAATCTACCCTCGGTAAAGGCCGGGAAAGCAATAGTGGAGATGTATGACTACGAGCGACCGAGTTATACAGGTTTCAGCTATCGTACAGAGGCCTATTTCCCAACCTGGCTGATAGAAGAAGATCATGTGGCAACCACATCCCTGGTTGATTCCTACAAAGGGTTGTTCAAAGAGGAACCCGTGGTTGATAAGTGGACTTTTTCGACCAATGGTGTGGCTATTATGGGAAAATATGGTGTGCCCTGTATTGGTTTTGGTCCTGGAGCCGAAGAAGAAGCACATGCCCCCAATGAAAAAACCTGGAAAGATCATCTGGTAAAGGCTGCAGCGATGTATGCTACAATACCACTGGCATATTTGAACCAATTGGACAACAATGCAATGAGATCAAGAAATTAAGGGATTGTCTTCACCCTTCGAGAACCTCAGGGAGCCAATCCGTGTGTGTCTTGCTGAGCCTGTCGAAGTATGCGCACACTTATTAGGAGCAACATGAAAGAAAACATCGACAAAATTAAATCCCTGAATCTAGAAAACTATGGTCACGATTTTCTGCTGACATGGAACAAAACCCCAGATGAACTAGAAGCAACCTTGCTCATGGCAGAACTCTTGAAAGAGCGACACCGACAGGGAAAACCGAACCTGGTTTTTGACTCGGGCCTCGCAGTTTCAATCTTCAGAGACAACTCCACAAGGACTCGCTTCAGCTTTGCCTCGGCAGCCAATGCACTGGGACTGGCTGTCTCTGATATGGATGAGGAGAAATCCCAAGTTTCTCACGGCGAAACAGTTCGAGAAACAGCCAATATGATTTCATTTATGACACGTGTGATTGGTATACGAGATGACATGTATCTTGGAGAAGGTCATAGCTATATGAAAGAAGTATCCGCAGCTGTACAGGCTGGATTTGAGGAAGGCGTTTTACACAACAGGCCGGGTCTTATCAATCTTCAATGCGATATTGACCATCCTACCCAAAGCATGTCGGACCTGGCCATGTTAAAAAACTATTTTGGATCGCTGGACAACCTGAAAGGAAAGAAGATTGCTATGTCATGGGCTTATTCACCCAGCTATGGTAAACCCCTTTCTGTCCCCCAGGGTATTATTGGATTACTCACACGTTATGGAATGGATGTTACTCTGGCGCACCCTGAAGGCTACAGCCTCATTCCAGAGGTAGTTAAATTAGCAGATAAACAGGCGCAGGTCTCAAGTGGATCCTTTCAGATCACCAATAGCATGGATGAGGCTTTTTCTGGTGCCGATATCGTTTACCCAAAATCCTGGGCACCTTTCGACGTCATGGAAGAAAGAACGACCTTGCTAAAGCAGGGTGATCAAGCAGGACTAAAAGGGTTAGAGAAGAGCTGTCTCACCAACAATGCAAAATTCACCGACTGGGAATGTACTGAAGACAAAATGAAACTCACAAAAGGTGGTGAGGCCTTGTACATGCATTGTCTGCCCGCGGATATCACCGGAGTGAGTTGCGAGCAGGGAGAGGTGAGTGCATCAGTTTTCGACAAGTACCGCAGAGATACCTATCTGGAGGCCAGTTATAAACCATTTATCATTGCGGCTATGATGTTTTTGACAAGTCAAAAACATCCGCTTTCGGCTTTGGACAAATTGGCCTAGTGTGATGTGTCTGATACTTCGAGAGCCTCAGCATGACACATCCACTTAATGCTTTTAAGACAAACAAATCCGCATAGATCGCGGCTTCTGAAAGAAAGTAAAAAATGAACACTGCACAAATTCTTAAAAACACGATTCAACGCTGCAAAGACAATAACATTATACTACCTACTTATAAGCAGATGGCTGACCCAGATTTGATTCCTGAAGGCATCAAGGTAGAACTATCCAATATTGGTTTGTGGGATCTGAATCCCCGGAATCTTTTCCGTTTGACCTGGCAAAACGAGCCAGTCAGCAAAGGCGGTGGTTTTGGTGAGGTCAACTATATCGAACTACCATCAGAATTGACTGGGGTAAAGGCCAGAATCATTGTTCTTGTTGGAAAATTCTTCCCAACGGGTGCCCACAAAGTTGGTGCAACCTTTGGTCCTCTTGTTGAAAAATTGATCACCGGTCAATTTGATCCAACACGTCAAAAAGCCCTTTGGCCATCCACTGGAAACTATTGTCGTGGTGGTGCCTACGATGGATATCTCCTGGGTTGCCCCTCTATCGCTGTGCTTCCCGAAGAAATGTCCCGTGAGCGATACGACTGGCTTGAAAAAGTAGGTGCCGAGATCATCCGTACTGAGGGTGGAGAAGCCAATGTAAAAGAAATCTATGACAAGGTGAAAGAGCTTGAAGCAGAGCGAGGCGACGAGATTGTTACCTTGAATCAGTTTGGTGAGATAGGAAATCCCTTGTGGCATTATGCAGTTACTGGAAGAGCCATGGAGAAGGTCTTTAATAATCTGAATTCTGGTGAGCAACGTTTTAGCGGAATGTTTTTGACCCAGGGTTCTGCTGGCACGCTGGGATCAGCTGATTATTTAAGAACCAAATTTCCAAAAATTAAAGTGGGTGCAGGTGAGGCGCTTCAAGTGCCTACACTGCTTCAAAATGGATACGGAGCCCACCGTATAGAGGGTATTGGCGACAAACATGTCCCCTGGATTCACAACATGAAAAATATGGATATGGTTATCGGTGTTGATGACAATATTTCCATGAACTTGATACGTCTTTTTAATGAGACTGAGGGGCATGCATTACTGAAATCTCAAGGAATCGATCCGGATCTTGTGGATAAACTGGATTATCTAGGCATTTCAAGCATAGCCAATATTGCTGGTGCCATCAAAATGGCCAAGTATTACGAGTACAATGAAAATGATGTGGTCTTCACAGTGGCTACAGATTCAATGGAAATGTATCAGTCCCGGCTCACAGAGTTAAATCAAGAGCAAGGCGACTATACTGAAATTCGTGCTCATGTTGATTTCGAGCGATACTTGCTGGGATTGGATGATGAGGGAGTGATGGAGTTGAGCTATCGTGATAAAAAGCGCATGCACAATCTGAAATACTTTACCTGGGTGGAGCAACAGGGGAAAACAGTAGATGAACTGGATGCCCAATGGTATGATGACCATTATTGGTCTTCAAAATTTGCTCTAGCAGATGAATGGGATGAGAAGATTGAAGCGTTTAATGAGGAGACAGGGTTATTAAAGAAATATACTTAATTCAGGATTGTGATTGTGTCTTGCTGAGGCTCTCGAAGCAAAAGACACAAGCGCTTCTGTTCACCCCTCGAGAACACTTCGACAGGCTCAGTGTGACACGCTTCACCGATGGGCAAATGGTAATAGAAGGAGACTCTATTGATTCCTGAAGCGATTCTTGGATTACGATGTGACAACTGCAGTTGGGAAGGACCAGCTGAGCCGTTTTCATACTTATGCCCCACCTGCGGGAAAAATCTAGACTTCATCTACGATTATGATCGTATAGCTTCGTTCTGTGGTCCCCTATCACTAAATAAGGATCATGATGCCTCTATGTGGCGATATCTCCCACTACTTCCCGTGAAGGCAGCTCCTGAAAACAAGTCTCTCCGTGTAGGTGGAACTCCCTTGGTGGATTTTCCAAAAATCGCAAGAGAGCACAACATTGGTCAACTACAGATCAAAGACGATACGCGCAACCCGTCGGGGTCTTTAAAGGATCGGGCCAGTGAGTTGGCCATTCAACACGCCAGAGAACTGGGCAAAAATACCATTGTTGCCGCTTCTACAGGTAATGCTGGCTCCTCGCTTGCTTCACTTTCCGCTTACCATGGAATGAAGAGTATTATTCTGGCACCAGCCACAGCCCCTATTGCCAAACTGACACAAATTCTTCAGCATGGTGCTCAACTGGTTCCAGTAGATGCAAATTATGATACAGCATTTGACCTGGCCTTTGAGTGGGCTCAAAAGCATGAGAGTTATTGTCGCAACACAGGGATAAACCCCATCCTGGCGGAAGGCAAAAAGACGGTTGCGCTAGAGATTGCTGAGCAAAACGACTGGAAGGTTCCAGATCATTTATTCGTACCGGTTGGTGATGGCTGTATCATATCAGGGGTTTATAAAGGATTCTTCGATCTGCTCTCACTCAAATGGATTGATTCTATGCCAGCCATACATGCTGTGCAGGCAGAAGGTTCAGCGGCCATTGTTGATAGTCTTGCCCAAGAGGGCGACATTCAGTCGGTTTCAGCGGATACATAGCCGACAGCATCAGTGTGGATCAACCTCGCGATGGTGACAAAGCGCGACGGGCAATCACCAGAAGTGGTGGCAAAGGCTTTATGGTGAGTGATGATGATATTCTGAGAGCTCAAAAACGACTCTCAGAAACCACAGGAATATTTGCAGAACCTGCAGCAGCAGCAGCCTACGCAGGGTTTTTACAAGCAACTCACGCTGGCATTTTTAAAGCTGGGGACCATGTGGTTGTACTCCTCACAGGATCAGGACTAAAAGACACAGCAAGCGCTCAAAAATTGCTCAAACCTGTTGAAGCCGTTAAATCGACACTTGTTGATGTTGAAAATTATCTGGAAAAACTCCAGGGCTAAGTATGTTATATCATCCCAAACCCCATAACTTTCATCTGGAAGTCACCATCAATGGTGAGCTGGTTCAACGCGAAATTCCAACCCATTTAAGACTATTAGATTTTTTAAGAGAGGACCTGGGTCTCACGGGGAGCAAAGAGGGTTGTGGTGAGGGCGAGTGCGGTGCGTGCACAATCATTCTAAACGGACAAACTGTAAATTCATGTCTCATCCTGGCTGTGGAAGTCCATGGAGCTTTCATCATAACTATTGAGGGTTTGGCTGATACCCGAGAACTCACTGAGATGCAAAAGTCTTTTGAAGACCATCATGCCGTCCAGTGTGGATATTGTATCCCTGGCATGGTCCTCACTGGAGAAAAACTCTTGGAACGAAACCCTCATCCCACCAGAGATGAAATCAAATATGAATTATCCGGTAATATTTGTCGCTGCACTGGTTATCACAAAATTGTGGACGCAATTGAAAAATCCGGGAATGAAGGGGGTGAAGCGTGATATTCCACCAACCCACTTCTATTCGCGAATTTATTGAGCTGAGCTCTAGACTTTCAGATCAGTTCATAACGCTTCTAGCAGGCGGAACTGATTTATTGCCTCGTTATGAACGTGGTCAAGCCATGCCCGATCATCTCATCGATCTAAAAAAACTGTCTGATCTTTACCATATCAACATCAAAGATGATACAATCCAGATTGGCGCCTTAACCAGTATCCAGACTATTCAGGACAATCAACTGATCCAATCTGAATTTTCGGCCTTGTATACGGCAGCTGTTGATTTTGCTGGCGCGCAAATCCGTCATAGAGGAACGATTGGGGGTAACATTGTTAATGCTTCTCCAGCTGGAGATTTGTTGCCGGCACTCTATGCTTTTGAATCCATACTCACGCTCATCGGACCAGAGGGCGAGCGACAACTACCAATTCAAAATTTTATCCTGGGTCCTGGAAAAACAGCCTTGAAGCAGAGTGAAATTCTAGTGTCAATCACCCTAAAACGAAACGGTTATAAATCAACTTTCCAAAAAGTGGGTCTCAGACAATCTATGGCAATTTCTGTGGCGAATGTGGCCTTTGTTTATTCAGGAAAAGCCGGTGCTTTTGACCATTTGGAAATAGCCTGCGGATCGGTGGCCCCCACCGTAGCCATCCTGAATAAATTGACCAGTACAATTCTCGATAAAACCAGCAAACCAGAAGATTGGCCCAAACTGATTGAGGCAGATATTTCGCCCATTGATGATATCAGGGCCACAGCAAAATATCGAAAACAGGTCGTGATCAAATTGGTACAGGCATTTTTGAAGGGACAACTCGATGTTTAAGACGACTAACCGGAAAAAATGGTCTGAAATCAGAGAAAAGGGAAAGTGGAATTATATACTCAATTATGGAGTCCTCAGGTTTGGTATATCAACCTGGACCATAATGATGGTATACTTTTGGGTTTTTCAACCCATCGAAGAACGCCTGATATTCACTGTTGTATCGCTCATAACTTTCCCCCTGGCAGGCTTAGCATGGGGAAGATGGATGTGGTTTTATCTGGAAAAACTTTACTCAAAATTACCCGACTCCAATGAGGATCAGAAATAATTTATGAATGATAAACTCTACCCTGTTTCCATTCAACATCTGGTCAAGTGGATGTTATCAGAGCTCAATGGTGACCAGCTGTTTGGTATCCAAAAAGACCTTTTCTTCACGCCTGACGAAAGCGACCCTTTCCGCATGCAACGTTATGGACAGATGCTGGAAACCCCTATCGGTGTGGCTGCAGGACCACATACTCAGCTTTCCCAAAACATCATTGCTGCTTGGTTGTGTGGAGCCCGCTATATGGAGCTCAAGACAGTTCAGACTCTAGATGAGCTGGAGGTCAGCAAGCCCTGTATTGACATGCAGGATGAAGGTTATAACTGTGAGTGGTCCCAGGAACTAAAGCTAAAACAATCCCTGGATGAGTATCTCAATGCCTGGATAGCCGTTCATATCCTGAAGGATTATCTCGGGTGGAATTCTAATCAGGGAGTCGGTGTCATATTTAACATGAGTGTTGGTTATGATCTCGCTGGCATCAT
>JGI24913J38484_100379_pt1 | contig 9942 bp, 12 predicted proteins | sample LinPfosmplate1_FD_38484 | JGI IMG/M metagenome (IMG submission 38484)
TGCAGGTCGACTCTAGAGGATCCCACCAGTGGAGGTTCGACTCCTCCATATGGGTCGGGGCTTCGGCCCCTTGTCGACAACCTCCTCTCGTCGGAAAAGGTGCGCCCTCGCCCTCTGCACACCCGCCCTCGCCTCATTGTGCACATACTGACCGCCTCGCGCCTTGTGTGCTACCGCAGATTGCCCAACATTGTCGGAGGTCGGCGGGGTCCAAGAGCCCGTGGGGCCGGGGCTTAGGCCCTCGTCTACGAGCTTTCCTCGACATTTGACGGTGCGCTTTCACCCCTTGAACCACACACCCACCCTGTCCTCGCACCCGCAGAGTGCCCATACTGACTGCCGCATGCATTGCATGCTGTCCAGGCCACCTCCGCCGCCTCCGCCGCCGCCTCCGTCACCGCCGCTTCCGCCGCCGCCGCTGCACCGCCGCCACTCGCCACCGAGGCCGCGGCCTCGGCCGCCGCCGCTGTGTCACAGCCGTCGCTGCTGCGACATACCACCGCCATCACCACCGCCATCACCACCGCCATCACCACCGCCACCGATGCTGGCGTTGCCGCCGCCACCACCGCCGCTGACGCGTTGCACCGCCAGATAGGCATTCACACCGAAAAGCGTTTGCTAAAGCAAAAAAATGAGCAAACGCTTCGCGAAGGCCACGCTCATGGCCACGCACGGCATGCCAGCGAGCCCGCTGGTGGATTCGGGACTGCAGACCGGTAGTATGCAGTCCCAAATCGAAAAGCGGTGCAAAAATATGGGCAAAAATATGGGCGCGCTGAGAAACGGCACAGACCTTCGGCGCTGCTCTTTGCGCTGCTCTCCGAGGTGTGTGCGGCAAAGTTGGTGCAAGGGCGCGGCGACCCGCTCTTTGACGTCGTTGTACGTGGTTGGTGCTGGAACAAAGCCAGCGAGTACTCAGAGGTATGTGCGCGCATGACATACTCACACACCATGCAGCACGGACAGCGTGACAAGCGCATTGAACTCGCAGTCGTGGAATGGCAGTGGAGCTCTCACACAGTGGATACTTTGGGCTCTATAAGTGGTGGTTCATTGGAGTTGATCACGGTACTTGCTTTGGTGCGTTTGCAAAGAGACGCTGAGCACGAAGCGCTCCTTCGTGCTCAGCACCTCTTTACGGGGTCTTTCACGTGTGCTCGTTTGGACGACATTTAGCTAGACCATGAGCACATTAGGGTCACCCCAGACGTCCCAGACGGCTAGGGCGTGCACTGTAGTCGGTGGGGTGGCGGTAGGGTGCTCAATTGCGAGATTTATAAGACTTTTGGGGTCGCGACAAATATTTTCGTTTTTTAGACCATCTAGCGCCGCAACGCGTCCGCTGCTGCCACCGCCGCCGCCGTCACCGCCGCCGTCACCATCGCCCCACCGCCGTTGCTTTCCGCCTTGCGGCCGCCCGATCCCATACCACCGCACCTCCATACCACAGCGCCTCTAGGCCGCCCTCGCCGCTGTGATGCCGCCGCCGCCGCCGCCACCACCGCAGCCACCGTTGTCATCGCCCCCGCCATCACCGCCTCCGCCGCCGCCTCCGCCGCCGCTTCCGCCGCCGCCGCCGACCTTACTGTCGCCATCTCTTCCGCCAGCCTCTCAGACCACACCCTCGCAGCCCTCTCCAGTCGATGATTACTTCCAGGAGCGCACAGTGTGTGCCAGCTCCTTTTGCATGTGCACACCTACGGCCGAACGCCGTCCTAACGCACCCTTGGTCGCCCCCGCACACCTGCACCTCGCCTTGCAACGCTCTGCGCATCACCCCCCGCGCACCCTCCGGCTGTGCCTCCCCGTGCACAGTTGATGCCATCTACTTTGGCTGTGGCGCCGCCAGCGCCGCCGTGCATGCCGCATGCGTTTAGGTACAGCTCAGGCCGTTGGAACGCACCCAAGATCGCCCCTGCCCGCCTCTCCTACGCCAAGAAACCCTCATCCTACCCTCACCCCATCCCGACCTCTCGGCTGTCGCCCTCTCAATACCTCTTCCATACCACATTTACCTTCTGCCAACCTATCCTATGCACAGGAGAGCGCGGGGAGGGGTGGTGGGTGATGAGCTGGGGTGTTGGGTGTGCGGTGGGCTGGTGGAGTGGACGCTCTGGGCCCCTGGAGGTGCGCTGAGTGTGCACGAGTGGGGCATGACCCCGCCGAGGGAAAAGTGTCTGCTTTGTGACACAATTATGTGTGATGCGAGCATGTGTGGGGATGGAGAAGGGTGACATGATGATTTCCCAACACTCCTCTACACAGGGGTGTGCTCAGTTGGTAGTGTTGTGTCCTCTTTTTTTTCGTAAAATACCCCCTATGCATGGTATGGGTATTCTGGGAACTTTTTTGTCGTCTTTAATTCGACCAGTGCGTCCTGATACGTCGGAGGACCCCGGCGTTGCCGCTGTCACACACTGCGAGTCCGAGTATTGCATATCCATGCAAGAAATCAGGCTTTTTTAGCAAGAAAGTGGAGGTGCCGCGGCCCGCGCCTTGTCTTGCTCCTTCGAATTCTCGAAGGTGAGCCAACGCGTAGTCCGCATGCCGCCAGCTCGACCGGCCTTGTTTTGCGGCTGACCTGCTCGATAGCCCGGAGGAGTGCACACTGCCTGGCCCATTTTCCCTTGGCCAAGCTCAAATGCGACTAAGTCAAATTTCTGTCGCTTTTTACTTGAACTTGAGCCGTAAAAAGGAAGGATGTCGATTTCTGTCGTACCCTTTTTGCCTGCTCCACCGACCCCGTGGGGAGCGCTTGCAGCATGAGGTGGGCGTTCATGAGCAGGCATATCGGCGAGGATGAGCACTCGACAGCAGCTGGGAACACAGGCTGTGCCCCAGAATATGTTGCTTCGCGTAGAGCTTTCCGACGGCTCTCCGAATGATGAGGTGACACAACGAGACGAGTTTGCCGAGGACGGTCGCTGGATGCCGGGTACGACTCGGGGACGCATTCCTGAGGAAGTATTCCTCTCACCTCAACCATCAGGTTTGCCGCTTAGTTCGGGCCGCGACGTGTTTCACACCGGCCTGAAACAAGATCCGACAATTCATTTCGTAAGTTCCTCTTGGGAGGCCAATGCGGGCCTCCCAAGAGGCAGCAGAACCGCTTCGTAGCAGCTGAGACACATTTTGAGTGGAAGGTGTGCGTGGTGGCCTCCAACCATTGATCTAGCGCCACACCTCTCTGCCCGGCCGTCGAAATAGCCAGACTGCTGCTTGAGCGCGTTGTGCCATGCCAGCGTGCTGCCCCTTGCTCCCGCTGCCTCGCTTTGGCATCGCACGCCGACATGCCCATGCTCTTACGTGAATGTGATTCTTGCATTGTCTTGGCGCAGTTCAGGGCATCCAACGTGGATTATCATCAACGGGACCAGCAGTTCTTCAGCTTCAAGCGGCTTCTTGGAGCTGCGATTTACATACGTCCTGGCTCCTGTAGGAGCCCTCGGCAGCAACTCACCGAGGACGCAGTCAACTCCTTTTCAACTGGCTGCTTCACAGCTAACGCTCTTCGTGTCGGCGTCACTGTAGGTAACGCCTCACGCTCAACCTGCCACCTCTGCTCCTGCTCGCGCGCTTCACTTGCCTTGACCCACTCGTGGTTCTCCTAAAACAGGAGTCATCCGACCGACACCAGTGTGCTAGGTGCTAGGAGGGTGAGAGCCGCAACCCTGTTTTGTCCCCCGGTTAAAGACCCGGAGCGCGAGGCGGGGCCCGCGGCCATGGGCCACCCCCCGTGGGGAAGCGAGCATGGGCTTTATGTAGTAGACGTGGATGCAGGGGGTGCTCTCATAGGGCGGGAGCCGGAGCTACAACTGCCAGTTCATATTGTTCTGCTCGCAGGACATGGCTGAGGTGCCGGGCGCTTTCCTTTATGGGGCGGAGGAGGGGCCGGAAGAGGTTTGCGCGCACGCGGACCACCCAGAGAGCACCACAGCTCGCTCCGCTGCGACACCTCTTTAGGGGCATGTGAGAGGCTGTGCGCGACAGCCGTTAGGGTGGTGTCTTGGACTCATGGGACCGGTCAGGCGAGTATGGGACCCATCTAGTGCATATATGGACTAGCTCTAAGCGCATTATCAAGGATTATAATACTTGTTACGGTCCCGATATATCGAAATTGTCGGAAAGCGACGCCTGTGAATTCAGGCCCATATAAAACACGTCCCGCGCTCTCACCACCATGGGCCAGGAGCTTCCTGAATCAACGCCTCCTCGGGCCAGTTTCCAGAGGCTCGGATGTAGAGGGGTGTGAGTATATTGCAAAGCCTGACTAAGTGACCCTACAAATCGCTTTCTATGGACGCCTCGGCCCCTTGGAGGAGCTCAGTCGACAGGCTGCGCTCACATTCTGCATGCAATCAGGCTCGGCGGCCAGATTTGCCCCTGTGTTGGGAATTCCTGGCACAAGAATCGCACAAACTCGAAGAGTCGAGGCTCGAGCTTATGTGTGTTTGGGGTGTCTCTTGTCTTTTCACCTCGTGGGCACCGTGCTTGCTTGTGGAAGCAAGCTGGTGGCAGTAACTCATTGTGATACTAGAATATACCATACAGCCCACAGGCTTTAACGATAACTCGTTTAAAAAAACACCCACAGCGGGGCGCAGGTCTCGTCACACGGACGCACCTCTATATGCTCTAAAAAACGCGGCGCCTAAAGCGTATACAGCTTACAGAGATAACTGGAAAAGTTAATATGTGACACCCTGTGATTTAACATTTTGGACATGCAGTACTTTTGCGGACTTTTTTTTCTGCTGTGAGCATCTAGTGACTCAGCGTCGTTGCCAGAGGAGGAAGAGGCAAAATCACATTGGGTACCGAGGGTATAGTTTCTATAGGAAGTCACTTTTTACACACCCGGGGGTCACGAAAATAACTTTTTAGTTATCCCTGTAAGCTATATAAAAGTTAAAGTATAACCTGGGCCTAGCTGCCACACTGGCCCCTGGCGACAGCGCAGTCGGTGGCGTAGTCAGTTGTGACGGACGGCGAACTGAGAAGATTACATGTTGAGGAGGTTACTTGGTCAGGGACGCTGGGTTGAACCAGGCGTGGAGGGGTCCTGTGCTGTGCGCGGGTGGCTGTGAGGCCTGTGCAAGGCGGCGCACCAACCACAGCGGGCCGCAACGGTTGGCGTCCTAGGCTCCTCGCCGGGGAGGTCCAAGGTGTCCTTCCTGCCTGATAAGTCATAAGTCATAAGGCGTTCTCCAACTCTCGTCCCCCTCCCGCTTTCCTAAGGGGAGAAAGTTGAGTGTGCCTCTGGGCTGTCGGGGGGGACGAGAGACCGACTGTGTGATGACTTATGACTTATGACACTGGGTCCCGGGTCCGGTAGTCGTATCGTAGTACCGGTGGTAGTAGGTTAGCATGTCTCCAGGGATGATTTTTTTAATGACTGCCTGGTTGATCAAGCCTTGGACTTGGGATCTTTAGGACTTTAGGAGCCTTTTATGAGGATTATCCGCTTATCGCTACCTTCCCGCAACAAACGGGACAAAGCCTGGCTCGCAGACCAGACAAGGTTTTGGGCGGCCCCTGGGAATCCTCCGTACCAATCGCAGGGGGTGGTTCTCCCGGAGCGCCGGTCACCGGTGTTTGTTCCGGGCTACCGTTTCGCACGCTCCGGAAGCCCGCTGCGCGGCACGATCGAGGCGGAGGATTCTCTCCCGGCGCTTGGGAGACGGCTGTCGACAAGGCCTGCTTCCTTCCCTCGCCCGTACGTTCAACGGGGATGAATGAAGTGCAGAGAAAATCTTATGCTCTTCGTCGTCGGATCACTCACTCTGGGCGCAGGCGTTGTCACGCCGCGTCGCTCAGAGCTTCTGAGCCATGAAGAGCAGATGCGCATGGGCATCCAGATCCGTGGGAACGCTACCAAAGGGCTGAATAGCCACGACCTTCTTCCTTCCGTTGGGCTACCCGATGCATTCACTTGGGGCGATGTCAACGGGACTTCGTACCTGACCCCCAGCCTCAACCAGCACATCCCGCAGGTGTGCAGGCGGGCACATGGCCTGCTCCTCCGTTCTGGTCCACCGGGGCCCACCGTGCTCTCGCTCTCGCTGCAGCCCATCTGGTCCACCGTGCTCTCGCTGCAGCCCATCTGACCCACCTGACCTCTGACCAAGTTTTTGGCCCTAGTCATGCTCGGCCCTCCTCCCTGGCAGTACTGCGGCTCCTGCTGGTCCCACGGCTCCGTGTCTGCGCTCGGCGACCGCATCAAGATTAAGCGCAAGGCCAAGGGGGTGGATATCCAGCTCTCAGTCCAGCACATGCTGAACTGTGGCAACATCGGATCCTGCTACGGCGGCTCCGTCGATGGTCCCTACCAGTGGATCATGAAGCTGTCCAAGTCGGGTACTGGGATCTCGTACGTCACCTCCAACCCCTACATCGCGTGCTCGTCCGACTCCAAGACGGGACTCTGCGTCGGCCAGGACTGGTCGTGCACCGCCGTCAACACCGCTGTCACGTGCCCGACCTTCGGTGAGGCCTGCGTTGGCCTCGACCACTATCCGAACGCGACCATCACCGACCATGGCTCCATTCGTGGCAAGGACGCCATGATGAAAGAGATCTTCGCCCGTGGCCCGATCGCGTGCGGCATCGACGCCTCCCCCATTCTCAAGTACACGACCGGCATCGCCAAGGGCTTTTCCCTCATGCAGGACCACGTCATCTCGGTCGTCGGGTGGGGCAACGATCCGACAGAGGGCAAATACTGGATCGTCCGCAAGTGCGCGACTTCTCCACCACCCCACTCCCACCTCCCACTGCCCACCTCCCACTGCCCGCTGCCCACTGCCCGCTGCCCACTGCCCGCTGCCCACTGCCGACCTCCTACTTCCTACCCGGTCCAGTTCGTGGGGCGAGTACTGGGGGGAGCAGGGCTACGTCAATGTCAAATTCGGTTCCCTCGCCATCGAGGACAGCTGCTCGTGGGCAGAGGTGGGCACCTACACCGCACCTGAGATGTCCAACCAGTTCCATTGTTTCGAGGACGGCTCGGTGCGCCACCGCCCTGCACAGTCCCATGCTGCGGCCGCACCATCCCTGACCCCTCTCACAAGCAAGCGCCTCTCGCACCTCCTTGACGTGCGAGCTGCTGACGTGAGTCGAATGCCGGGTGCGCGCAGAACTGTGCTTCCTCCCGCAAGTGAGCAAGAGATGTCCATCACAGCAATCTACAGCAAGAGGTGTCCATCCTGCGGATCAGCAGTGCGTATGCCGATCTTCGGCAATGTTCAGCGAACGTTTTAGATTTCACAGCCAAAACGGCTGCCGCCGCCGCCACCGTCGCCGCCAAGAGCAAGACACCACGCGTAGCACCGTGGTCCAACAGGAGCGGTGCCACCGGTCTCGTGCCAAGGCAAAGGCAAGTAGCTGCCGCATCCGCTGCCCCACACCCAACCTGTGCGAAGCTCATTCCTCAAGGCGTTGCCGATGTTTGCAGGGCCCCGCTGCCCCAGTATGTCCGTGTTCCGTTTTAAACTTGTATAATGATGAATTAACCACAAGTTATGCCTCCGCAGTTGTGTATAATAGAGCTCGCGCTATATCCGATCCTATTACGACCCTTTTCCCACCCTGGTCAGGTATACCTGACTAGGATTTGCGATGTCGTCCCATTGCTCCCCTTGCCCCCCCGGGACCGGCGCCAGACCACCGTAGGCCGGGTATGGATAGGTACGATGGATCCCCACCCCCTCAGACCCACCTCGGCTCTCGACGTTGCACTCGCTCACAGTGGCTTGGGACATGTTAAAATGTCGCATGATTCTATGGCACCGTCACCGGGGTAGTGATGGGAACGCGTATAAATTTTCGTGCGCGCGCTCGTCATGCGTCTAAAAGCAAGAGCCGTGACCACTAAGATAGATATCAACTCCCATAAGTCGGCGGTCGGACCATCTCGAGCGCGCGAAACCTCATCACTGAGCTGTCAGAAAGCATGCGGAATCCAACGTGGATTTGACAGCGGAGGTCAACAGAGCGGGAGATGGGCGACGAGTCTACGACCCCGTTGGTGATGGAATTCATCAGGGCATCCGAGGTGGTCATTACGGTACACCAGGCACGGTCGCACGACGAGTTCCGGTTCCCCGATCTCAACTTCACCGTCTGGTCGCCGACGGCATTGAGCTCGTAGACGGCAGGCTCAGGTAGGCCGGAGAGGCATCGGAGACGCTCCGATCTTCTTCGTACCTGCCATCGTCGTCAGGTTGGCACGGCTAGGCCAAAAGCTCGAAGCGATCAAAGGAAGTCCTCTGGTGGTTCGGCGGATGGACGTGTCCAGTCCAGCGTATCGGAGCTCTTGCAGTCTTCAGCGCGGTGCGCGAAAAGTTCTCGTGTGAGCAAAACTTTTCTTAGTGTGAAAGTTGTTCCTTACACTCAGGGGGTCCCGGGAAGCCATTGGGGGATACCTGGCGGGCTCGGGGGCGCCCCCAGCGGCTGTTCTAGTGTCCCGACGGCCATGGACGGTGCCGACGACATTTCCCGGGTCGGGATAAGGGTTTTAAGCGGTAGAGTAGGAACTTTTTTCCTGACGCCGTCGCGATGTCGGCGGAATCACTGAGGGTACCGGCCGTTGCCGCTGTGGTGGTCGTATGACGTCGCCGTCTTGACGGGGACACGCACGAGCTCATCGTGCGTGTCCCCGTCAAGACGGCATGGCAAACGAGCAACGCGTTGGCGAATGGCAGGTACCCTCACATTTCAGGCGAGGCGTTTACTAGTGGAGGCGACCGATGGCCACGCTGAACCTAGAGCCAGCGATTTCCACGCGCTACCGAATTGAGCGAGTGATGTGCCGTGGTCGATGTAGTATCGAAACGGGCTCGCACACTGCTCTACAGCCAATTCCGCGCGCGCGACTGAAAGTGCCTGGTCGTTGGCGACGCTCGCCGAGAAAGTGCATGTTGGCGTGTCAGCTCCACAGCAAGGAGTTAGCAGATTTTTGTCGTCCATAGACTTATAGACGTTATATCGAGCTCCTTTATCGGCAATATTAAGTGCGAGTGCGAGTGTTGGTGAGAGCCGCAGCCCTGTTTTGTCCCCGGGCTGAAAAGCTCGGGCGCGAGACGGGGCCCGCGGCCATGGGCCACCCCTCGTGGGGAAGCAGCATGGGCTTTGTGTAGTAGCAATATTAAGTGAATTATTACTGAATCGGTCGTCCTGACCTCGTCACTTTTTCCTACTCTACCCCTTAATCCTATATTAGTTGGCTCGTTGTGTGAGTGTATGGGTGGTTGCATGAGTATATGGTACATCCTCGTTACATATGGTTTAAAAAGTTTTGGCGTCCGCGAGCTCGCATGCTTGGCGACGGTTGGACGTGAGCTCGGCAAGCTGCGCGAGCTTCGCCGATGGTGCCGAGCGTTGCCTGGGCATCACGCACGATCTCGGCCATCGTCGGCATGAAGCGCGCGTCGACGAACTCTTGTCACCCTCATGCTGACGGAGAACTCGTGAGCGTCGCAATTGTGAGGACGACCACTACATGGGCGTACCGCCAACGCTTGACGCACACGTCCGATTGTTGATAGACGCACTCAGTGCACTTCGCTGAGTGGTGAGTGCGTCTATCGATAAGCGGAGGTCAGCGGACAGCGTAGAAGGTACACTACAGCGTGCGCAGACCTCACGGCGTACGCAAAGCATGCCGACGCCTCCGTGAGACAGGTGGAGCCGACCCGTGGTGCGGTCCTGGCCTCACTACAAGTGTCGTATTGCTTAGCATACTCGAGTACTATGCTTACTCCATCAGCCCTGGCCAGGCGGCGGCTCACGGCGGCCATGCTATGCTTTCCGGAGGCCATGTGGTGCTTTTAAACAATCGTGTACCATATACTCACACAACCACCCGTATATGGTACATGATTGTTTAGGCTCGATCCGCGGTCAGGGTCACGGTGATCCACCGACCGGGGGGGGGGG
>JGI24913J38484_101034_pt1 | contig 9565 bp, 10 predicted proteins | sample LinPfosmplate1_FD_38484 | JGI IMG/M metagenome (IMG submission 38484)
GCGCGGCGCTCCGCGTCTGATGAGCCGCGCTCGACGACGCTCTGCGGGGGGGCGTCGCCGCGGCGGCGGCGTCGTCGCGCCATCGCGCGGGCGAGCGCGACCACGACATCGCGCGGGCGCCACTGGGAGCGCCCAGATCGAAGAAACGGCTCTGAGGGCAGCGGCGCGCGGTGCCGGTGCCGGCCCGCGCGTCTCCTGTAGTTGTACTACGTACGCGCGCGGTGGGTACTGTAGGGCTACGAGCTTTTAGTCAGGCTACCGAGGCCGCGGCTTTCATTGGTCAACGGCTTGCTTGCGAAGAAAAAAGAGCGAATCACCCATCCCGCGCTCGGCACTTCGAGGGCGCGCGCGCTGCCAGAGGCGGAAGCGACGCGCGGGGCCCGCACCACCGCGCGCCGCCATCATGAGCAACCGCGTCGCCGCGTCGACGACGTACTCCCCGCGGCGGTCGCGGTCGGGGAGGACGACAAACTCCGTCGCGGCGTACACGGACTACGACGAGCGCGACGACGACGTCGAGCGAGCGCGGTCGTACGCCGCGAGTGGGAGCTACGCGGAGAGGGAGCTCGACAGCGCGAACGGTCTTCCGGTGCGACGACTGGAACGACGTCCATCGCATCGCGTCTCGTCCCCCGTTTGCGCTTCTTCGAGACGTCCGGTCCGATCGTTCCTCCGCGCGCGCGCGCGTTCCCCAATCCCCCGCGCCATCCCTCCTCCTCCTCCTCCTCCTCCTCGTCCTCCCTCTGACGCCGTCCCGTCCGTCCGCGCGCGCGCCCGCAGGATCCGTACGACGAGTGGGACTACGCCGAGCGCGGGCCGATGGCTCGGATGCAAGACGCGAAAAAGCGCGAGAAGGAGGCGGACGAGGAGCGCCGCCGACGCGGCGAGGTCTTCGACGCGGGACCAACCTTCGGTGGTAACGGCGTGCCGCCCGGGGACGTCACGACGGCGAACCCGGCGGGAATCAAGAGCCCCAGGAACACGAAGCACGGCGCGCGGTACTCCTCCGGCAAGGCGAAGGCGATCGCGCGGTGGCACGAGACGATACCGCACGAGCTCGACTTCGTCGGCCCGGAGAGCTACCCCAGGCGGTTCCGCGACGGGTGGGGCGTCTACATCATGTGCGTGCTGACCGCGCTGTGCCTCATTCTCGGCGCGGTCGCGATCGAGAGCGGCGACGACGCGTACCTGTGGTACCTGAATAACGCTCAGGCGCGTTCTATCTCACACTGGTCCCCATACGACCCCGTTCGCGTGGTGAACGCCGATCCTTAAGGACTTCGCCCGGCGCATCTCTCCGCTCAGGGTCCCTCGGTTTCAATCCCCGCCCTCGACGCCTTTCGACTCCGCTTCTGACGCCTTTGAACTCCACCCCGACATCGCTTCGTATGGAACGACCCTCAGGGCGCGCTGTGCGGCGCCGGCGAAGGCGTGGGCGGGTCGAGGTACCTCTGGCATCCGAACGACACGTCCGGGAGCGACAGGGACGCGGTCTGCGTGGAGAAATGCCCGACGATCGGGCAGCAGATGTGCGTCGGCGGCGGGAAGGGCGTCGTCGCGAGCGGTCGGCGGCGGTTTAGTAGGCGGAGGTTGCTCGAAGAGGAAGCCGACGACGATTGGACGGATGACGATGATTGGACAGAGACTACGGGACCCACACGGTCGCTGCTCGCGGCGGCGCCGCCCGCGTCCGACTGCGCCGGCGGCGTCTGGGTCGAGGCCGCGCTCGATTACTCCGCCGCGTTCCACGCGTGCGTCCCGGCGAAGATGGCGGAGCAGTCGCAGCCCGCGTCGACGCGACAAGCTACGATCGACGCCGCCTTTAAGATCGCGTCGGAGCCGGTGAACACCCTGGAGCGGTTCGTGAGCAACGTGGCCATAGGCGACGTGCTCACGGCGAGATACGCCATCGTGCTCGGCATCGTGATCTCCTTCGTCGTCGCGTACGTGCTCGCGCTCGTGCTCGAGGGCGACGCGTTCGCGTTCACGATCATCTCGTGCGTCGGCGGCGTCGCGGTGACGATATTCGGGGGGCTGTGCATGTGCCTGGCGGCGTCGCCGCTGGCGTCGAGCGAAGCCGTCGACGACGTCGCGAAGAACGACGTCGACGCGCGTCTCACGTACGGCGAGCACTTGGACACCGCGTGGCCGTTCCTCGGGGCGGTGCTCTTGCTCATCGCGGTGTTCCTCGTGGGCGTGCTGTTCGTCAAGAGGAAAGCGTTGCACGTCGCGGTGCTGTTTTTGGACCAGGCGGCGGAAATCTTACAAAACGCCGAGCTCATGATGACCATCGTCGGGACGACGACGATCCCGCTCGTCGCCGTCGTGTCCTTCTTCGGCACCGCGTTCGTGTACCTCTCCGCGCTCGCGTCCGAGTCGATGGGGACGGAGTACGATGAGAATACCGCGCCGATGCACATCATCTACCGCGTCCTCAGGTGCGTTCTATACAAAAGTTTTTCACCCACCGCTCGGTTTCAACATTTGATCGCTCCCCCTTTCAACTGACCCTTCCGGTGAACTGTCCTCAGCGCGCTCGTCGTCGTCGGCGCGGCGTGGTGGATCCTGTTCATCGTGCTCTGCGTGCGCTGCGTCGTCTCGATGCACGTCTGCGCGTGGTTTTGGAGCAAAGAGCCGAGGAACGAGCGGTGCCGCGAGACTACGTTTTACACCGCGCTGCACCGGACGCTGGCGTTTCACGCCGGCTCGCTCGCGATGCTCGCGACGTGGATCCTTCTGTACGCGCCGAAGCAGCTCGCGAGCCGCGCGTACTACTTGACGTTTAGGTGCGTTCTACTGTATGCAAACGTTTTTCGCCCATCCCTCGGTTTTATCAACGCTCGATCGCATGGGTCCCTTTCAACTGACCGACGAATGAACTCTTTTTGTATGTAACGCACCTCAGGCGGAAGGGCGGCAGGGGCGCGTGGAATCCCGGGAACGACGCGCTGGCGTACCAGCCGGGCGCGGTGTGCCAGATCGCGCTCCACGGAGTCGCGTTGAAGCGCGCGGCGCGGTACCAGCTGCACCTTAAGATGCGCCACGGCCCGCTCGTCGACTTGTGCTTCGACGCCTCGCGGTCCGTGCTCGTGTGCGGGTGCTTGCTCACCATGGGCGCGACCGTGAGTTGCGTCGCGATGCTCTTGCACGTGAGCTTCCTCGTGGCGCAGGACGATTTGAACAACTCGTTATTTCCCGGATTATTCGCCGCAGCATTCGCCGCGGCGATGTTCTCCGTGTTCGTCGTCGCGTTCACCGAGGCGATGGAGACGCTCGTGCAGTGCTTCTGCGAGGACACGGAGCGCAACGACGGCAGCATGGGACGGCCGTATTACATGCCCAAGTCGCTCCTGGTGTTGGTGTTGGAAAAGGTGCAGGGGCGAAAGGTGCGTTCTATGTCACACTGGTCCCCGTACGACCCCGTCGGCGTGGTGAACGCCGATCCTTAAGGACTTTGCCCGGCGCATCTCTCCGCCCAGGGTCCCTCGCTTTCAATCCCCGCCCTCGACGCCTTTCAACTCCGCTTCTGACGCCTTTCAACTCCACCCCGACGTTCGCTCCGAAAGACGCCGACGACGGAGGACGCGGACGCGTTTTACGCGGAGAAGATAAAGGCGGAGCAGTCGAGACGGAAGGAGGCGCGGCGCGAGCGGCGGCGGCTCGCGACCGCGGAGGAGGAGCGGCGGCGAAGGGAGGAGGAGCGCGCGGAGCGCGGGCGGAACACGTGCTTCGGGTTGTGTTAGCAGCGTTCGATGAGGACTTTGACGCGATGCTTAGAGTAAATATAATTACAGTCACGCGCCGCCCGCCGCGGATGGCGACTGACGGCGCGCGATGAGAAGGGCGCGCGACGAGGATCCGCGCGCGTCCGCGACGATCGACGCTCGCGCGCTCACTTCTTCGGCGCGTCCTCCGGGAAGTTGTCGCACCACGCCTGGCTCGGGATCCGTCGCGTCGGCGACAGCGGGCGTTGCTGCGAGAGAAGAGGAGACGGACGAGAGAGGCGTCGTCGCGTCGGTCAGAGGAGAGACGACGCCGTTCGCGCGAGGATGGATGGACGGATGGACGGAAGAGAGCGGCGAGGCGTTCGCTCGTTCGGAAGCCGCCGCGGCGGTCGATCGACCGCGCGCGTCGCCGCGATCGATTCGAAGAAAAAGTCGCGGTGGCGCGCCGCGCCGCGACGCGAGCGGAGAGCGGAGAGGAGCGGGGGCGGCGTCGCGCGCGCACCTCCACCTTCCGGCTGTAGCTGAAGATCGCGACCGCCGCGGCGCCCGCGGCGAGGAACCCGATCGCGGTGTTCCGCTTCCACGCCTTGGGATCGGCGAACCACCCGCCCGCGGGGGACCACACGCGCGAGGTGTCGAACCCGGACGGGAACTTCGTGGGAGGCGCGCCCATGATCGATCGGAGCGCGTGCCGACGCGCGCGCGGCGATCTCTGACGGACGCGCCGAACGACTTCTTGCCCTAATAAAACTCGCGAAGAGTTGCCCCGATCGCGATGGACCAGTTGCGCGCGTTCGATTCAAACTAAATACACATAGAGTACGAGTACGTGTACGCGTAATTTCTGTCGGGACGCATCAGGCCGCGGCGAAATGAGTGCGAACGATGAACGAGAGACGCGCCTACCCGTCTTCTCACACGATACGAACGCGAACGCGTCATCCCTCCTCCCCAAACTCCCTCGTGAACCGCTCGTGCTCCTCCAAGTCCCCCGCCGCCACCGTCGGCCGCGCGCGCGCCAGCACCTTCCTGAAGTCGTTCGCCGAGATCGGCGGCGGATGCACCCTCTCCCCGAGCCCGTCCTGTCGGGGTGGATTGATTTCAAAGGCGTCAGATGTGGAGTTGAAAGGCGTCGAGGTGTGTCGGGATTGAAAGCGAGGGACCCTGGGCGGAGATAAATGACCGCCGGGAGAGAAAGTCCTTAAGGAATAAAGTTCACAACGCGAACGCGGTCGTATGGGGACCAGTGTGAGATGGGACGCGCCTCCGCCAGCTGCTCCAGCGTCCGCTCCCACGCGTCGGGGTCGCCGGGCGAGCACGGGACGTACCGCTCGTCGCCGTCGGGTCCGGTGGTCGTCTTGAAGTGCGTCGCCTCCTGCGTCTTTCGCACGGGCTCGTACAGGACGTCTTTGACGACGTGGTCGATGTCGCTGCCGCTGAACCCCTCGCTCTGCGCGCCGAGCGACTGAGGGTCGTTCCATACGAGCGAACGTCGGGGTGGAGTTGAAAGGCGTCAGGTGGAGTTGAAAGGCGCCGAGGGCGGGGATTGAAACCGAGGGGCGGGCGGAGAGATGCGCCGAGAGAGAAAGTCCTTAAGGATCGACGTTCACCACGCGAACGGGGTCGTATGGGGACCAGTGTGAGATAGAACGCGCCTGAAAATCCGCGTCTGTGAGATCGTGCGGCGTCTCTCCCACGTGCACTCTGAACATGTGCGCCCTCGCGGGCGCGTCCGGCAGCGGGATGTATATCCGCTTGTCGAACCGCCTTCGAACCGCCTGGTCGAGCTGGTACGGCGTGTTCGTCGCCGCGAGCACCAAGACGCGGCCCGCTTCGTTGCCCACCCCTTGCATCTGCACGAGAATCTCAGTCTTGATCCGCCGCGACGCCTCGCTCTCGCCGCCCTCGCCGCGCGCGCCACACAGCGCGTCGATCTCGTCGATGAAGATGATCGACGGGCTGCGCTCTCTCGCCATCGTGAAGAGCTGGTTCACGAGCTTCTCGGACTCGCCCATCCACTTCGAGACGAGGTCGGAGGAGGAGATGCTGATGGATGAGGGTCGTTCCATACAAAAATAGTTAGTTCACCGGTCAGTTGAAAGGGTCCGCGATCAAATATTGAAACCGAGCGGTGGGTGAAAAAATGTTTGTAGTGAACAGAACGCACCTGAAAAACGTCGAGTCCGCCTCCGTGGCCACCGCTTTCGCGAGGAAAGACTTCCCGGTGCCGGGGGGACCGTACAGAAGGAAACCGCTCCACGCTTTGCGTTTCCCGGTGAAGAACTGCGGGAACTTGACCGGGAGGATGACCGCCTCTTTCAGCGCTTCCTTCGCCGAGGTCAGGCCCGCGACGTCGTCCCACTTGACGTCCGGTTTTTCCGTGACGATGGCTCCGCCTGCGGGCGGGCGGGCGGGCGGACGGGTGGGCGGCGACGCGCGGAGGCCACAGAGTGGTCAGCGAGTGATGATTGCGATTCGAATAGATTCGGTGACGTGGAACGGCGCGCGGTCGGGGAAGAGACACGTGTCGCGAAGAGACACGTGGGCGCGCACCGAGCGCGCCGCGCATCTTGCTCATCTCGTCGTCCTCCGCGCCCCCCTTCCCGACGCCGCCCTTCTTAGTATCCTTCGGCCGCGCCTTGATGAGCTCAGGCGACGCGTTCGGGTTCGTGCGCCCGTCCGCGGCGGCGTCGTCCGCGTCCATGAGCTTCTTGAGCTCCTCCGCGCGTTCCAGGTACTCCGTGAACTTGGTCTTGATGGTCTGAGGTTCGACGGTGCGCGCGAAGCGACGACGGGGCGGAGTCGTTGAAAGGCGTCAGGGGCGGAGTTGAAAGGCGCCGCCGCGGGGTTGTCGGGATTGTGAGCGAGGGACCCTGGGCGGAGAGAGACGACCGCCCCGCCGGGAGAGAAAGTCCTTAAGGAATGAAGTTCACAACGCGAACGCGGTCGTATGGGAACCGGTGTGACACGGGACGCGCCTGCTGCATCATCGGATTCTTCTCGTATTTCAGATACACGGTGAAGTGATCGAGCGCGGACGTGTAGAGCTTGAACGCCGCGGCGTACTCCGACGCCTTGTCCCTCTCCACGGCTTCCTTCACCAGCGCGATCGCCTTCTCGCGGATCGCGATGCCGCCGCCGAGGTCGCCCATGTTTGTTTGATAGAACGACGACGACGACGACGACGACGACGACGACGACAGCTGTCCCTTTTTTTCAACGCGGACACCCGGAGACGCGGGGCGAGATCCGTCCGCGCGGGGGACCGTGCCCGCGACGTCACGTTCGCGGCGTCTTCTGCGGCGTGCGCGGTCGGGGGAGGACGACGTCCGTCGGCGAGGGAGCGCGGGAGCGCGGGGTGGTGCGGGTGGACGGGGCGGACGGGGACGAGACCGCGGGCGGGCGCGCGCGAGCGCGTCCGTCGCGTTTCATCTTCCGATGTCGACAACGCGAGGGAGACGAGGACGCGTCCGAAGATGGGATGGGAGGGAGTCGACGACGCCGCGGACGGACGGACGCCGCGCCGCGCCGCGCGGGTCGGTGACGCCGCGGGCGAGGAACGACGTACGTCCGTCCGACGAGAGGAGGAGGAGGACGACGACGACGACGCGAGAGGGATGGAAGCGAGCGACGCACCGTGGCTTCCGCGCGGCGTGATGAGACGCGCGGGGGAACAAGACAAGACGAGTCGACGCGATCGGCGCGCGTACGCGTACGGGGCGTCGCGTCCTGACTGGGCCGCATACGTTTTTTTCGTACGAATACAATCGACGACCTGAGAACAAAAGTCATAATTTTTTAGCCACGACGACGGTGATGCTCGCCTCGTCCCGGCATCCTTCCGCGCGCGCGCCTCGCCTCGCCTCGCCGCCGCGATGGTCGACTACTCGAAGTGGGACGCGCTCGACGTCGGCGCCGACGGCGACGACGACGACGCCGCGCGCCGCCGCGGCGCGCCGCGGGTCACGCGTCTGGAGGGCCCGAGCCGCGTGACGTTCGGAGGGCCGAACCTCGATCGCGACGCGATCGTCGCGGAGGTGCGCGCGCCGGATCCGGACGCGCGTCCTCCGCCTGAATCGCCGCGGCGGTCGTCCGCGATCGACTACGCGCGGTTCGATCGCGTCGCCGCGGACGTCTCCAGCAGCGACGACGAGCGAGAGTACTTCGAAGACGACGCGTGGGCGTTGAAGCACGGACTAAGAGCGCCTCCGAGCGCGTCCGACGCGTCAAAAGCAGTCGTGGGGCCGAGGAGGGAGTACGTCGGCGCGATGCCGCCGCCGTCGGAGCCGCCGCCGGGGTACTTCCCGAAGACGCGAGGGATCGGCGAGCCGTCGCCGCCGCCCATCGGGAACGCGAGGACGGTGCGTCTGACGGGGACGACGCCGGCGACGGCGGCGGCGAACGCGATGGCGATGGCGAACGCGCAGCCGGCGAACGCGGCGAACGCGGCGAACGCGGCGAACGCGGCGAACGCGGCGGGCTCGAGCGGCGACGACGCGACGACAGCCGCGAGTAAGGCGGCGTCCGCGTTTGCGGCGCGCAAAGAGAAGTTCACGCTCAACGGCGGCGAGGAGAGGGAGAGCGAGAGTTCCGGCGGGCGCTACGTGTGGTGCCAAGACGAGAGAGAGGCGACGATCAGCGCGTTCGCGCCCGCCGGCGCCAAGGCGAAGGACGTCGTCGTGAAGTGCACGCCGACGAAGATAAGCGTAACGCACATGGGCCACACGTTACTCGACGACGAGTTCGCGCATCCGATAGACCCCGAGCACCGCGACCGCGACGACGAGATCAACGGGCACCTGGACGATTACGACGCGTGCGATAACTTTGAATTCGGCGACTGGGAGCTGTGCGGTGCGTCGAGACCGCTCCCCGCACGACCCCGTTCGCGCGTCGCGCGTCGTTTCTTAAGGACTTCTTTTCTTTCGCGCGCTGTTAACCTCACGTTTTGACACGTTGGATATTTATCCACCAATCGCATACCCGCATACCTGACGCGTGTCGTCCCTCGACCTATCGTCACGTCGTCGCAGACTACGAGCCGCGCGGCGTCGGCGACGAGCGACGGTGCGTGCGCGTCACGGTGCGAAAGAAGAACCTCGGGATGATGACGCACTGGTGGCGCCGCGCGACGAAGCGCGGCGACGAGATCCCCGTGGAGGCGCTCAAGACGCGGAAGCCCGGAAAGGGCGAGGAGAGTCACCGGGTGTGGGAGGAGGCGCAGGCGATGTTCAAGGAGAAGGTGGCGGCGCGACGGCCCCCCGTGATGATCGACCGCGAGACCGGGGAGGTGGTTTCGCCGGAGGATTAGGATTAGGATTCGGATTCGGACGACGCGATTCGGGCGCGCGGGTGAAGACGGGACGATCGATCGAACGAACATCCTATACCGTAGAACGCGTCGTGACATTATTTTCATCACGTCGCTCGCGACATACCGTCGATCCTCCCGCGCGCGTCGGCTCGCTCGCTCGTCAACACTTCGGCTGGCCGCCGTCCTCGTGCCCGCCGAGCTCCTCCTTCAAGTTATTGTACGGGTACGTCCTCGGCGCGAACGGCACCGTGGACGCCTTATCCAGATACCCCGCGAAGTGATACAGGCCGACGAAAAAACCTAACCCGGTGGCCAACAACGCCGCCGCGCCACGCTTCGACAGCACGTTCTCCGGGACCTTGTCCAGCGCGGACTCCGGGTTCCCGTCGCCGATGTCCCACGTGAGCTCGGCCTCTTCCGGGATCTGGGGATACGAATCGTCGGTTCGGTTGGGGGGATACGAATCGTCAGTCGGAGGAGGACGACGCGCGCGGCGGTGTAGGGTTTTTTTTTTCGGTTCTCGACG
>JGI24913J38484_100084_pt1 | contig 9336 bp, 4 predicted proteins | sample LinPfosmplate1_FD_38484 | JGI IMG/M metagenome (IMG submission 38484)
AGCAGCAGCAGCAGCAGCAGCAGCAGCAGCAGCAGCAGCAGCAGCAGCAGCAGCAGCAGCAGCAGCAGCAGCAGCAGCAGCAGCAGCACCAGCAACAAGTAAAGTAAACCGTTGAACTGCCGAAAGTCAAAGTGCACTGCGAAGGACCCGTGCGTAGGGGAAACTCGCGCAGCGCCGGCGGTGCCAAGGGGCAGCAGCCAAGCGCACTACGCCCACCTAGCGCCCAGCCCTACCGCCCAGCCAGCCCGCCTTGCACGGCGCGCGCCCCCTCCGCGCCGCCGCGCCCCCACCGGCCCTCATCCCGTCTCGCAGCTTGCGCTGCTAGAGATGGGTGCCGCCTCCGCGAAGTCGCCAGTAGCAGGCCGCGCGTGCCGGAGGCACCGATGATGGCGGTGGTGGTGGTGGTGGTGGTGGTGGCGGCGGCGGTGCCGAAGTTGGTGACGGCGGTGTCGCACCAGCAACAGCAGCAGCAGCAGCAGCAGCACCAGCAGCAGCAGCAGCAGCAGCAGCAGCAGCAGCAGCAGCAGCAGCAGCAGCAGCAGCAGCAGCAGCAGCAGCAGCAGCAGCAGCAGCAGCCAGCAGCAGCAGCAGCAGCAGCAGCTGCAGCAGCAGCAGCAGATTGCATCCCATATGCCTCGTTGTTTGTTTTTGCACTAATAAATCAATTCGTCGAACGGCCCTCCCATAATACGAGTACAGCCTGCAGTAGTTTTGCGCTAGAACTACGTCTAGTATACCTACTACTCTCCTACGCGGACGTCCCGATTTAATATACAATCGGATCGTTGGATACGGATCTTTGGATATTTTAACGCCACCGGGATCCTCGTGACGCCTCGTGCAGCTGCCTCGCATTGTGCATTGCGGTTGGCGACACGGGCAAGTGGCTTTTTTTGTTTATTAACCTGTCGGCACCCGTCGTTGTGCAGCACGTGGAACTGCGCCGTCAAGACAGCCTCGCGAGACGCGTCCAGCTCCGCGCGAATTGATTTGCTCCAAGTCGCTTTAAGAAAGCCGGAGGCATTAAAATCGCCTTTGTTAGCAAGATCCTGGATCATCATCTTCGCCTGGACGAGCTCTGTAATCGCAGTGAGCTGCTTGAAATCGAACGCCTCGACTCCCACGGGATAGCTCTGGGCGACGATTGCACCTCTGAGGTTGCGCCATGTCGCGCACTTCCCAGGGTCTGTGAAGTATACCATCGCGTCAATGTGGTTGGCTGGAATGTAGCAACCTGCCAACATCGACCCTACGTTCCCCTTCAACTGAAATCCACCCTTCGGGGACGGCGCGTACAGCAGCCCGAGCTCACGGTAGAGGACGTCCATCGCCCCCAGCTCAGCCACATAGGTTTCTTGGCTCCAGCTGGTGATGCGGAAACCGGCGCCCCACTGCCTTGCAGATCTGAGCTTGCGCACCTTACCCACAAATCGAATTTTTGCCTGCAGTCTGAATGTGACATATTGAATGTGCTCAAGCGTGGTGTTTGTATAGTTATCGCTTTGCGATGGGCGACGATGGACGATGATGATGATGTGGTGGCACTGATCCTGCTCAGCTGCAGAGATGGAGGTGGGGCCAACTCTAGTCATGGCGACGAAAAGTTCCTCAACCAAGCGCTGTGGGAAGCTGATAATCGCCTCAGCCGCTCCGCTCCCATTAGCCGCTAACGTGTGCCACTCCTTCCGTGCGCCACTGCCACTGTGTGCCACTGCCCCCCCCCCTCCCCCTCTCTCGCGCGCGCCCGCACTCAGGCATCCGGCTGCCTGGCTGGCCGTGCTCTCATTTTCAGACAAAGTTGGCGCATGCGTGCTGGCAGGCGGCGGCGGCGGCAAGGGCGCGGCGGCAGGGGTGGCGGGGCGGGTGTGTCTGATAGGCGCATGTGGGAGAGGCCGGGAAAATCCCAAAGCAGGGCTCAGCTCAACTTTTTGTTCATAGCAGGGCCCAGACCAGAAATTAATAAAAGCAGCGCTGCTTTTTGTTTTTGGTGCTCCGAGAGCCTTGTCCATGGTACAGGGATATATTGACGGCAAAACACGTAGACAAAACGCTTCGTCTAAGTTGTCGACCTTGCCTCACAGCTGACGTTTTAGTTTTAGTTCGGACGCGCGGTTGTGATTGGCTCCCAAAATTGCCAAACACGATCTTCCAAACACGATCTTCCAAGCAAGTTGTCGCAAACTTCGTACTCGCCAGTATTACACTGCGTCCATTCCGCCTGCGTGCCGTGCGGTTCCTTCCAGTGACCGACGTGTGTGTTTTCAGGCCCGCCCCATGATTCAATCGTCAAGGCACAAGCTTCACCAGCGCAACCTGCAGTCCTCGGCCCTCCGTAACAACCTGTCACAGTCGTGACCAGCAATGTGGAAGGGACGGTGCGTCACCAGTGACACCCGAGGTCTTTGTTGACGCCATGATGGCTACAGGCCCGCCCTCCTCGGCCTCCACTCACTGCCGCTGCGGTGTCGTCGGCCACAATTCCGCGACGTGCGTCCAGCTCATGGACAGCAGGTCCTAGATTAGACTGATTTCTGACAATTTCAGCCGAGCCCTGCTTTGAGATTGACCGGGCCCTGATCCGGGCCATTTATTTATAAAAGCCCTGATATGAACAAAAAGCTGAGCTGAGCCCTGCTTTGGGATTTTCCCGGAGAGGCCCGAACAAATTAAGAGGCGACCTACCTAAAATTTAAAGCTTTTTCACTACTCTCATCATCGACCGTTCTTCAGTCAGACGCCAATGTGGCTTTCCGACCCCGTTGGAGGTCATCCATGGTGCATATGAAAGCCCCAAGTGTCCTCTTCAACTTTCCGTATCCAAAGATATGGATACGTATCTTAAGATACGCATTTACGAATTTTTACGAATTTTGGTGTCGTCCTCGGTCGCCGTGTCTAAATAGTGGTTATCGCAACCAAATCTTAAGATATTTTTGGGCGAACTTCAAGTTTACGATATGAACTTTGAGACTGCCAAATATGAGCATAGCTTACGCGCAAAAAGTTTCTTCAGAACAGCCGTTTTCGGCGGAGGATCGATTTCAGGCGCCGGCGTCCAAATAGCACCAACTTCAAGCCCCCCCCGCGCGGTTTTAATAGACATTGTTAGGGCGGTCGCGGTCTGTGTTGCCCCGGCAGCAAACAGGGAGCAAACACAAATCGCAAGCGCCCTAACAACTGTCTTAGTTTTTGAGCTATCCGTGTCTGAAATGCAACAAAATAATGACGAAAATCTTCCAAATTTAGGTAGTTCGCCTCTTAAATAATTGCGTATATATCTGTGGGCTTCCAAACCCGAACCAGCAAGTAAAAGAAGCCATGTGCTTGCGCGTGGGTCGCCGCGCAAAAGGCAACCAATGGTCTGCTACTACTGGTCGCTGTGCTACGTTGTTGCTGCGTGCCACTGAAGTTAGGAGCCTGGCGACCGTGCTTTTGTGCTGCTCTTCGAGTGGGGAAGCCCAACGCACAGTGCGCATGTTCTAACCCCAAGTCTCCCCTTGCAGGTGCAGCCCCTGGTGGCCAAGCGAGGCCAAGCGAAAGGGACCAAAAGCGGCACGCAGCAGCGTTCCAGCAAACTTGGGCAAGATTCAAAATCTGAAACTTGGGCCAAGCGGGCGGGCGACCAGCTTCCATGGAAGACCATCGACCTGGCGAAGGAGTCGGTGGCAGGTGAGGCGGACGCCATGTGTTATGGTCTAGAGGTGATGGAGGGAGAGGACCACGTCGTCGAGCGCGACGAATACGGCGGCCTTCACATCCGCAGAACGCAGTTGTCCGAGGACCGCCGCGATGCGGCTGAGGCTGCGGCTGCGAACGCCGGCCCGGAAACTGAAGGCGCGGGGGCTGCGGCAGACGCCGGGGAGGCGGCAGAGCAGAAGCCGCAGGGCAAGAAAAAGAAGCAGAAGCAGGAGGCCGCGGCGGCAGATGCTGAGGGCGGGGCGGAGAAAAAGTCGAAGTTCGGGGGCAAGTTCTCCAAGGCTGCGAAAGCGGCGGCGGCCGCGGCGGGCGGCGGCGCGAAAGCGCCTGCACCGAAGCAGCAGGAGAAGCAGCCAAAGCAGCCCAAGCAGACCAACCCGGCAGTTGCCGCGGCCGCGGCTGCTGCTGCAACTGCTACTGCTACTGCTGCGGCGGCCGCGGCGGTGGCGCCGCCGGCGGCGAAGAAGCAGCTCACCAAGAAGGAGAAGAAGGCCGCGAAAGCGGCGGCGGCCAAGGCCGACGGCGCGGAGCAGGAGGCGGCGCCCGCGGTGGAGATGAGCGCCGATGAGGTGGCGACCGAGCAGGCGGCCAAGAAGAAGAAGGCGAAGAAGGCGAAGCTCGTCGCGAAGAAGGCCGCCAAGAAGAAGGCCGCCAGCGGGGCGCTGGCCCTCCTCGCCGGCGGCGGTCTGCCGGAGAGCGAGTGGGACCAGTTCGGCCTGGCGCATGCGCTCAAGCGCAACCTCCTAGGCGCTGGCTTCACCACCCCGACCGCCATCCAGCACCTCACCATTCCGGCCGCGGTGCGCGAGCGGCGGGACATACTCGGCGCAGCCGAGACTGGCTCGGGCAAGACGCTGGCCTTCGGGATCCCGATCGTGGAGGCGCTGCTGCGCGAGCGCGAGGCGGAGGGGGCGCCGGCGGCGGGCGCGCCACGCAAGCAGCGGGCGCTGGCGGCGCTGATCGTCACGCCCACGCGCGAGCTCGCCCTGCAGGTGCACAAGCACTTACTGACCATCACGAAGGACACGGACATCCAGGCCATCGCCGTGGTGGGCGGGCTGTCCACGTTGAAGCAGGAGCGGCTGATCAGCCGCTGCCCTGACATCGTGGTGGCCACGCCGGGGCGGCTCGTGGAAATGATGAACTCGAGCTCCACCTCGCATCTGTCGAACCTGGAGGACCTGATGTTCTTCGTGCTGGACGAGGCGGACCGCATGGTGGAGAGCGGCCACTACCGCGAGCTGGAGACGATCTTCACGAAGCTGGAGGACCAGGCGGAAGTCAAGGGCAAGCTCAACCCGGAGACCGGCCAGGTGCAGGTAAAGGTGCGCGACGTGCCGGACGACGACGCGTCGGCGCCGGACGAGACCGACAAGCAGATCGCCAGGCAGCAGGAAGACAGTTTGTACGCGGACTCCGGCTTCGAGCTGGATGAGTGTGGGTACCCTATCATCGGTGGGATGAACCTGCAAGGGATGGACTCATACGAAAGTGCGGCCGCTGCCGGCGCGGAGCTCGCCGGCAGCGACGACGAGGTGCCGGATGTGGACTCGGTGCGGGCGCAGGTCGACGAGGGCGGCGTCGGGGACGACTGGGACGCGGAGGGGGGCGAGGGCGAGGGCTGCCCGCTCGGCAAGGATGCCGAGGCAGAGCAGGACGCCGTGGGCACCAAGCTGGCCAAGGAGGACGAGGAGTTCATCGCCAAGCTCGAGGCGCTGCAGGACTGCCAGCGCACGCTGCCCCGGCAGACGCTGCTGTTCAGCGCGACGCTGATGATCGAGGCCGAGGGCCGGGACATCCTGCGCTCGACCATGAAGAAGAAGAAGAAGAAGAACCGTAAGGCGGGCGGCGGCGTGCTGATGACGTTGATGGACCGGGTGGGGCTTGCGGACGACCCTGCCGTGCTGGACGTCTCGCGCGAGACGGTAGGCGCGCAGGAGGAGGAGGCGGAGCAGGCGGAGCAGGCGGCGGCGGCGGCGGCGGCGGGCGGCAAGGACGGTGGGCAGAGCGGCGCCAAGGGGGCCAAGGCGGGCAAGGGCGCCGGCGCCGACAGGCCGGACGAGACGGTGAAGCTGCGCCTGTCCGAGGGGGCGGTGGTCGCGGTGGGCAACAAGAAGCTGAAGCTCCCAAAGGGTCTGACGCTCGCGCAGCTGGAGTGCCTGGAGGAGGACAAGGACATCCACCTGTACTACTTCCTGCTGCAGTACCCCGGCCGCACCATCGTCTTCATCAACAGCGTGCGGCTGGTGCGGAAGATTGTGCGGATCATGGAGCTGCTGCGCATGCCCGCCTTCGCCCTTCACGGCCAGATGCAGCAGCGTCAGCGCCTCAAGAACCTGGACCGGTTCCGGGCGGAGGAGCACACCATCCTGATCACCACCGACGTGGCGGCGCGCGGGCTGGATGTGACCGGGATCCAGCACGTCGTGCACTACCACATCGCACGCTCGGCCGAGACTTTCGTGCACAGGTCCGGGCGGACGGCGCGGGCGCAGACGGAGGGGCTCTCACTGTCGATCGTGGACGCGCGCGCGCTGGGCGACCACCGGAAGATCTGCCAGGTGCTGCAGGGCAAGGGGAAGGACATGCTCGGCCAGTTCCCGAAGGGCGACAACTCGGTGCTGCTGCAGCTGCGGGCGCGGCTGCAGTGCGCCAACAAGATCTTCGCGGAGGACGACAAGGTCAAGCAGCGCACGTCGACCAACAGCTTCCTGAAGAATACGGCGGAGCAGATGGAGATCGACCTGTCGGACGACGACGGTATCTGGGAGGAGGAAGACACCTCGAACCTCGCGCACCAGCAGCGGATGGAGGCCATGCAGGCCAAGAACAAGCTCAGCCAGCTGCTGCAGATGAAGCTGAAAGCGAACAAGGTCGGTGCCGGCGCCAGCACATGCGCCAGCACATGCGCCAGCACATGCGCCAGCACATGCGCCAGCACATGCGCCAGCACATGCGCCAGCACATGCGCGAGCGCGCAGCACAAGTGGCAGTGTGGCAGCCTGGCACCAGTCGAGTACTCAGCCTCGGGGGCGGTCGCTGGGCGGTGTAATCCCACGTGTACAGCGCACGTGCCCGCACCCTGTGCTTGTTTGACAGCCACCTTTGTTGTTGTTTTTGTTGTTGTGTGTTCTTGTCTGTGTGTTCGTTCGTCGGTGCAGACAAAACGCAAGTTCGTGCGCATCGCTGAGGAGATGCCAGACCTCGTCAACAACGGCGACGGCCAGGAGGTGGCCAGTATGGACAGCCACGGGGGGCTGGGGGGCAGGAAGCGCACGGCGATTGAGGACGCGAACGCGCCGAAGCCCAAGAAAATCAAGAAGGAGAAGGGCGCTGTGGTGAAGCCAATCGGACACTGGTAAAGGAGAAAGAGGGAGAATCACCCCCCAGCTGCCCCGTTTAAATACCACAGCATTGCAGCCAAGCCGCACGACCAAAAGACCTGAGGAGAACAGAGACGGGCTGTGCAGGGGCAGCACGCAATTGTAGAAAACGCAATTAATCCCCCGAGAGGCAAAAGGCGCAAAGGCGCCGCGCGAAGGCGCCGCTTTCTTCTCCGGGTTTCTTGCGTTCTGATCTCCGAGAAGGGAGAAGAAAGCGAACGGGGATAATTTGGCGTATACTTTTACATAGTGCCGAATACGTGATTTCGGATTTCCGAAGCCACCGGGACCCGGGCGAATGCCCAGTTCGATTGCCGAGAGCCGCCCCGGGTTTTCCGCAATCACGTGCCCCGGTAGCAGGGTGGCGGTGACGGCCCTTGTGGCGCAGGGTGGCGGTGACGGCCCTTGTGGCGAGGTGTCGCCGGCGCGCATGCACATGCGCTCATTTACCAGTTATCCCACCGTCAGGCAGTTCAGTTCGAAGAGGAGCGTGGCTCCGCCGGGGATGGTCGGAGGCCGGCCCGCGGGGCCGTACCCTTCCTCCTCCGGGATGCACAGCTTGCGCGTCTCGCCGACCATCATTCCGTAGGAGCCGACGTCGAAGCCGACGATCAGCTTGCGCGGGGTCGCATTGAAGTTGTAATCGAACGCCCCAGAACTGTTCCAAACGACCGCACCGGTCGCCTCCAGGGTGAGCAGCACGTCGGCAGAGACCTTCTCGTCCTTGGTGGCCACGGCAGCGGAGCCGGACGGAGCCGCCTTTTCGATGATGTACCTCGTCAGGTAGGTCTTGCCATCAAGGGTGACGTTCTTGCCATCCGTGCAAGGGTCAACGGCCGCGGCCGCGCCGCATGCAAAAGCCACAATGTATTGAGAGAACTTCATAGAGTAATGGAGTAAGTAGTGTCAAGGCGTCAAGCTTCAAGCTTCAAGTTGCCAGGCTGCGAATTAGCAACGGCGCCTACTTTAACACCCAGCACGGCGGTTCCGCCTTTCTGAGTTGTACGGGTGCGCGCTTGGCTTTCAATACAGGGGCAGCACTCGTTTGAGGTTTGAGGAGAGGGCGCGGGCGCTGGTATTTACAGTGCCGGACGGGCGGGCGGGGGAGGCGGCAGCTGGGGTGAGCGAGGAGGAGGCGCGGGTGGGGGCGACGCGCTCGGTAATGGACTACCTCATCGAAGGCGCACGGCTGGATCCGGACATGTCCGGTTCCATGTGGGGGGGGAGGGCGTGACAAACTGGTCACGGGGGACTAATACTTAGTCCGGGGAGAACTGGCCTTTGGTCAAAATCAATAGGAGTCTAGACGACTCCGGCAGCGGCGCTTATATCGCATTAGCCGACGGCCCGCCGCCTTTTAAACCCATCTCCACTCATCTTATAAATCTAATCACGTGATTGCAGAAACCCGGCGGCTCTCGGCAGTCGAACTGGGTATTCGTCCGGGTTTCGGTGATCACAAACGGAAATACAGCACCCGGTGGCTTCGGAAATCACGTATTTGGCACAAAATAAGCCAAATTATTCGCTTTCGGAGATCAAAACCCCGGCGCCCGCCTGCTTCGGGAATCTCGCTGAAAAAGCGGCGCCTCCGGCGCCTTTCGGGGATTGTTTTTTCTACAATCACGTGCTGCCCCTGTACGTGTGATGTATATACATAAGTACAACAGGATAGATTTGCGCACATCTATTGATAGATTTACTTGCCCAGCGCAGTATAGTCGTAGTCGTAGTGCACCTTTACTAAGTGGAGGTGTATAGCAGTATAGTAGTCAGTAAAGTTAGGTGAAGGTGCAGCGCCGCGCCGCCCAGCCGGAGCCCCCGCGTCATCAGCCCCCGCTTCCGCTTCTCCGGCGGCACAAGCCGAAGTCGGCGATGGGGCAGCACAAGCCGAAGCGGCGATCAGCACAAGCCGAAGTCGGCGATCTTGAGCGAGCTTCCGTACTTCCGTACAGGTCCTGGTGATTTGATGCTTATTTAACCTGCTACGCCTATATATAGGCATCGTGCACCGCGCGCGGCGCGCGGCGGGCAACTCCAACCCGCATGCCGTTTTGTAACGGAGCTTCTTTGTTGGGTCATGCGCTTAATCGCATTACTCCAAGTGGGAGTAGGTAAAACATACATCGGAAGAAAACCGGTGTTTCCACGACGAAGAGCAGGAACGCCTGGATCGAGTTCAGCGCCACGAGCAGGCTATATGCGACGCAATCTCATCGGTTGACAGAGTGCTGGGATCCTCTAGAGTCGACCTGCA
>JGI24913J38484_100297_pt1 | contig 9276 bp, 10 predicted proteins | sample LinPfosmplate1_FD_38484 | JGI IMG/M metagenome (IMG submission 38484)
TTCTCCTTATACAAATCTTTCACTCGATCCAACGTTTTCTTAAGAAAATCATTTTCGCCCTTTAACCCTTCATTCTCTCTTTTTAAATCAGTTACTTTCCTCTCTAAAAAACGTTGTTCTTTATATAAATTATCTTTTTCATATTCACTCTTAACCTTTTCGTTTTTAAGGCGCTTATTTTCCTCTCTAAGCGTTTCAGAAGACTTAGCCAATACTTTTATACTTTCAAAGTCTTCTAATGCAATCTCGACCGTTTTAGAGCGTATAAACCCACCTTTCTCTTTAACAGGGATCTCATCTACACTTTTAGCTTTATCTAAAGATAATTTCAAATCATGAAGACGACTATCTATCTCGTTCTTTTCCTGTTCTAACTTCTCTATTTCTTGTTGCAAAGTCACCGCTTTAAAGCGCTGCGCCGATAAATGTTTCCTGTCACTAGAAACACCACGCTCTATATCAAATCCCTTTTCTTTCACATGTTCATAGATTTTATCTTGTAGATCATGAAGCTCTGATTTGTTTTTAAAAAATGAATACGCTGATAGTTTTTGTTTTTCATTAACCGGAACCATTCCTACATGCATATGAGGTGTTTTTTCATCAACATGCACTGAAGCATATACAAAGTTCTCTTCTCCATACCTTGCCTTTAAAAAACAAACAGACTCTTCAAAGAATCGTCTCTGTTCCGCTTGAGATAAAGAATTCATATAATCAGGACTAGCCGAAATCATAAACGAACAACAAACAACAGCATCTTTCCTAATGGCTCTATCAGATACAACCCCGTCTTGAATTCTATCTTGAATTAGTTTTTTATAATCCACGTTCTCTTTACCATGAATCAAATCATAATTCTGTTCCGTTCGTTCTTGAATAATATCTGGATTTGAATGACTTTCTTTTTCACGTTGATTATGTATTTGTAATCCTTTCACATCTGTCATCTTGAATTTTTTCATATGACAAACCATGAATCTTGACATGGGCTTCGCTCCTTTTTCGGTGGTAGTTCCATGTAAACTGTAGCACACTACAGTTTACTGCGTAAACACGTGTGCCCTACGGGGCATTTCGGCTACCACCGAGCCATGACAATCATGGCAAAAAACCATGGGCTTTGCCCAAACCCACAAGGGAAAAACTTCCCCTTGACCCCTTACAATCGAACTCCCCAACCCCTCAATCCTTGAGGGGCTCCCTCGCCGGTAGGCATCCCCAAACGTTCGGTTTGGGAAAACCAAGAGGGTTTTGTTGTAGTAAAGATGTCAACTCCTTATCCTCCCTTCGGTCCGGTACCGTTGACATCCCCCACACAAAGTTCATATCTCTTTAAAAGTAATCCCCAATAAAAAAAGCCCCCCTTTATTTTAGAGTTAAAACCCTCAAAACAAAGGAAGCCATCATTTTCATAAATAACAATCAAAAAGACCTTTCTTTTTACAGAAAGGTCTCTCTATGGTTGAGCCATCACAGCTCGCCAACTATTGTTCGGGTCATCACAACCCTAAATTCTACGGTTGAGCCATCACAGCTCTTTCGCAATTAGTATTAACTAACGCTACTTCTTCTAACCACACTGTATCAAAAATAATAATAAAAATCAACACTTATAATTATTTTACTGACATTAAAACAATCTCATTGAATTTTTCCAACACCTTATTTTTTATATCATGTGGTTTTAAATAATTATCAATTAAAAAACCTTTTTCCATCGCTAACGCATTGTTATAAAAGTATATTACTTCTTCTTTTTTATCCGCGACGATCCCTCGTCCCTTAATAATATCGTATGTTAAATCAATCATTTTCTTTACACAATAATTAAAAAAAGTTTTCTTATGATATTCACCAATTGCGTCTTCGTCATTCAAATCAGCAATCCTTAGATCTGCCAATTCACATACAATTTTAGAAAAAGAAAACGCATCAACTGGACATTCAATATAATTATCAGTACCATCAGTTTTTTTGCCATCTTTTATATATTGAATACGATTAGCGGACACTGTACGAACTTGATCCAAAACAACATATGTATTGATCGGATTCCCACTTCGATCTTCAACTAAACGTTTAGGCAATCCCGATACTATACCTAAATTCATTTTATTTTGTCCCAAACCAGAACTTTTCGAAGTAAGAGAAACAATAGTCACTGTCCTTTTATCTTTACCTTTACTTAAAATTATACTTAAATGATTATCTCCAAACTCATATTTCCTTATTGGATTTAAATCCGCATAATATATATTCCCCACTTTTATATCTGAATACCTCAACAATAGTTCCCCCTATAATTAATTACTTATTCACAAGTTTTTACCTTTAAAACATAAACAATTGGACTATATACAGCTTTCAATCCTCATCGCTACACACTTGTCCATTACCCTTGTACAATATAGTAACTTCTCTTTTTTTTGGTAAATTTGATCACCTACAAATAGCTTTTAACCATTTTTTTTAAATCTCACATACCAAGTTAAATTTAGCTTAACATAACAATAAACAATTCGCTTTTCAAAAAATGCTCTATCTTGTTCAATAAACAAAAAACATAAAAAAAAGCCCTGAAAATAGGACTCTTTTTAATAATCATCATTACCACCATTTCATTTAACAGCACTACTATGATTATAAATATAGTTCAACAAAATCACGAAGTATGCCAGTACCTCTCATCTTCCAAGGTGTTGACGCACCTAGCAAGTCTACAATTCCATATCCCTAATTCAAAACATACTCATGCGTTAACAAAAGAAGTTGAAGTGCGCCATATAGCACCACAAAATACCATTAGCCAACTATACCTTTAGCATACAAAAACTATCCAAGTACATAAAATCCCCTAAATTATTTTGACTCAATGTCACCTGGAATATATTCAATTAAGTCCGATAATTTAACATCTAACTTCTCACAGATCGCTATTAAAGTATCTAATCTTAAAGACGACACACTTTCATTATGCCAAAGCTTATTAATAGAATTACGACTCACACCAGTTATCCTTATTAACTCCGCAATATTATCTATATTTTTTTGGGCCATAATCATACGAATGTTATTTACTAACTTCATTCTTCTTACTCCTTATATTCAACATACACTCTATTTTACTTATAAAGATAATTTTATGCAATTTATAAGTAAAAATAAACCTTTTAAAGGTTATATTTATTTATATGTATTGATATTTTAACTTTATAAGGTTAAAATATAACCACAGACAAAAACAAAAGAATAATGAACATGAAAGGAAGAACGATTTGGCATATCTAACAGCAAAAAAAGTAAAAGGAAACATTTACTTTTATGTATCTCAATACGTTGGAACACAACCATATTACTCAAAACACTATAGATATATAAATATTTACTCAATCGGCAATCAAAAAATAGCTTTAGAGAGAATCGCTATGTGGTTATTAGATAACAACCGCATACCAAAAGAACTAATAGAAATCGGAGTATCCATAAACGATGTGAAATATTGGTATGAAAAAGTTGAAAAAACATTACAGAACTACTCTTTAACTAACCATAAAAATACCTAAAAGGAGCATTACTATGGCATTTCTAACAAATTACAAAGCAAATGGAAAAAGATACTTTTATGTAGAAAAATATGTTGGTAAAAAACCATATACCTGCAAACAAAGTGAACGTATTTATTCGATTGGAAACGAAAGAATCACATTAGAAAGGCTCACTTTATGGATTTTAGATAACAGTTTCATTCCAAGCGAATTAATAAAGATCGGAATATCAATTGACGATATAGAAAACTGGAGAGAAAAAGTAGAAAATACCATAAAAAGATACTCTCTATAACTAAAAACAAGAAAAAAGACTGATATTTTTATCAGTCTTTTTTCCTTTAACTATTTATATTTTTTCACCACAAAAGGGTTAGATATTTTAATAATATATTTATATATTTAATAAAAGTTATGCGTGACTGTTTGTTTTTTTCATTTGCGAACAAAAACAAACAGACTTTAAGGGTAAAAAGGATTAAAAATATACAGAAATCACGAAATAAAAAATTCACAAAACAACAAATTCAAACATAATCTAAACATCTTTTTTTATCACACAACTCGATTAAAACGGTGCGACTTTTTAATGATATATATATATCTATGAAATGAAAATGCGAGCAAAGTTTTTTCGTTTTCAGTTCATCATAGAGATACTATATAAACTCCGTAATTTCGGAATACGGAATTACAAAGAAAACAGAAAACAAAAATTTCGAAAATCGAAAAATCGAGATTTCAAATTCAACAAAATTCAAAATCAAATTCCACATCAAAATCTCCCCCAAAAAATAAACCTTCAAAAAACGTACGGTATTTTATCGTTATATATATAACTAAAAAAATTCATGCGCACACTTTAGTTTTCCATCCTGTACGGTAGTAACGGGAAGTTTTAGGATATAAACTATATAGCTTATAAATTTAAAAAAGAATTCACAAATTCACGAAATTAAAGTTTTAAAAAAAGAAAGACATTTTGTCTTTCTTTTTTTAAAACCAATTACCTTTTGTTTCTGACATCCGTTTTTTTATCTCTAGCATTTTTTTCATTTGTTCTCTTTCTAACGGATCACTAATATCATCTAATTCTAATTTTTTTAACGGTTGTACAAATTTATAGCTGCCATTCTTTTTTTCAGCTAAATAATAATACTGTAATTCATCATTCCAATAATATATGACTTGTTCACTCAACATAAAAGCCCCCAGTAATCACCTTAATATTAGCCCATTACACCATCATAGCATCAATGAAGCCCTAAAATTAACGCAATACAAAAGAGACAGTTCCAAAAGTAACCGTATCAAAAAGTAGTCTCAAATAACTGATAAACGCATCATAAAGCCAAAAACAAGTGTCTCAAAAAGTCCCTAAAATCATTTGCAAACGTTCATAAAAATATATATAATTTATGAACGGTAGGGTTATATGTTTTATATATATAAAAAACCGCACCCTTTTTGGGTTATTTTTCTTTGATGACAATCAATATAAAAGTCATTAAAATGAATAATATACGGTATACATGCAATAATAGACGTAGTTATTCTCAAAACTAAATTTAAGTTCTAAACCATAAAAAAATCCTTCCAAGTGCGCCAACACTCGAAAGGATTGTAAGTATATCTTTTTAAATTCAACTTTTATTTTTGCTTACTAGGTTTATTTTTCATGAGTTCTGCTAATTCTCCAGTTAGTAGAACTTTTTTCTTTTCATAATCCCCAGCAACATCAAACAACTTAGGAACATGTTGTTTTATTTTCTTTCTCCAATTACTCTTTTGATCCTTATCCATCATCCCAAAATAACGACCATGATAATCATTCATGATAGCCTCTAAAACAATACGATCGTTCACCTTAATTTTACTGTTATCTACTTTTTCTAAATCTCCAACAATTATCGAATCAAACGGATTATATTCCGAATCTATCCATTCTTTCGCTTTCTTCTTACGCAAACGAGCTTCAAAACGTGTTACATGTTCAACATCAGGATACTGATCTAAAGTTTCATTTTCTTCATTCTCTCTTTTTTTATTATAGATACAAAGATGATTATCCGAACCTCGTTTACCAATGTACATCGTTTCTATTTTTTTATCTCTATCCAAATAAATACATTCTGATTTACTAGACAAATCTTTTATTTTTAAATCTGCAATTTTAACTGGATAATCACAAGCTATATGTATACCTGTAACTTCAATATTTTCTAACAATCCCAACACTAATCGTATCGCCTCATCAACCACACGATTATATGCCATATGCTTAGGATTAAATTCAAATCTAACATCTTTCAACAAACGATCATTTTTCTTTTTTCCGTTATTCGGAAGAAAACCATTTGCATCTAACTGTAAAAACATTTCAGCATTTCTTAACAACTCATCTCTTTTAACTTCAATCAATTTCTCTTTATTTTCCAAAGTATTAAGTAGTATCTGAACATGTTCCTCATGAATTTTTTCCATGGCTTCACTTTTAAAACCAGTTGCAAGTTCTTGCTCATCTATTTCAGATTTCAATGCGACTATTTCGCCTTTCAACTTCTCAATAGTCAGTTCTATTTGTCTCTCGTGCCGTTTCAATTTCCTTTCATCAGTTAAACGGCCATCTTCATCAGTTTCAGCTATCAATTCTTTCACATCAGCTAAACTTTCAAACAAACCTTGATACTCAGCATTAGAAAGTAACGATTCTCCAACTTCTCTTGCTTTCTTCTCCTGCTCTATTTGAATTTCTAGTCTAATCCTATGAGAGATTAATTTAGGAAGATCAACTGACGCTTTTTTTAATTCTCCCGCCAACTCAATATAACCACAATCAACAGAGTCACACTTTAAAACTTCCTCATAACCGAAATTTTTCGAACGGTTTGCCTGCAATGAATATGGCATATTTGAACTTGTAACCATTCTTATAAATTCTTCTTTTTTGATACCTTCTTTAAAATCTGCAACAATACTTAATTTATCAATCGTTATATCTAACAAATTAGATTTTAGTACATCATTCATAACAAAATCCTAAACCCCCAAACAGTTATATTTTTGAACCCGTCCAAAGCGTAGTTGGATAATAATCGAGAAATTCTCGAACTTTACCTGCTTATTAGAATAACAGGTAACTTTTTTCGAGAGTTAATCTCCCTCAACTAAAAAATCATTCCAAAACACATTTACTTCCCATTTTCTTTTTCCAAATAAGAAAAATAAAACTCAAATGCTTTTTCTGCAATTTCCGCTTTCGTAGAAAAACGTCCACTACTAACCAATCCCTTAATCCTTTCAGATGTTTCTTTTGGCAATCTAAAAGTCTCAGGGATTTTCGGATTCTTACCGTCTTTCGGTTTCCTACCAACAGTCACATAATTAGCTTTACTCATTAAAACACCTCCAAATAACCCAGTAACAACATGTTATCATTTCGTATGACGTTTTGTAAATAACTTTGTTTTAAAATAACATAAAATCCGAATATAAAAGAACTCATAAAGAGTTCTCCCAACCTATAATTCATCTCCATAAACCAACCGATATAATCCATCAAACCCTAAACTAGCTTCAATCATTTTAATCATTTCTTTAGTGTAATAATCCAACTGATCGTGATTCTGACTTTCAAGAAATTGTTTTTCATCAACTGTATTTAAAAGTCTCAAAATAAATTCCAGTTTCAAATCATGATTCCAATAAGGCATATCAGAGTAACCTTCAATCTCCGCTTTTATATCTTCAGACTTAAATTTTATTTTCACCCGTTCTCTAGACATACTTATCCCTCTTTTCCCTAGTTATAAATATTAGAAACATCAATAAAAAAACATCACAGACCATTGATACCAAAGTATTTTCTAATAACATCACCCACTTCGCGCCCCGAGATGTTTCTAATATATCAAGTAATATAATTAATCCTTTTCTTTAACAATAAAAAAATAGGACTCTTGCATAATAAATATAAACAAGAGTCCTATTACCATTAAATATTTCTAATGCAAATTCTAATTTTCAACCTTTTGTTCTTCCAGCAAAGTGTTCATTACTTCAGTAGCCCCTTCTGGAATACTCATTTTAATAGATTCCGGAAGACATTCTTTAGCTGTATGGGCAATCGCTTTTGTAGTCTCAGGATTATTTCTTATAAACTTACCAGTTTTACTACAAAATGCTTTAAACCAATTCTTTTTAGTTAATATCTGTACTTGCTTTTTAAGGAAATCTATTTCCTTAAAAAGTTTCGAAACTTCTTGTTTTAAAAAATCTTTTTCTGTAATTTGTTCAGCCAATCTCTCTTCAATTAAAGCTTTAAAATCTTCTAATTTGCTTTCCATTTCCTCCATTTCCGGATGAGAAAACTTGTCATTAGAATCCAAACCATTCTCTACAAAATAAGAATCCACTTTATCTATCAATTCTTCTACTTGAGATTGATTCTTCATTACTCTCCTTGCTAAAGGTGTAGTTTTAAACTCATCTTCCATTCGCTTTACCCAATCCCGAATCTCAGTAGTATAAATATCTACCCCAGAAACATTCCCCTTCTGAATCTTCATAACCTTTCCAGGGCTGCACTCATAACGAAATTCCGATGATCCATTAATATAAGTGTGAAAATAACAAGTTTCATCAAACAAATACTTTATGATTAATTCTTGAGAATAACTTTTTTCTTCTGGAAGTGTTACTGAAAAATCATCAATTTCAAAGAAATCACTATAGTCCAACGCAAAATAAACTTTACTTAGAAACGTATTAGTTAACACAAAAAATCCTCCCAACTTGTATATACCCAACAATAAAAATACACAAAATAAAAACAATAAAGTCACACAAGACTTTACTATCCTCATTAAAATTAAATATACCAATATCTAACAACATAATACACATCTAAAAACACTTATTTCAATTTCCTTTTTTTAAAAACAAGAGCCATCCCCAATCCCCTTGTATAATATCCCCATATATTCACATCAACAATTTACGAGGACGTTATACAAGGCTCTACAATCCTCGCTATATTTCACAAAAATAAGTTCCACTAATGCTAACTTCTAAAGAATAAAGGGAACTCCCATAGAGTCCCCCAACACACTATTACTCTTTATCATCCAAAGATACTAACGCAATACTTTCACTCATATCACTCAAACTTTTACTTATATCACTCAAGCCTTCACCAAGTCCCATAATTTGTTCATTCATCCCTTTGATAAGTTCTCCAATACCAGCTAATTGTTCATCCTTACGATCATAGTCATCAATTTTCATAGTCAATTCCAAAATCCTGCAAGTCTCTTCAATCGTTAAATTATTTTTCTCAGCCAAATCCTTCACAGTGTTTATAAAGTTCACTCCAAAGCTATGAAAATACTCCATCCTTGGTTGTTGATTAAATAATGTCCCCACACTATCTCTCCAATCCCTGGTCCCGATTTTTCTGTTGGCTTCTTCGCACTTGTTTTAATCTCTTTTGTTGTTCTTCATGCTCTTGTTTGTGATTCAAGAACTTTTGAGCACCACTTACTTCGTCATCACCAGCAAAATGTCGTTTTAAAAACTTGCGATTCATCTTATCCAGTATACTCGCTTTAACATAACCAATCATTCCTGCAAATTCAGGCAACTTCTCCTTATACAAATCTTTCACTCGATCCAACGTTTTCTTAAGAAAATCATTTTCGCCCTTTAACCCTTCATTCTCTCTTTTTAA
>JGI24913J38484_100234_pt1 | contig 9136 bp, 7 predicted proteins | sample LinPfosmplate1_FD_38484 | JGI IMG/M metagenome (IMG submission 38484)
TCGAGCTCGGTACCCGGGGATCCCACGAGTCAATTAATTGTTCCGTTCCATCGTAGAGAAGCACGCTATCGCCACCGTTATTTAGCTGGCCTTTCGGCGATTCGATTACAAGGAAGTCCTCTGCCTCGTAAACGCCTTCAAGCATGGTCGTTTTTCCTTTGTCGTCTACAACCGTCCATCCATCAAGATCAACATCTTTCATAAAGAGCAACTCGATCCATTCCGTTCCGTCTTCTGGGTTGCTAACGAACTCGTTAATAAGGACATCTTTTGGTTGGTAGGGGATGGGTGATGCTTCTATAGCCTCTTCCTCGACCTTTTCTTCTTGTTCTGATTCCTCGGCTTCTTCCGTAACCTCTTCTGGTTCCTTCCCCCCAGACTCGTCAGTCTCCCAGACTGACTCCTCATCAATCTGCGGCTCCACAGCGAGCGCGAGCAATGCCTCAAGCTGCTCAATCTCATCCTGTAAAACAGCAATGTCGTACATGCAGGCATCGGTTGTGCTTGTAACCTCTTCTACGGAGGAACTCGCGGCAGTATCGCTCCCCTCAACCACTTCAGATTCTTCAAACTCTTCAACTTCTGTCTCCTCCACGAATCCAGGTGTTCCAAGCTGATCCGTATCGTTTAGATTCATCGATTCTGTCGCTGGCAGCCATTCAAGCGTTTCAAGATCTCGTTCCATACTCACGAATGGGTTCGACGATCCCACTTGATCGTTAACTTGGTCAACAACGGTACCGTCGGCCATTGCAAGATAGATCTCGAGCCCGCTATTCGAAAGCGATAGGTTGCTTGTTACTAAACTTCGCTCTACTGTGAGTGTTGATTTTTCAGATCCTGCGGCGTAATTCGAGATCAGTAAGACCTCTCCTACGCCAAGCTCCGTTCCTTCTTCTATGGCGAGAGCGTCTCCACTGGTGGCAGCCCCTGCGAGAATCCACCCGCCAAGATCCACCGTTTCGCTCGATCCGTTATAGAGTTCGAGCCACTCGTCGGCATTGCTGCTTGCGCTTCCGGCCCAATTGATTTCGGAGATAACGACTCCGATTGATGATTCTTTTGCACCGGCGGATACAGGCAACAAACCGCACAGTAAGATAAGGAAGACATATAATTTCTTCATAGTTTATTTACAAAGCGGCACAAGACCGCCTTTGTTTGATTGTGAATGAACAGCATGCTGACGAACAAAATCCCTCCACCGGTTATGGTAGAGGGATTTGTTTGTACTTCTATTGCATCACTTTTTTGGGGTCAGGTCAAGACTTGTCTGTGGAAGGTTGATTGGAACGACACTCTTGTTTAAATTCTGTTTGCCAGGACTGAAAAACATTGGGGTCGTAATTGATATTCGCTGGAAGTTGAGCTCTTGATAGATTCCACGCCTGCCACTCGAAGAAATATGTGTATTCCCATTCTGCGTACTGTGAGTTGCTTGTGCCCAGTTCGCTCTCACTATGATAGGCGACATTCATCCAGCGGTGTTCCCAGTCATTTATACGTTCTCGCACCTCCAAGTCCCAGTAGATGTCATTTCCTTGGAATCCCGGTAGAATGCTTTCCGCTCCGTACCCGCCAAAAAATTCATCTCCTCTAGAGTTCGAGTTGCTTAAGATATACGCACAGTGAATGTCATAGATCGGTTCTTCCGTGATAAGACCAGAGATCGGGTAGTCTCCACTGATCGCAAGCGATCCAGCATTGTAACCCTCTGCCGAAATATGTCGCAGGTGCGCCGTATCATACGGTGCATCATCTGTTACGCGTGCAAGGTTAAGTCGAACCGATAGGGCGTCTGGCGTTAAGCAGGCAAAGGCAAAGATTGCGACACCGGCAAAGAGCAAGGCATGGTGAATATATGTGTACACCTGTCGTTTCTTTAAAATGTGATGCCCCAACAGGCCAAGAAGCACAGCTGCAACAACGAAGAACCAGAATCCAAACAAGCGTGCATCGGTAAATCCATACTGCTCGGTGTACAGACTCATGCGAATCCAAGCGGAAATGATCACAAGAATCGTTTCTACAATCAAAGCAACTTCTAACCCCTTTACCCATTTCGAGACATGTTCTGTGTGGAAGTAACGGAAGGTCAGAATGAGTAGGATGACGAGCGCAGCAATGACGGAAAGTTCATTGAATCCTTGCACGGCATATTCTGCGTAGGTAATGCCATCGATTTTGTCCCATGCGGCCTGACCACCAAACAAGTAAACGGATTGGAACAGAATGAATCCGAGGAAAAGTAGCACGCTTCCGCCAAGAATAATTACACTTTCGGTTTGGAAGTGTTTTTTGAGTTCTGGAAGTTGTGCATGTGCGAGTTTTCGCCAGAACATCGTGCTGTACATGCCAAGGAAGGCCAAGGTCGTAAAGAAGAAGAGGGCGATATGGCCACGCCACTGACCGTCATCGAGCCATTCATTCAAATTGTCGAAGAAGGATGAGGTTTGATGTTGTAATACCAAATCAGATCCAAGGAAGAGGGCCGCGAAAATGGCCAGGATTGGCAAAGCGATGATGATTCCACGCGTGACCTCGGTATTGCTCTTTCCTTTTCCGGGGAAGCGTAAGCGTGTTAGGATATTAAGCCGACCTGCAATTGGTGCGAGGACTTTTGTTGCTCCGTCCCTCAAAATATGAAGGGGGTGGTGGAATTTTCCATGATGCCCGAAAAGCGTAATAAGGAAGTAGCTATTTGCAATGAAAAGCCCAAGACCGGCCATTGTTAGGCTAATTTCATTCGTCCAAATGGCGAAGATCAGCGAAAAAACGGTGGCGTAAATAGCTGCGAGCCACGTTTGCAGCTCAATCTTGCGCTTCTGCCACTTTGCTAAGCCGAATGTGACGCCAAGGAAGAGTGCTTGCATGAGCAAGACATTGATTCCGACTTGGTGAATATCGAAAAACAGGATGTCGAAGGCGAGTCCGAGCAGTGCTGCGGCGCTAAGAAGTTTCCAGGGGAGATGTTTCATAGGATGAGCAGTACTACTGCGAATAAATGTTACGAGTTCTTGAGGAGCACTGCTCCGAGTAATAAATAAAGATTCCTTACCCTCATAGTTAACCTTGATGAGGCGAAAAAGGCAACCAAGAGAAGTACCTGTGCGGTCATCGATCGCTTAGGTTGGCTAAAATATTCATAGATTCTCTTGACATGGCCTTAATTTCATGGTAAATATGTTCTGTTTTCAACACAAAGAGGTGCATTATCCAAACGAGTACTAAGTTTGCTATCGCGTTCTTGGTCTATGCCTGTTCGGGCGTTGCCTTGATCGTCTGGTTCGGACAGATCCCGACGAACGATTGCGAGACCGGATCGATCGAGGGGAGTATCGAGGTCGACATGACCTTGAGGTCCATCGAGCCATCCTGTCCGGACACCAGTAACTAGCTGTAGGCCTTGCGCCAACAATCAGCGTGTCTAACGACACAACCTCGTACAGGCGCTGCTGACAAAGCAGTCCTGAACGCCCTAGAGCTGGGTTTCGACCCGGCTCTTCGCTTTGTAGGAAATTAAAATAAAAGCACCAGGCTTATGCCTGATGTTTTTATGGTGGGCGAGAAAGGACTCGAACCTTCACGCCATAGGCACTGGTTCCTAAGACCAGCGTGTCTACCAATTCCACCACTCGCCCATCCCATTACGTGTGGTGGCGGCACAATAGCACTTATTCGCGAATAAATCAAGCCCCTGGTAAACTCTTTGCATATGAGCAATCTCCATCTAAAAGACCAGCCAGAACTGAAGGACTTTCAAAACTATGTGCGTAGCATGGTTGAGGAACGAAAGTTTTCCACCACCTCTGCAGAGGCATTTCAATTTTTGCTCGAAGAATGCGGTGAGTTGGCAAAAGCAGCACGTCAGGAGTCGAAACATTTGGGTAATGGTGTGCATTCAGAAATTCGGAACATTGATCACGAAGCGGCGGACGTGTTCATCTTTCTTTTAGATATTTGTAATAAATTTGATATCGATCTAGAATCAGCATTTCGTGCGAAGGAAGAGATTAATAAGAAACGGTGGGGGTAGGCTGTAACTTGCACAAATCCTTGGGTAAGGTAAGCTAAATACGTATGAAATTCATCTTGATTCATGGCTACAAAAGCGGACCAAAGCTCAATTTTTGGCCGTGGTTGATTGATGAGCTTAAAAAGCGCGGTCACGAGGTGGTGGCACCACAGCTACCTGATGCAGAAAACCCAGATGAACAAGCGTGGACCGAGGCGCTTCTAGAGGAGGTGAAGAATGTGGATGACGAAACGATTGTGATTGGGCACTCACTTGGTGGGGCGATGGCGCTACGATTTCTTGAAGCGGTCGAGGCACGATCAACACCAAAGGCTTGTTTGCTGATTTCTACGCCCTGGATGATTCAAAGTGATAAGTTTCGTGGCTTCTTTATGTCAGAGCTCGATTTCGAGGTGTTAATGTGGAAGGTGAGCCGTTTTGCGCTGCTGCATTCTAAGGATGATGATGTCATTCCTTTTGATCACGCGCAAAAGTATGAAAAGGTGCTACACGCAAAGCTTCACGAAACAGAGGAGGCAGGCCATTTTAAGGGCGAGTCGTATCCTGTGATGCTAAAGGTTATTGATGAATTGGTGAACGAAGAACTTATTTATGAACCGGGCATGAGTCTGGAAAATGATTTTGAAAACGTTCATTAGTTATTTGCTTGCCTCTACCGACTAGATAACTCGACAACTAGAAAACTTATCATCCCCTTATGTATACCGGCATCATCCAAAACAGTCTTACGGTGAAGTCTCTTTCCAAGAAGCCAGGCTTGGTGAGTTTTTCCATTGAGTTCACCGATGAATTACTAAAGGATTTGAAAATCGGCGCCTCGGTTTCCATCGATGGTGTTTGTCTAACCGTTTCTAAAATTGATGAATCAGATATTTCGTTCGATGCAATGGATGAAACGCTTGAACTTACAACGATTGGGATGCTTGAGCAGGGCGATGTGGTAAATGTGCTGCGTTCCGCAAAAATTGGTGACGAAAATGGTGGTCATGAAATGGCGGGGCATATTATTGGTATGGGGGAGGTGGTAAAAGTGGAAACCCCCGAGAATAATCACATCATTACCGTAAAAGTAAATCCAGATTGGATGAAATATATTTTCCAGAAAGGATTTATTGGATTTCATGGTGCGAGTTTGACGGTGGTGGATCCTGATCACGAAAAAAATACGTTCAAGGTACATTTGATTCCAGAGACACTCCGTATTACAAATTTTGATCAGTTGAAAGTGGGAAGTAAAGTAAATATAGAGATTGAGTCAAAAACGCAGACGATGGTAGACACCATCGAGCGTATGCAGGGCGGCACAGCGAAGGTATAATATGAATATTCCTCAGGTAATTCTCGATCACTACAATTTTGGCTCAACTGAGTCTATTGATCGTATTTCGGACGGTCTGATTCATGCAACGTATAAAATCACCTCATTAGAAGGTGTTTATATTTTGCAAAAACTTCATGCGGCTTTGAGTGATAACGGCATTGGGGAGGATTTCTTGGCAGTAACAAAACATCTTGAACGAAAGGATATGCCAGCGCCGCGTGCAGTGTTAAATCGAGCAGGTGAAATCCTTACGAAGCATGACGGTGAGGTCTGGCGTGCTCAGACATTTGTAAGCGGGAAGGTGTTCGCGCGTATGGATTCGCCAAAACGTGCGTATGAGGCAGGAAAAATGCTGGCGAGCTTTCACTTGGCACTTTCGGATCTCGCCCACGACTTCAAGTCACCACTTGTTCTGCATCAAACGAGGAAGATTGCGGAGGAGTTCAAGAGGGTGGTGCAGAAATACGCTCAAGACGATCTGATGAACGCGGCAAAAGAACAAGTAGCCTTTTTAATAAGCGAGTTGCCCAAGCATTTCTTGCCAGATGACTTACCACTACGCGTGACTCATGGAGATCCAAAGCTTTCGAACATTCTTTTTAGCGAATCGGGTAAAGCGTTAACGATGATTGATCTCGATACATGCAATCAAGGGACGGTACTAACCGATTTGGGCGATGCTTTTCGATCCTGGTGTGGAGGAAGTAGCGATGACGAGTCGGTTGTATTTAACGAGGATGTTTTTGCTGCTGGTTTGGAAGGGTATAAAAAAATTGCCCTAGGCAAAGTAACGGAGCGCGAGCTTGCATTGGTGCCACAGGCAACCGCGATGATCATTTTAGAACTTGCAACACGCTTTTTAAAAGATTATTTCGAAGACAATTACTTTGGGTGGGATGAAAAAGCGTATCCGTCGCGCCGAGCGCATAACCTTGCCCGAACAAAAGGGCAGATCGCTTTGTTTAAGAGCCTTGTCTCCACACCCATCTTGAGCTAGAGCATCTTTGCATGTGAAGGAACTCGTGCAGATACGTGTTACGAACTTTATTGATGGCTTGTCTCCGAACTCCGTGCTCCGTACTATGCACTCCTCAGCATCTCGATCTAGTAATGGTACTCCCGCCCGTGAATAATGGTCGTGGCACGGTAGAGCTGTTCAAGAAAGAATAAGTGCGCCAAATCATGCGTTGTCGTCATGGGGGAGAGCGATAGAGTGAAATCAGCTCTATTTTTTATTTCGTCGGAAAGTCCTTTTGCTCCACCCAGGATGATGGTGGCATGTTGGCCAAAGCTCATAAGCTCGTTTAGGCGTGTTGCCAAGGCCTCACTTGTTAACTGCGTGCCGGCGGCATCTAAAACAACCACAAAACCCTGCGGCCATTTATCGAGAAGTTTTTCAGCGTCTTTAATGACTCGATGATCCATTTGGATGTAGCTGCTTAACTGCTTGATCCACTTGTCGGCAATAGGTTGAAATGTTTTAGGTAAATCACCTACGGTGTAGAATGTCATTTTATGCATATAAAGTAACTATAGGTGTCGGGCAGATCTTTGTCTATTAAACAGAAGTGCCAGCGTGAGGCTGGCAGTGTTCCTGACGCTGCTCTAGCTAGAGCGGCGTCATGTAGTTGTAGTAGAGGGGGCAGCAAGTGAACTGCTCAACTTCGACAGGACGGTTCCCCTCGGGGAGGTCCGAGTAGCAGATACAGCCGCCCCAGCTGTAGCAGCGCGGCGAATTGGTCGGGCACGAGCCCAGACCGATCCGCAGGTCCTGTTCGGTTTCGCAGGTGCCGTCGTTGATGGTGGTAGTGTCTGCATTCGAGTCATTCGGCCCGAGCGCAAGGAAGAGGAGCAGCAACATGGATTCTCCTTTACATTGCTTATTCTTATTTACCCTAAAAACAGGGCTGTGTCAACAGACTGGTGGCTTTGATCGTGCTATAATTCTTTCATTCGGAGGATATGAATGAAAAGCTTCGGCTACGACATATTGTAGGTATTTTTCTCGCAGTGGTTTTCGCTGCTATTTTGGCGACGCTTCCTTCTTATGTTTCTGTATTCGACGCGTTTTCGATCGAGAAAGTAGACTCTGCGACCGCGGCAGCCTTCTTTGTCTTCGTGCTGGCATTTCTGATGAATAATGCCATCGTGAAGAACCGTCAGTTGCGCGAGAATATGAATATCGAACTCAGTCGATTGCGTCGCATTCATCACCTTTCTCAGCGCATGGGGAAGAGTGCGGTTGATAAGCGCTATATGAAAAAGGTGGATGTGGCACTGAATGAGTATTTTTCTTTACTTGGTACCCAGGGGATGCGCGCTTACTATGCATCACGTGCACCATTTCGTGCTATTACTGCCACGATTTACGATTACACGCCGAAGACGATAAAATCTCAGATCCTGTATGGCGAGCTAATGCACGTTACGCGGGAGGTGGCGGTAACGCGCCAATTGATCTCAAGCCAATTGCAGCGTGGGATCTCTTCTTACGGCTGGGTGGTGTTGGTTTCCATCGAAGCCATTGTGATTCTGTCGAATTTGATTGCGCAGGACGGAACGCTTGCAGGCTTTGCGATTTCAATGGCCACCATCGCAACAATTTTGATTGTGACACTTCTTATTTGGGAGGTCGATTATATTTCTCGTGCCGAGATGAAAGAGTACGGTGAACGCTACGGAAAAAACGCGCTTGGGATTGAAGATAAAAAGAAGAAGGTAAAGTAGTTTAGCCCCTAGATTGCTGTATTATCGAGCCTGAATGGGCTCTTTTTTTCGCTCTTGAACACACAAATGATTGAGCCGTCTTTTTGAGCCTGTTTTATGAACACGAAAAGGCTTGACAACATTATAGGGGTGTTGTAATATCCCCACGCACCTTGGAATTTGAATCACCGCTTCGCTCGTTCCCATTGCTTAGGCAATATGGAACTTCAGGAAGAGGGTGTTAAGGGGTATGTTCGGGAAACATCATCTCCAGCGTTGTGGGGCGCCAAAAGCAACTCGCAATACGCGAGATTTTTGTTTGCTAAAAACCCCAGTCCAAGTAGTGAGATCTTTCACAATTGAATATGATAACAATCTTTAAACAAAAGCAAAACTATTCTTACGTTTAACGTAATGAATGAGTGGAGAGCAATTTAAGGGTATACGGTGGATGGCCTGACAATAGATGCCGATGAAGGACGTGGCAACCTGCGAAAAGTTTCGGGGAGGTGGTAAGCAACCTATGATCCGGAAATGTCCGAATGGGGAAACCCAACCAGGGGAATGCCTGGTTGTTCTATACTGAATATATAGGTATAGGACGGGAACTTGGTGAAGTGAAACATCTCAGTAACCAAAGGAAAAGAAAATAAGGAATACTACCTTCATCTTGGCACACGACCTTTCGTGGACCGAGATGAATCGTAGTTTTCTCATTCCCTCAGTAGTGGCGAACGAACGGGGAACAGCCCAAACCGATGCAGTGAAGCATCTTGAAGGATCACTTCGGTGATCTGGATGGAATGTGAAAGATATGAGTCGTTGCTGTGTCGGTGTTGTAAGTCTCTGCGTCTAAGTCTCATAACTTAGGATGTTCCGTGTTATTTCTAGAAAAATTTGCTGGAAAGCAAAACCAAAGAGGGTGATAGTCCCGTATTCGAAAGAAGTAATACATGCATTGCAGAAGAGCTTGAGTACGACGGAACACGTGAAATTCTGTTGGAATCATCCGCGACTATGCGGAAAGGCTAAATACATCTATTGATCGATAGTGAACTAGTACCGTGAGGGAA
>JGI24913J38484_100416_pt1 | contig 9049 bp, 9 predicted proteins | sample LinPfosmplate1_FD_38484 | JGI IMG/M metagenome (IMG submission 38484)
CGTTGCACCTCCCGGCATCACGTGAGCAACTTCGGGTGATTTCTCGCCAAGCATGTGCCGAACAACCCGCTGTCGTTCTTGCCTGCGGTGGAGACGGCACCGTCCACGATATTCTTCAGTCCGCTATCGCAGTCAACACCACACTCGGAATAATTCCTGGCGGAACAGGTAATGATATTGCCCGATCACTTGGCCTGCCCCGGAAAACGAGTGATTCATTTTTTCACAAGATGGCAAAATCAATTCACAATCAGCACTGTGAACTCATAGACGCATCGAAAATCTTACGAGACGGTGAGCAGGTGTGGTCCCTTGGAGTAATTTCAATTGGCTTCGACTCAGCTGTAAATGAGCGCGCAAATCGCATAAGTCACTTGCGCGGGACCTTTCGTTACATTGTCGCCTTACTCGCTGAATTGCGCGAATTCCAATGCCACCAGTACACGGTGACCATCGATGGCGTGCAGCACCGTGACTCAGCTGTACTTATTGCCGTGGGCAATGGCGGTAACTATGGCGGAGGAATGCGAATTTGCCCACAGGCAGACATGAAGGACGGCCTCCTTGATATCACTTGGGTAGATCCAGCTCCTCGAAGAACCGTCCTGAGGGTGTTTCCGCAAATCTTTTCCGGACGGCACATTAACCACCCACTTGTTCACACCTATCGCGCTACCGAAATCTCTATTGAATCACCTGACTCAATAATTTACGCCGATGGGGAACGGGTTGGCTCACCACCTGTTCTTATACACCTAGTTCCTGAAGCGGTTCGGGTGCTCATGAATACGTAAGAGCCTGTTCGTTATCCTTTTCTCGCTTTTATGTCACGCGCGAACGCATCAACGTAGGCCATCCCACCGGCCTTGAGTATCTCGTTCTTGATAACGTCAACAATGTGAGCGGCACTCATGGCGGACACGTCAATCGGCAGTCGCTTTGACAGGTGAACGAAAACTTGTTGCCGACCAAATTTCTTTTTCCCGTAGGTGGTGGTGATTGTATGCACGGGAACCTGTGGATGTGACTCAAATATTGGGATCAAAATCCGCCGATGTATTTTATGCAGCGACTTCTTGTCTGGTGATCTAGTGCCCTCCGGGTATAAACCCAACATCGTTCCCTCGGCCAGGACTTGAGACGCCATGTCGAGTGCCCAGCGGGTCGAATTCTCGTCGCCCCTGCGTAATGGGATTTGTCCCATCCAGCGGAAAAAGATTGCACCACGATTTTCAAATACTTCAACTTTCGCGAACGCAGTGACTCGCCACCATTGCTTCATCACGATCGCAACCGGATCCATTGCATCAACATGATTACCCACCAATATGGCCGGGCCGCGCATCACATTTTCGGCGCCGGTTACCGTTACTGACCACCGAAAATTCAACAGCCGCATGAAGAAGATCGTGATCCAATACGTCACGGCGCGACCTGGTCGCCCTATTCGGGTACCGGGATAAATCATCTTTCCACGCTGCACCAAATCTTGATAACTAATTCGCTTGGATTCTTCCACGACGCCATCATGCAGGTAAACACGATCGGCCGCTCGGGCGGCAGCAGAATCTCGCCAAGGCTCGTGGGTGGCTTTACCTGAGTCGAAGACAGCGACAGGAGCACCCCTTGTCAACAAGGTAACTGGTGACACTTTGTGTGGTTTCGCGACCACTGAGGACTTCCCTGTAGCAATGGCCCGGCATCAAGTCACTAGCGATTAGGGTGCCGACGAAATACGGGACAGCACCAACCGCATAACACCTGTTTACATTCGCACAGGAGGATCAATTGTAATTAACGGTCCACCCCAGCTGTATCCCGTTTGGTGCCAACCAACTAACACGGACAGGAAGCAGAGACCAGACTTACCGCGGCTCGGTGGTGTTCGTCTGCGTGTGCTCGCAGGTGAGCGGGTTCACTGCTGCTGGCGCCCCGGTTGGGTAAGTGACACCAGTCCATGTGGCTCGAGTGTTGTTGGAATTACTCATGGATGTTTGGTTGAAGTTCACATTAGTCAACTTTGCATTTGCGAGATTGGCGTAATCGAGGTTGGCACGGGCCATCGACGCCCCTACACCGCTACACCGCTACACATACAAAAAAACTACTCGAGCCTCAGGCGAGATGGTCCAGCCGGGATCCTTTACTTCGCCATAACCACATCCATGACCTCTCGGTACAGGCGGAAGGTCCATCTCTTTTTCGATGCGCTCAACGCGTGCGATCTTGACTCAGGACCATAAGTGAACTTTCAACGAAACCCGATTGAGTACTTGACATATTCCACACCTTGCGAACTAGGAGGACTGGGACAAGTAGCATGCTCCTTTGCCTCCTGTAGTTGGATCAGTTTCAGGGACGAAGGTCAATCGGAGGGCGCCGCTGCCTGAACCAAAGTCGAAGCTCTCACACTCAAATGCGTGCTGCCAGCCCTGCTTCGTCTCGCTGTACTTCTCCGTAAGGATGACAGTCTGGATTCCATCTGGGGAACCGATCGTCTGGCCGGTATCGTTTACCAACTCAATCAGCCGAGTGCCAAGATTCTTAATCGCCGCCGGTCCGAGGTCATTTAGTGAATCTTTCTGTGCCGGTAGCTTGATCAAAATGGCGTCCCAGGACTCCGGCTTTCGATCGATGGTTCCTAACACCGGCACTTCATTCCAGCCAAAGTAATACCGGTCGGCGACTCGGCGCCCCAGGACGCTCCGATTGCTCGCTACATCGACACCCTGCAACTCGAGCCCATAGCTGGCGGTGGGCAAAGTGCCGTTCCACCACTCAAATCGGCGCTCCCATAAGGCATTTTGCAACTGCGCGGTGTCCTTTTTATTATTCATGGAACACGACACTTTATCTAGCACGGTCATCGGCGCTTTCCCGGTCTTTCCGTTCTTTTCGTAGTAAGGGATGTCGGCCTGGTTCTTGCGGAACCACTTTCCCGACCAGCCGCTCGAACTACCCGCGTACTTGAGCCAGTGATCTACCCAGTCATTCCATCGGTGACCGCTTAGGTCAGCGTTGCACTGGCAGTTCACGCCCGAGACCAACGAAGTCCCGTCAGGACCCTGTGAATCCTCTTGGTCTCCTAAGTGACATCCCGTTCCGTCATAATTAACAGGTCCGGTCGTCTGAAGCGCCACGCCTTGCACTGGACATTCTTTGATACCGTTCCCCGGATCGTGACATCGATTGTCCACTGAGTTGGAGTCCGTGGGGTAGTAGACGCCGATGTCGAAGTCGTCGATTTTTGATCCGACGACCACTCCTGCTGATGCTTCCACATACCCATCTTGGGTGCAGTTGTCGACACCGATCGGCAGGACGAAGTAGCCATTGGACATATCGGGGGTCGGGCAGATGGGGTCCATCGGTGGGAACATTTGACTAGGTGTGATTATGTCATTGCGCAGAAAAGTGGCCGGTACGAGTCTTTGGGCTGCTCCGCTAAACTTGTCAATCGCACGAATGAGAACGCCCGAAGCTGCTGGATCTATTAAACCATTGAGGCTGCGGGTAACTGCTGTCTGATTCACGGGAGTCTGGATCACGGGAGTTAATTTCGCTCCCTTCAAATTCGCGCCGCCCAGTTTTACCTCGGTCAGGTCTACGCCGGTGAGGTTCGCGCCCTTAAGATTCGCGCCCTTAAGATTCGCGCCGGTGAGGTTCGCGCCCTTAAGATTCGCGCCGGTGAGGTTCGCGCCGGTGAGGTTCGCTCCTCGAAGATTCGCGCCCTTAAGATTCGCTTTTTTCAGGTCTGCTTTCACGCATTTAGTCTTCGCCTTTATCACGCAACCATTAATGGTTTTCGCTGACACCGGACTCACCCCAGCACCTGCCACAACTAGCGAAGCAACGGCGCACACGGCGACCAAAGACCTACTGATGCGCTTCATGAGAAGAATTTAACAGGGCAAACCCAGAAAAGTATGCGATTCTTCAACACAGGCCAATGATCTCAACGAGCGGCCCCGAAAAGTACTCGACCGGGATACCCCCGCCGAACGTCTATACGCTCTACTCCAAAAGAAAACACGAGCCAGTGCTGCAAGGAACCCTAGAATCCAAGACTTAGGTAGTGCGCAGTAAAGCATTCATTCGTTCGGCTGGGGTGTCTTAGTCGAGGGCCTTTCGACGTCTCGTGTTTGCTCGACATGAAACCCTGGTGAGCACCGCTGGGTTCAGATACTTGAATGCGGCAGCAAAAAACGCTGTTACCAGAAGACTCCGTAGATGAGAGATCCCGCGACCAGGATGGTGATGACGAGGATTAGACCGCGCTACATTCCTGAAATTAGTGCGGCAATTTATCACGGTAGTGATGCCTCCCACGGTGATGCACTGCGCATCGGGTGTTTTCCTGGATTCGTATCAGGGCCATGCCGCCAGTGCCGCTGACTCAGCGGCTGATCCCATTGGCCGGGCCACTTTTGATGCTCTACTGAGTGCCCTCTATGTCGCCATCAAAGTTCAGCCCGCCATCTTTCACACCCAGGGAGGGGTTTTAGTGAACGGCGATGCCCAAGTGCTCCGTTATGGCGGCAACGTCGTACCGGGCCGTTATGCCGCCGAGGGGAGCAGGGCGGCAGTGGGAATCTCCGGACACGGATCTGATGGATACCTCGCGGACTAGGCAGCCTGTCGCTCAGCGACTTAGATCGTTGACGACATTTGGGCACCGCATAGAATGTGAGCATGCCTGTCTCATCTACCCTGCGACCGCTAGTGGCCATCTCAGTAGCCCTTGGCCTCACCATTTTCCCCCAAGTTTCAGCCAACGCTGACGATTCGCCGCCGGTGCGACAGATTGGCACCTATGACTATTTAGTCCAACCAGAGTTCACCCCGCTAGCCCCAATTCATAATGCAACGACCGGGAACACGATTGGCCTTGGCACATTTGGCAATCTCGATGGCGAGTTCGTCATGGTCGGCGGAGTCGGCTATCGAGTGCCCACCACCGGAATCCCGGTGCCGATCACGGGCAAAGAACTCACCCCATTTGTGCAAGCGATCAAATTCACACCGACAAAATCTGGACCCGTTCCCCCTGGCACTCAGTGTTCTAATCTGATTCCAGCAATCAATGAGTTGGCGCAGAGTGATACTGGGATCATTGCGGTGAGGGTTCGAGGCACGTTCACCGAACTCACCACGCGCAGTGTGCCCGCCCAGACACAACCGTGGCCTTCCCTGGCCAACATAGTGAGCAAGCAAACCGAGTTCACACTTGACGGCAGCAAGGCCGTCCTCGTCGGTTTCCGACAAGCAAGTGATTTCTTGGGCGTTGGTCAACCCGGGCTTCACCTGCACGGTCTTACCGTGGGTCGGCAGGCCGGCGGCCATGTTCTCTCCTGCACGGCCGGCTCTGACATCCAGTTATCCATTCAACGTGCTAAAGGCGTCACTCTCATGAACGCGGGCTCCTCATGAACAAACTTGGCGGCACCGCCCTTATCGCCTTCACGGTCACAATTCTTGCCTCGCACACGCTGGTCAGACCTGCGGCTCACTGAAAGTCGCAGTAGTCAAAGACTGTGCAGTTGCCGCGGTTTTTGATATCAACGACACATTGCTCTCCAGTTACAGCGTCACATCCACCAATAATCCAGCATTCAGTTACAACCCTGATCGAGCCAGTGTCGCCGAAACTTCTTGCCAGCTGCCACCAATCAAGACAACCGAAAACTACTCAAGCAATTCCAACAATGGGGTATGGATATTTTCCTCATCACCGGCCGCAGTGAGTCAGAGTGCGCTGGCGCGATCTCATGCCTGAACTCTGTTGGGATCGCTGCGGGCGCATCAGCTATCGCTAACCCAGAGGAATAATTTTTACTAGAACCTTGATCTTGCGTTCTGAGACAACTCCTGCCCTAGCAGGTGTGCGAGCGTGGGTTTGATGGCGACTTGCTGCTGGGTTCAATTAGTTGATCCCAGCAGCAAAAAAGCTGTTACCAGAAGACTCCATAGATGATTGATCCTGTGACCAGGACGGTGATAACAAGGACAAGGCCGCGGTACATCGCCCAGGGTGCCTTGACAAATTCTTGACCGATTTTGGTCTCAAGATCTACACCGGCAATATCTTTGCTACTGGCCGCGACATCTTTGATAGCCGAGTCATTCCAAATCCACAACAGGAGATTCACTGCGACAGCAATGATGCCGAAGCCAACTTTCGCATCGTGCGAGCCGTCGTGACCCAGGACATCGCTACCGAGAACTATCAGTGCAAGTAGTGAAATGTTGGTGAAGACGAAGAAGCCAAAGCCAACAACAACGTCCCTCTGGCGCATGGCAGCCCAAGCAACCGAATTAGCATTAGTCATAATTTGCATTCCTTTCGTAGGTATGTACAGGTCAATTTAGCGACTCACATAGCGTTACCGGCGCAAACGCGCCCGCGAGCTTTCGAAAAGATAAGTACTGGTACCTCAGTCGCAGCCTGAGCACGGACCGCTTCTTGCTCGTCGCGAGCGATGTCGGCTCACCGTCCAGTTCAATTACCTCACACTTGGCACTTCCAGGGAAACGAGTGGGGAAAGTGCGCTCAAGAGGGAGTTGACCGCCGAAACCATGATCCACGCTCAAATTCGCCGCCGTGTGCTGGTGCGCCCGTAGGGATTCGAACCCCAAACCTTCTGATCCGTAGTCAGATGCTCTATCCGTTGAGCTACGGGCGCCGAACGTGTGCAGTGCGAAAGTCTAGCGAGAGCATGTGCACACAGCGGAGGCGGAGGGATTTGAACCCTCGATGGGGGTGAACCCAAACCGCATTAGCAGTGCGGCGCCATAGACCACTAGGCGACGCCTCCACGCCAATTCCAAACTAAGTTTCCAGTGAAGTACCGGGACAAAGGCCGAAAGCAGCCCACTTAGCCTAATGCCTGATCATTTAGGGCACACTTGCCGGTCATGGGCGCTGAAATCCACACTCTAGCCATCGATTGCGGTGGCGGTGGGATCAAAGGTTCGGTGCTCGATCAGGCCGGAACAATGCGGAGTGCGCCGATTCGAGTACCGACCCCGTATCCCCTGAGCACCGATTTATTCATTTTAACCCTGCTCGATTTAGCACACCAATTGCCCACTGCGCAGCGAGCAACCGTCGGACTGCCAGGAATGATTCGTCACGGGGTGGTAATTACAACCCCGCACTACATTACGCGATCCGGGCCTCGTTCGAAAATTGTTCCCGAACTCGTAAAGGAGTGGGAAAACTTTGATGCCCGCACTACCTTAACCAAAGCGTGGAACATGCCGACAATTGTTCTCAACGATGCAGAGATTCATGGTGCTGGCGTTATTGCCGGGGCAGGGCTTGAACTTGTGTTAACCCTGGGTACCGGGCTGGGCAATGCAATATTTGACGGTGGGATTTTAGCGCCGCATGTGGAACTCTCACAAGCTCCCGTTCGCTGGGGTCTCTCATACGACATGTATATCGGTGAGCATGAGCGAAGGCGACTAGGAGATGCGCTGTGGTCGCGAAGGGTTGCTCGCGCTGTCGATGTCTTACGTCCAGTGTTCCTGTGGGATCGTGTGTACCTCGGTGGTGGAAATGCCCGTGCACTCACGTCCAGTGCGATCGCGAGACTTGGTGACGACGTTGTTATTGTGCCCAATACTGCCGCGCTGGTTGGCGGCGCTCGAGTGTGGCAACTGCCACAGAACTAAGGAGTCCCGTGAAGGTTTCTGCTTACGCCGCAGCAAGTGCCGGTGCACCACTAGAACCCACCACTATTGAACGTCGCGATCTGCGACCCCACGATATTTTGATTGACATAAAATTTTCTGGGGTCTGTCATTCTGACATCCACCAAGCCCGTGAAGAATGGGGTCAAGCAATCTTCCCCATGGTGCCGGGTCACGAAATCGCCGGAGTTGTCACCGAAGTTGGCTCTGCTGTCACAAAATTCACGGTCGGCGATCACGCCGGTGTTGGTTGCTTTGTCGACTCATGCCGAGAATGTGAAAACTGCAAGGCAGGTCTTGAGCAATATTGCCAGGGTCATGTGAGCGTTACCTACAACGGCCGCGAAGCAGATCAAGAAACACCCACTTATGGCGGTTACTCAACTGCGATAGTTGTAGATGAACATTACGGACTCACTATTCCTGCGGCCTTGGAGCTTGATGTTGCCGCTCCACTGATGTGTGCCGGCATCACGCTGTACTCCCCATTGCGCAAATGGGGAGCCGGGCCAGGAGTCCGCGTAGGAATTGTTGGCCTTGGGGGACTCGGGCACATGGGGGTCAAAATCGCGCACGCAATGGGTGCTGAAGTAACACTAATTAGCCACTCATCCCACAAAGAAGCAGATGCGTTGCGGCTCGGCGCAGATCACTTCCTGTTGTCGACGGACAAAGAAGCCATGAAAAGCGCGCGATACTCGTTCGATCTGATCATTAATACGGTCTCGGCTAATTTGGATGTTGACCGATACTTGTCACTACTCACCCTCGATGGCGCCATGGTCATGGTGGGGCTCCCACTGGACGCCCTGTCTGTACGCACTTTCTCATTGACCGGAGCCAGGAGAAGCTTGGCCGGGTCAAATATTGGCGGGATCCAGGAAACCCAAGAGATGCTCGACTTCTGCGCCGAGCACGGATTTGGATCCGACGTTGAGGTGATCGACGCCAAGGACATTGATACTGCATGGGAACGCGTGGTGAACAGCGACGTGAAATACCGATTCGTGATCGACACTTCGACGATCTAAACCCGTTATGTGATTCGCGCTCTAATTGCCAACAATCTCTGACGGTTGTGCCGCAAGATCAGCAGAAAAGACGTGTTGCCACAAATCTGAATCGCGACGAAGACCACGGTCAAGTACCACGGGTTGAAAAATGCGATCGGGATCCAGCTAAAGAGCGAGATCCAGTGGACCCATTCGGCTCTGCGCAATTCAATTAAATATAAATCTATGTGCGCAACATCGCGACTGGGTAATTGATCCTTGGCTGCGCCACCGAAAGCTGCCCCAAGTTCAGGCAATGATTTTGCCAGTTTGTGCGTGGGATCCTCTAGAGTCGACCTGCA
>JGI24913J38484_100001_pt1 | contig 9042 bp, 9 predicted proteins | sample LinPfosmplate1_FD_38484 | JGI IMG/M metagenome (IMG submission 38484)
CCGGCATCAGGCTTTGATGCATCAGCCTTGGGGGCGTCAGCCTTGGGGGCAGCAGCAAGCTCCTCCTTCTTGGGGGCAGGCTTGCCGGCGTCGTCCTTCTTGGCATCAGCCTTGGGGGCGTCAGCCTTGGGGGCAGCAGCAACCTCCTCCTTCTTGGGCGCGGGCTTGCCGGCGTCGTCCTTCTTGGCATCAGCCTTGGGGGCGCCAGCCTTGGGGGCAGCAGCAACCTCCTCCTTCTTGGGGGCAGGCTTGCCGGCGTCGTCCTTCTTGGCATCAGCCTTGGGGGCGTCAGCCTTGGGGGCAGCAGCAAGCTCCTCTTTCTTGGGGGCAGGCTTGCCGGCGTCCTTCTTGACATCAGCCTTTGGGGCGTCAGCCTTGGGGGCAGCAGCAAGCTCCTCTTTCTTAGGGGCGGGCTTGCCGGCGTCGTCCTTCTTGGCATCAGCCTTGGGGGCGTCAGCCTTGGGGGCGGTTGCGAGAGTTGCATCAGGCTTTGATTTTTCAGCATCGCCCACATTAGTTTTGGGGAGGGCCTTGAATCCAAGTGCAAGATGCTCTGTCCCCATCGCCTGCACGACACAGTCATGCGTCAACTTTAGAGATGGATGCAGGTGGAGTGGTATAGAGGAATCAAATCTCAGGCGGGCACACTCGCGAACAGGAAAACAAGACTGAAGCGAAGACCGAAGCGAAGACAGGGACTAATCAGAGACCAAAACAGAGACCATAACAAAGACAGAGAGAGAGAGAGAGAGAGAGAGAGAGAGAGAGAGAGAGAGAGAGAGAGGATGCAGAGACAGGAGACGGGAGACAGATTTTCAGACAAGTAGGAAAATAAATCAGCGAGGAGAAGGGGCAGCACCCACCTTATCCACACTCTTCTTGAACTTCTTAGCGATGGCCATAAGGTCGATGGGCTTCGAAATTGTTGTCGTAGGCAGGTTGTTCTCTGCTTGCTCGTTCGTAATGCGGAGATTTCCGGGAGCCTTGCTGAACCCGTAGTTGATGAGCTTTGGGTCCACATTCGGGTCCTCAAGGGTCTCCTCGCTCACGACAACGGGTCTGGGAGTGTAGGGTTTTGCTACAGGTTTGGCAGCAGCCACAGCAGGAGGAGGCTTGGCAGCAGCAGGCTTTGGGGCCTCTACAGCCTTGGGGGCAGCATCCTCCTTCTTGGCCTCTGCCTTGGGGACATCAGCCTTGATTGCTTCCACAACAACCCCGGCCTTCTCAACGGGAGCAGGGGCAGGCTTTGGAGCGGCAGCAACGGCAGGGGCAGAAGCAGGAGCGGCAGCCTTCTGCGCCTCGCCGGCAGTCGTCTGGATGCTTGAGTAGGCCTTTGCGGCCTCTTTCTGCGCGGCATTCAGATTCTGCAAGCGGCGGCAGAAACGTCATGACGAGAAATGGATGGCAGGGTATTCGGATCCGGCGAGACACGTTTTGGCATTGGGTGCATGCATACACAGGAGGCTTTGGCCCCGCGAGCCCATTTTTTTGAAAAATCGCGAGATTTTTTCATTCATGTGAATTTGGGGCGGGAGATTGGCGATTGCAACACGGAGAAGATTTGCCACCAGCTCCGCGGTAGGAAACACGGGTGTGTGCGATGCGACTCGGCGAAGAAGGAGTTTGTGACGGTGACGGATGATGACTAATAAGGGGGGGAGGGTCTGACCTTGGCCACTCCACCAAGGAAATTTCCAATTTTGCTGGGTACCTCCTCTGCTTTCGGGAGGCCCTTGATTTTGATCTCCACGCTGAAGTCATTCTCATCAGCAGCAGCCAGCTTTGTAACACCCATATCCCCCACGTAGTTTTCAACATCTGACTTTGCGCCACCCGCATCCTGTGCTTCCGCCGGAGGGGCCGTGGCAAAATTCAGAGAGAGGAGCGCGGCAACGCCCAACGTCTTGGCCCCGCCTGCGACGTTCTTCAACATGTCCATGAACCCCGACTGCTTCTTCTCATCCTCCTGCGACGACATGCGAAGGCTCGAGGTTGCAGTCTCGCCCCCGCGTGCCACAGCCCCCGGCTGAGTCTGGCGGGAGATGCCGGGCAGTCTGGGAGCGACAAAACCCGTGGAGCGCGTCCGCGACCCATCTGCAGACGCATGGACCAATCCTGCGCCTGCGACAGCGAGGAGGGCGATCACAATCGGCCTCCCCATGGCTCCGGCCCTTCCTCTGGCCTCTGGCGAGATCGAAACAGGCAGATTCAAGTCAGAAGATTCGGGGTGGTACGATTTTGAGATCTCAGATCGGGGTTCCGTACAAATTTTTCCTGGTACAAATTTTTCAACGGTTGCAACCGTTGGGCAGCGGTTGAGGGTTTTTTGGTGTTTGGTGTAACCGTCGAGGGGATGCATACTAATCGTGAAAGTATCGTGAAAGTGTCTAAAGTATCGGGGTGCTCGATCTCTGGCGAAAGCTTTCCCGACCTTCCAAAAAGAACAAGAATCACCACACTTGCTTGCCCAAGACGCGTACAGCACGTGCTTGCGACCCACGTGCCCATCATCTACCAAACGTACCTCGTCCGAGCCTCCAGTGCAGTGTCGCGGATGGCATGCTATGAGTCGTCATCAACGTTTGCCCTGTCGGCCTCGGCCTAGACTGTCATCGGCCGCAGGTGGAGCACGGTCTGGTCGACGGCCGTCTCATTCGTGCCACAGGAGATCTTGTGGCCGGGGTGTGATCTTGTGGTCGGGGCGTGTGCTTTTTGACCAGCCAGGCAACAGGACAGGCAGCGCTGGATCCTCAGCGCACTCGGTCGCAGGCGGGCAGAAGGCTGAATTGTCGGTTCCCATACATTAAAGTTTTCGTTCGGGCAGAAGCCATGGAGGAGAGCGGCAGAGCACAGGCAAAGGCAGGAGGAGGCGGCGGGGAGGCGTCGAGAAAGGGCAAGCGGGCTGCTGGCGGAGGAGGCGGGCTTGGGGCTGGGAAGAGGGGGAAGCAGCGGAAGGGGATGGGGTCGGGCGGGGGCAGTCGGAGGGAGGGGAGAGATGGTGATGTTGGTGGGAGTGCTGGAGGGGAGGGGAGTGGAGGGGAGCTTCCAGGTGTGTGAGACTGTTGATTGAAATTGGCGGATGTAACGGGGAGGCTGATGCGAACGCTGATTGTGATTGTTTGCGCGTTGCTTGTGTTAATGATTGCAGGACCCAAGCTTGGGGACGGGCCTCGATGGGATCTGAGGGGGGCAGTGGAGGGGAAGAAGAGGGTGGAGAAGGAGGATGTGGAGCGTGAGCTTTTGTTGATGGAGGAGAGGTCGGGGAGGCTGCTGACAAGTGCCAGGGAGGCTCTCCAAAATGTACAATCTGGGGTGGAAGACGAATGCTGGGTGGAGATCGAGGACTCGATTGAAAAGCCCGAGGATCTCGCCAGAATCCTTGAGGTCGAGGATATCGGCGGCGCTGCCACGACGCGCGCCTACATCAAGCAGCTCGAGCAAGAGAACCGCATCCTGCGTGAGGGCTCCGACGCGCGGTGCACCAGGATGCTGCAGCAGGCCCTGTCGGGGTCCGACGACGCGGATGTGGATTTCGTGTTTGACAGCGGGCAGATGGGTGTTGTGAAGGGGCACCGGGGGATGCTTTGCGCGGGGAGCGAGGAGTATGCTGGTCTGTTTCGGAGCGGGATGTTGGAGGCGCAGGAGGGCAAGATCCGGGTGCCGCCTGGGATCGGAACTGAGTCTTTCCGTGGTTTCCTTGAGTGGCTGTACCTCGGTGAGTTTTTCTGTATCACTTTGCTGTGTTGTTTGCTTGGTGAAGAAATGCAAAGCGTCATTATCAAGCATAGAAAGTAGTGAGATGGATCGAGGCCGACACGATACTGACTGAATATTCATTTGTCGGTGGCAGGGCGGGGCGGGGAGGAGTGCGCCAAGGCCGACGGGCGGGAGCTGTGGCTGCTGGGGGAGATGTACGACGTTGCTGGTCTGCGGGAGTGGCTTTTGTCTGAGGGGATCGACTTGAGCAACGTGGGGGTTGCGTACGAGTTTGGGCTTGTGGCGGAGGGGGTAGAGCGGGAGGGGATCGGGGCGAGGTGCGTTGAGGTGGTTGCGGACGGAAAGGTCGGGAGTGTGAATGGTGGTCTTCGGGGGGTAGGGAGGGAGGCGGCCAAGGGGCTTGCTGTTGCTTTTGCGAACAAAGGGGGGGGGCGGAGGCTTGGATGGCGGTATGTGCGGAAGGGGTACCGGATGCTTGAGGGGTGGATGCGGGCCAACGGGGGGTTGTACGGGGGAGGGGATGTGGTTGGGTTTCGGGGGAGTGTTGCTGAGCTTTCGTTGGGGGTGATGCCGTTGAAGGCGCTTCGGAAGGTTGTCGAGGGGAGCGAGTATTTGGACGGGGGCTGGGCTACTGGTTTGGTGGAGAGGAAGGAGGCAGCAGGGGGCAATGCGTACGAAGTGGAGTACCGGGAGGAGCGGAGGTACGATCTCGGGGCTGGTGCGGATGCGAGGAGGATTGCATTGGACGGGGAGGGGCCGGGGCAGCGGATGGCCGTCGTTGACTTTTGGGAGGGGCCGAGGCAGCGGAACAAACGTGTCAAGATCTTTGACATTGAGAGCGGGGAGCTTATGACGACTGCTGGATCGATGGGCGAAGGGCCTGGTCAGTTCAGGCATCCGCTTGGAGTAGTGTCCAGCGGCACGGGGGAGCTGTACGTGAGCGACTGTAGTGCGCACCGGATCAGCGTGTTTGACCGGGAGGGGCGGTATGTGCGAGGGTTCGGAGGACGAGGGCGAGGGCAGGGACAATTCAATAGTCCGTATGGACTTTGCTTCACGACTGATGGCAACCTCGTCGTGGTCGACTCTTGGAATCATCGAGTGCAGGTATTGCGGGAGGACGGAACGTTTGTGCGGGCGATTGGATCTGAAGGGAGTGGGGAGGGTCAGGTCAATTATCCTTTCGATGTATGCTGTATGCCCGACGGCAGCATCGCTGTCCTGGACTCGGGCAATATGCGAGTGCAAGTGTTCAACGGGGAGGGGGGCTTTGTGAGGAGCTTCGGGTCGTGTGGCGATGGACCGGGACAGTTCTTGGATCCTTCTTCCATTGCTGCTGGGGGAGGAGGGGAGATCATCGTGTCTGATCCAATTCGAAATGATGTGCAAGTGTTCAGCGGCGAGGGGGAGCTGTTGCAGAGCATCGGGCCGAAGGGCGACAGCAAGGTGGCTTGGCATGGCGAACTTGATGGTATTCCTGCTTGTGGCGATGGGCGGCTGTTGGTGTCTATTGATACTTCCGTCGTGATGCTGTCCTGATGCATATGGTGTATCCTGCCTGTCTAGCTGCAGCACGCGCATCTGGGCCTGAGCAGAAGACTTTCGGCAGGCAAGATGTGAAGATTCTAGGTCAGGGAGCCAAGGGATTGTTTTTAGATTTTGAAGCTCCGTGTTTTTAGGATTGGACGACTACTGTAGTTCGGGGTCCCAGGGGCCAGGGCAGTACATATTGACCGTTCCGACGATTACGGGGTCCAAGAAACATAAACATACCAAGACAAGCAGGGAGCGCAAGGACATGCAGAGTCACACTACGGCAAAGAAGAGACTAGAAACCAATCTCTGGGCATCCAGTTGGTGCAAAGGCACCCCTCTCGACACCCTTGGCTCTGAGAGAGCCATACTCGCTGCCGTACTTCTCGACCATGTCGTCGTGGTACTGGTGATACACCTGATGAATCAAGGCGAGGACAAAAAAAAGAGTCAAGGCACACTTCTGGCGGGCTTGCGGCGCCGAAAATAGAATCAGTGGGACAGAATGGGCTGGGTGGCGGCCGGCGCTGTGGCGGAAGATGACGGCGTGCACGCGCTGGTGCTGATGGCGCCATCGTCATCGTCATCATCATGTTCATCATCATCATCATCATCATCATGGCCAGCATCGCAACCGTCGCAAGCCCCCTCTCCACGGGGGTGACGGATTTCACCTCGCCGGGGTAGAAAGGGAACGATTTGGTGTCATAAACGTAGATTGACTTGTCCTTGAGGGTGTCTCCCTCGTTGCCCTTCCCCTCGACCAGCTTCATCCCACTGCTGTCAGCTGCCTTCTTCCAAGCCTCAGCAAAGGGTCCCGAGAGGCCGCCAGGGAGCCCGAGAGCCGACCTGTACTGCCCTCCACGATCCTAAAAAAAGCGACTTGTCAACCGCGAATAGAGAGACACCCCACCTCGACAGTAAATGCGCGGTGCGCGGACGAGTCACATTCGCGTCGGCTTGGATGGCATCTTTTTAGCTCACCTGGGGGTCAGCCCTGCGCCCATTCTTGAAGAGGCTGGGGATGAGCATCGAAGCAAAGTCGGCCACCTTGTCCGCGGGGGACTTGACGACGACAACCTCTGTGTGCCCGAGCGAGTCGTAATCGGAATCCATCAGGAGATTATGGTAGCAAACCTGATGCAACAGCAGTGTCAAGTCTCCACTCGTGCATGGATGATTTCAAGGTCCAAATAGGCCACAAGGTCAGTGCCCATGATGTGTATATTTGCATAGAAAGTGAAGGAGAAAGAGAAGGAGAAGGTTTGCACAGGCTGTAGTCGGCGCGGCTCTCCACTGGTTCTCCAAGCGATGGAGAATGAAAAAGCATCTTCCTCAACTTTTCCTGAACTGCCTCGCCACCACAAACTACTCATCGATTTCCCGTGATTCGTCTCTCCCACACACCCTGCCATCTCCCTCACCTCGTCACCTTTCCATCCCAGGGAAGAGACCTCATCGCGTGGAGCGGAGCGTCTCTGACTTTGTAGCGTGAAGGCTTATCATCCAGACAAGCAGGCAAGCAAGCAAGCAACCAACCAACCTTGTCGTGAAATCTCCCCCCACACAAGTCACACCTCCATGTCCCCCTCCCCTTCCACTCCCCCGACAAGATTTCCCCTGTGATTTATTCCTAGGAGATAGCTCCCTCGTGGCTCATGCTCGTGGGGCGAGTCTCATCGTGTGCGGGGCGGGCGGGGGAGGCGGCGTCGTCACCTTGCCATTCTTGCCAGTCTTTGTGCCGCCGCCGTATCCAACAACGGCAGTGTATTGGAGCTCCTTGCGGCCCAGGATCTTCTTCTCGGCTTCAGTCACCTCGTGCTGTGCGCAAATCATCGTGTGGGTCACCCTCTGTGAGCACTCCCCAACCAAAGGGCTGTGGGTGGGAGGAGGAGACGAGGTCGTGGAGCGGTGTGTGTTGGCTGTCTGTTGCCAGGAGGGGAATGCCGTGAAGACGGTGGATGGGGTAGGAGGAAAAAACGCAGAAAAGGCATGTGTGCATCGCGCAACGTGACATAATTTGATGAAACTCGCTATTGCCCGGCTCTTTACTGATGAATATGGGATGCAAATATGCTCATTGGTCTGGCAAGGAGGATGGAGAAGGGGTGCAGGGTAGACAGGAGAGAGGGAGATTTTTTCAGGTTCTTAGGAGCAGACCTGGACATGCCAGTAGCAACCGGCACCCACGTAGAAGGTGACCTCGTCAGCTGCCTTGGCAGGGGCGGGGATCACGGCCGAGGAGAGGGCGGCAACGCCGGCGAGGAGGACGCCGCGGCGGTCGGCAGACTCCATCTGCATCGTGGTCGAGGTAGCAGGAGCAGGGCGGCCAGAAGCCGAGAGGGCAGGGCTGCGGAGCTGGGGGGCCGGCATCATCGCAGTGAAGGCATACGTGCAGCCAACGCAGCACGCCGCGAAAAAGACGAGCAACACGGCACGACTCATGACACAAGGATGGCACAAGGATGGCCTCGGTGCTTGGATGCTTCCACCCTCTCCAAATTTTCGACTGGTCAAATTTTGACCAGCGCAAAAGTGGTGGCAGTTTTGGTCTCATCAGTTTCGCAGTGTGGGTCTGGGCAGGAATCGAGCGAGAGGATGAGTGGAGAGGAGAGTGAGGTCGAGAAACTGAAGAATGCCATCAAGCAGGTGTGGCATGCCGTCCACCAAAGGGCTCCGGCAGTCATGAGCTGGCCAGTCTTTGCCATTGTTTTCTCTCGTGGGAAACTGCATGTCGCAGTGTTCCCGTGTCCGCCGCGGCGGAGCTGGCCAGAGGGCTGGGTCATCGTTGATGATGCTCTTCTGGATGTTTCTCCCGAGTGTAGCCACCCCTTCACATTGTGTCGGTGCGGGCGGGGTGCTCCATGGTGTCCATCTGACAGCTCTAGTCCCCTTGCCCTGCAGCTCAAGACTCTCAAGGAGAAGCTTGAAGGGGATGCATGCGCTGTCGCAATGCTCGAGGCGCTTGGGGGCATAATAGATGACATTTGCACCGACGTTTGCGTCTCTGTGCACCGGTGGCATCGTCTCGACCTGCTTGGTCTAGGGCAGAAAGATGGTGAGTCAATGTTTCCTTCCTCCCCTGTATTCCCCATGCATTCCTCCCTCTGCCTACCCTCGCAGTTTGTGCCAGGATGTGTGTTTGCTTTCCATCAAGCTCACAAGGCAGGAAAGGGAGGGTGTAGAGAGGAGTGCGAGAAGAATCGTCTTTAGCACGGAAAGTTTGCATCGCCACAGCGCTGTCACCAGAGTCACTGACCACTTTTGCGATTCAACTGGCGGCACAGAACCGGCCAACAGAGTTGTGGATGTTGCTGGGTATGACGTGCACGGGCAAATTCCAGAGAAGGTACCAAAGAGCGAGACGTTCAACTGCTCCCACTGTGGTCAAAAGGTGTGTTGCCGCCGCGCCGTGATGAAATTATTGCATGCTTTCTTTTCGTGATGCGTGGATCCCTCGCATGCCCGATCACGTTTGGTGGGATTCGGGAGGCGGCTTTGCTTTGCAGCAAGATTGGCATTTCACCAGATACCCGAGACGAGCCAGAAATAAACGCATGGAATTCTAGCGCCGGTCGCTGACAACAGGGCACACGCAGGTTGGGGCAGCAAAGTTTGCGGCGCACCTGTCAAAGTGCATGGGGCATGGCGGTCGTAACACTAGGAGGGGGGTGGACGCGGCAGGCCAGCCGTCTTCCCAAACACAGGGGGGGGGTTCCAACCCCTCGCCGGTCACCTCGACATCCCCCGCAAACCCCGTTGTGTCGCCACCGCCGAATATAGTCGGGCAGC
>JGI24913J38484_100967_pt1 | contig 8966 bp, 8 predicted proteins | sample LinPfosmplate1_FD_38484 | JGI IMG/M metagenome (IMG submission 38484)
CGCACCACAACGTGGGCGGCCTGCCGGAAAAGATGGGGCTGAAACTGGTCGAACCCCTGCGGGAGCTGTTCAAGGACGAGGTCCGCGCACTCGGCCGGGAACTCGGCCTGCCGCAAAGTTTCATCGGTCGCCACCCCTTCCCGGGCCCCGGCCTTGCCATCCGCTGCCCCGGCGAGATCACCAGGGACAAGCTCGACATCCTGCGCAAGGCCGACGCGGTCTATATCGACCAGATCCGCAAGCACGGGCTGTATGACGAGATCTGGCAGGCCTTTGTCGCCATTCTGCCGGTGCGCACCGTGGGCGTCATGGGCGACGGGCGCACGTACGACTACGCCTGCGCTCTGCGCGCCGTGACCAGTGTCGACGGCATGACCGCCGATTACTACCCGTTCAGCCACGAATTCCTCGGCGAAACGGCGACCCGGATCATCAACGAGGTGAAGGGAATCAACCGCGTCACCTACGACATCACCTCGAAACCGCCGGGCACGATCGAATGGGAATGAGCCCGGCTGCCCGGCCTGGCGCGACCTCGGCCCGCCCCGGCCGGTGATGCAGCGCGAAAACCGATCCTGACGGACACGGAACCTGATGCCGGCCCGGGCGTTAACGTTAGGGGAAGACCAAGGCAACACCGCATATCTGCCTCAGCCGCCCCTTTGTTTCGGAAGCGGATTTGCGATGTTGAACAGTACAGTACGAGTTGGTCTGCCTCGGCAAGACCGGAAATGGAGTAAATATGCAAGCCCACCCATCGGCGTCGCACGCAGAGGCGACGTCGCACCAATCTGACGCATTCCACCCCCTCAATTCCTATGCCTGGGACGCCTATTCGCAAGGCGGGCAAGACGGCATCCTGCACGAGATCCTGCGCCGGCTCGGCGTTTTCGATGCGGATCGCGAGAAATGGTGCGTCGAGTTCGGCGCCTGGGACGGGGTGCACCTGTCCAATACCTGCAACCTGATCCGCGAACACGGCTTCCGCGCCGTGATGATCGAGGCCGACACGAAGCGCTACAAGCAGCTCTGCGGGAATTTCCCGGGTGACGAGGTCGTCAAGGTCAACCGGCTCGTCACGCTCGACGGCGATGCCCGGCTCGACCGGATCCTCGGCGAGACCGATCTGCCGGAAGATTTCGACATGCTGTCGATCGATATCGACAGCTGTGACTACCATGTCTGGCAAAGCCTCGAGAATTACCGACCCAAGCTGGTCATCATCGAGTTCAACCCGACCATCCCCGTCGATATCCCCTATGTCCAGCCGCCAGATTTCACCGTCAACCAGGGCAACGGCGTCAAGGCAATCGACGATCTCGCGCAGGAAAAAGGCTATCGCACGGTCTGTATCCAGGGCGGTAACCTGATCGCCGTGCGCGAGGATTTCCTCGACCGGGTGACGAACGCCACGCCGCCGCCTGTCGAGGATCTCGCCGATACGGGCGCCCGCAATTTCGTCTTCGTGGGTTATGACGGTACGGTCCTGTCGAATTTCGACGAACTCCCGTTCCACTGGCACCCCACCACCATCAAGACAGAGGACATCCAGGTTCTGCCCCGCTTTCTCCGTCACTACACGGGCAACTACTCGCCGCTGCACTGGTTCGCTTTCGGTGCTCTGGATTATTGGCGCCGGTTCAAACGTCTGCTACGGACGGGAAGGTAACACCTGCCGCGGCGCCACCGTGGCCTTTTCTTCCGGCCCATCGCGGCGCAACCCCGGCTGACCCATGACCTCATCTCCCCCTTCTTTCGGGCGCGCCGTCACGCCGGGTGCCCGGGCCGTGCGGGTCTGAGCCGTGGCCGTGTATCCCGATCCGAACGGCCCCGCCGAGACCGATACTGCGCAGGTGTTGCGCGCCGCCCTGTGGATGCTGGGGGCAGTTGTCTCCTTCTCCACCATGGCCGTGGCTGGACGCACCGTCAGCTTCGAACTCGATACGTTCGAAATCATGATGTACCGCAGCATCATCGGCTTCCTGATTGTCATGGCCGTCACCCCCGCGATCGGCACCCTGGCCCAGGTCAGCCTGCGCAAGCCGGGCACGCAGCTTGTCAGGAACGTCTTCCACTTCGCGGGCCAGAACCTCTGGTTCTACGCCATTACGCTCATCCCGCTGGCCCAGGTCTTCGCGCTCGAGTTCACCTCGCCGCTCTGGGTGCTGGTGCTCTCGCCCCTCCTTCTGGGCGAGAAGCTGACCCGCGTGCGCATCCTTGCCGCGCTGATCGGCTTCATCGGCATCCTGATCGTCGCCCGGCCCAGCCCCGACACGCTGAATATCGGCACGCTCTCGGCCGCCGGCGCGGCCGTCTGCTTTGCCGGCTCGATCATCTTCACCAAGCGCCTGACCCGCACCGAAACCCTGACCTGCATCCTGTTCTGGATGACGCTGACCCAGTCCTTCTTCGGCCTGGCCTGCGCCGGGTTCGACGGGGATATCGCCCTGCCCTCGGCCGGGTCCGTGCCCTGGCTGGGGCTCATCGCCCTTGGCGGGCTGACCGCGCATTTCTGCCTCACGACGGCGCTGTCCATCGCGCCGGCCACCCTCATCACGCCGGTGGATTTCCTTCGGTTGCCGGTGATCGCGGTGATCGGCCTGCTGGTCTACGAGGAAGCGGTCGACATCTTCGTCATCCTCGGCGCCGGCCTGATCTTCGGGGCGAACTATCTGAACCTTTGGTTCCAGACGCGAAAAAAACATTCCCGAGGGTGAAAACCGTGACAAATATGTTGCGGGCCGGACACCGTCGCAGTGCCGTTACATCTCTGACGCCGCGTCAAAATTGATTAAGCGTGCAAGGCTGGTAGCGTGATCTCAATTTCCGGAGGAGAGCACATGCAAAAATTGACCTCGACAGCCGTAGCACTCGCCCTGAGTGCGGGCGCGGCCAGCGCAGGCGGGCTTGACCGCAGCTACACCCCCATCGACCAGATCTTCGAGCAGGGCAGCTTCGCCGAAGTCTCGTACGGTTTCACCATGCCCGACCTGACCGGCGTCGATTTCGGCGGCAACGCCATTGGCAATGTCGGGAACGATTTCGGCGTGCTGGGCTCAGCCGTCAAGATCGATTTCGGCGAACGCCTGACCTTCGCCGTCATCGCCGACCAGCCCTACGGCGCCGACACGGTCTATGGCGGCAACCCGGGCGCGACCCTTCTGGGCGGCACCTTCGCCAAGGCCGATACGGCCTCGCTGACCGCGATCCTGAAATACAAGTTCACCGACCGCTTCTCGGTCTACGGTGGCCCGCGCACGGTCAAGGCCGACGGCACGATCCGCCTCTCCGGCCTGGCCTACGCCGGTGCAGGGTTGAGCGGCTACACCGTCCGCTTCAACAGCAACAACGGCACCGGCTACGTCATCGGCGCGGCCTACGAGATTCCGGAATACGCGTTGCGCGTGTCGGGCACCTACCACTCGGCGGTCGACCTGCGCATGGGCACGGTCGAGAACATTCCGACCACGGCGGGCGGCACCGGCACCCCGGTCGGCACCGGCATCACCAATGTCGAGATCCCGCAATCCTTCGAACTGGCGGCGCAGTCGGGCATCAACCAGAACACGCTGGTCTTCGGCTCGATCCGCTGGGCGGACTGGGAAGCCTTCACGCTGAACCCGCCGAGCCCGGTGCCGAACCTGGCCCAGCTCGACAGCGTCACCACCTACGAGATCGGCGTCGGCCGCCGCTTCTCCGAACGCTTCTCCGGCAGCGTCTCGGTCTCCTACGAGGATGGCGGCAGCGACAGCCTGGTCTCGCCGCTCGCCCCGACCAACGGTCAGACCGCGATCTCGGTTGGCGGCCAGTACAAGGTCACCGAGCGGATCGATATCTCCGGTGGCGTGCGCTACACGTGGCTGGGCAACGCGCTTCCGGAAGTCGGCACGCCCGACACGCCGGTCGGCAATTTCCAGGACAACAACGCCGTCAGTGTCGGCCTCAAGGTCCGCGTCGCGCTCAACTGAGCCGCACACGCCCGACGAATTCTAAACCCCGCCCCATTCGGGCGGGGTTTTCCTTTGCCCCTTCGCTTTGTGGTTTGACCCCTGCCCCGGCACTGGCTACCAAGCCTGTCAGAAAGGGACCACACCATGATTTACGCCTCTGCAGACGAGTGGCTGGGCGCGGCCCGCAAGCGGGTCCTCGTCTACGGCATGTCCGGGCTCGGCAAGACCCACCTGTCGAACATGCTGCGCGACGCCGGCGACTGGTTTCACTACTCGATCGACTACCGCATCGGCACCCGCTACATGGGCGAGTTCATCATCGACAACGCCAAGGCGCATGCGATGAAGGTGCCGTTCCTGCGCGACCTCCTGATGAGCGACTCGATCTATATCGGCTCGAACATCTCGTTCCATAACCTCAAGCCCGTGTCGGCTTATCTCGGCAAGCCCGGCGATCCCGAAAAGGGCGGCCTGCCGATCGACGAGTTCCGCCGCCGGCAGGAACAGTTCCGCCGCGCCGAGATGTCGGCGCTGCAGGACACCGACTATTTCATCGACCGGGCCGAGGCGCTTTACGGCTATCCGCATTTCATCTGCGATACCGGTGGCTCGATCTGCGAATGGGTCGATGGCGACGACCCGAACGACCCGCTGCTGACCGAGCTGTCCCAGCGCTGCCTGCTGATCCGGATCGAGGGCGACGAGGCCCATACCGAGGAGTTGATCCGCCGCTTCGACAAGGCGCCGAAACCGATGTGCTACCAGCCAGAGTTTCTCGACGAAGTCTGGGCCGATTACCTCGCGCAGAAAGGCTGTGCCGAGGCCGATGTCGACCCCGACGCCTTCATCCGCTGGACCTATGCCAAGGCGCTGGCCCACCGCAAGCCGCGCTACGAGGCGATGGCGAAATGGGGCATCACCGTCTCCGCCGACGAGATGGCGCGCCTGCGAACAGCCGGCGACTTCGATCAGCTCGTCGCCACCGCCCTTGAGCGCACCGTCTGACCCCCTATCTAACCCGTTCCCGCCCCGACCTTCAGAAAGACGATATCCGCCATGCCCATCAAGATTCCCGCCGATCTGCCCGCCTATGACGTGCTGACGCGCGAGGGCGTGATGGTCATGAGCGAAGACCACGCCTCGCGCCAGGATATCCGCCCGCTGCGCATCGGCCTGCTGAACCTGATGCCCAAGAAGATCCAGACCGAGAACCAGTTCGCCCGGCTGATCGGCGCAACGCCGCTCCAGATCGAGTTGAGCCTCATCCGGATGACCGAACACCAGACCCGCAACACCGCGGCCGAGCACATGGAAAGCTTCTACCGCCCCTTCGCCGAGGTCGAGGCGACGGGAGAGAAGTTCGACGGGCTGATCATCACCGGCGCACCGATCGAACATCTCGCCTTCGAGGAAGTGACCTACTGGGACGAGCTGCGCCGCGTTTTCGACTGGACCCAGACCAACGTACAATCCACCTTCGGCGTCTGCTGGGGCGGGATGGCCATGATCAAGCACCTCCACGGGGTCGAGAAGCACATGCTCGACCACAAGGCCTTCGGCTGTTTCCGCCACCGCAACATGAAGCCCGCCTCGCCCCTGCTGCGCGGCTTCTCCGACGATTGCGTGATCCCGGTCAGCCGCTGGACCGAGATGCGCAAACCCGAGATCGACGCAGCCCCCGGCCTGACCACCCTTCTGCACTCCGAAGAGGTCGGCCCCTGCCTCGTCGAGGACCCCGGCCACCGGGCGCTCTACATCTTCAACCACCTGGAATATGACAGCGACACGCTCAAGCAGGAATATGACCGCGACATCGCCGCCGGCACGGCCATCAACGTGCCCTGCAACTACTACCCCGACGACAACCCGTCGCAGATGCCGCTCAACCGCTGGCGCAGCCATGCCCACCTACTCTACGGCAACTGGATCAACGAGATCTACCAGTCGACCCCCTTCGACCTGAATGCCATTGGCCGTTAAGATCCTCGCCCTTCTCGCCCTCGGGCTGGCCGTGTTCTGGGCCGTGGTCCAGTATCGCGCCCGGGCCGAGGAAGCCCGCGCCGAGGCATCGCACCCGCCCGAGGGGCAGGTGATCGAGGTGCAGGGCCACGAGGTCCATGCCGTGGTGATGGGCAGCGGCCCCGACCTGGTGCTGATCCACGGGGCCTCGGGCAACACGCGCGATATGACCCTGTCGCTGGCCCCGCGCCTGGCCAGGGAATTCCGCGTCTTCGTCTTCGACCGGCCGGGGCTGGGTTACACCGACCGGATCGACCCCTCCGGCACCACCGTCACCCGGCAGGCCGACCTCCTGTCAGCCGCCGCCACACGGCTCGGGGCCGATGAACCCGTTGTCGTCGGCCATTCCTACGGCGGCGCCGTCGCGCTGGCCTGGGCCGTGCACCACCCTGAAAACCTGTCCGCCCTCGTCACCCTCTCCGCCGCCTCCCACACCTGGACGACAGGCATCTCGACCTATTACAAGCTCCTGTCGCACCCTGTCCTCGGCCCGGTCATCATCCCGCTGATCACCGCCTTCGTGCCGGAGTCCCGCGTGGAACAGGCCGTCAGCGCCGTATTCACGCCCGATCCCGTACCAGAAGACTACATGAAGCATTTCGGCCCCGGCCTGACCCTGCGCCGGCAAAGCCTGCGCGCCAACGCCCTGCAACGGGCCAACCTGCTGGACGAAATCCGCGCGCTCGTCCCGCACTACCCGCAGATCGACGTCCCAACCGAGATCCTGCACGGCACTGCCGATGACACCGTTGGCCTGTCGATTCATTCCGAACCCTTGGCCAGGGCCATCCCCGGCGCGCGTCTCACCACGCTCGACGGCGCCGGCCACATGATCCAGCATTCCGAGGAAGACGCGGTGGTCGACGCCATTCGCCGTGCAGCCCAACGCGCCGGATTGCGCCCGGGCGGTTGAGCGGCCATATTATACTGAAAAAACAGGGAGGCACGCATGGAGCTGCCATTCGACGGGGCCATCACCGAGTATTTCGAGCAGCACGCCCCGGCAGAGGTCCGGAACGCCATCCGGCGCGCCGACAAGGATGACATCCTCTCCCCCGGCTACCCATATTCCGAGCGCCTGCCAAAGAAGCACTACGAGAAGGACCTCGAGAACCTGCAGATCGAGCTGGTCAAGCTCCAGGCCTGGGTCAAGGCCAGCAACACGCGCGTCGTCCTCGTCTTCGAGGGTCGCGACGCCGCCGGAAAAGGCGGCACGATCAAGCGCTTCCGGGAATATCTTAATCCTCGTGGGGCGCGCATCGTCGCCCTTCCCAAACCCTCCGACACCGAACAGACGCAGTGGTATTTCCAGCGCTACGTCGAACACCTCCCCGCCGGCGGCGAGATCGTGTTCTTCGACCGAAGCTGGTACAACCGGGGCGTCGTCGAAAAGGTCTTCGGATTCTGCTCCGATGCCGAGCGCGAACATTTCTTCCGACAGGTCAACGAATTCGAGAAAATGCTGGTCGATGAAGGTATCCACCTCTTCAAGTTCTGGCTGAATGTCGGCCGCGCCGAACAGCTCCGCCGCTTCCTCAAGCGCGAAGGCGACCCGCTCAAACAGTGGAAACTCAGCCGGATCGACGTCGAAGGTCTCTACAAGTGGGACGAGTATTCCGCCGCCATCACCGAAACGCTCGAGCGCTCCCATTCCGCCCACGCGCCCTGGACGGTGATCCGCTCCGACGACAAGCGCCGCGCCCGGGTCGAGGCGATCCGCCGCGTGCTGCTTGCCCTCAACTACGACCGCAAGCACGCCAAGGCGCTTGGAACGCCCGACCCGCAGGTCTGCGGCGGGCCGGACATCTGGGATGGGTAAACGCGGCTATCACCACGGCAATCTCAGGCAGGCCCTCGTCGAAGCCGCGCTCGACCTGATCGAGGAGAAGGGCCCAACCGGGTTCACCCTGTCCGAGGCCGCCAAGCTCGCCGGCGTGACCCCGGCCGCGGTCTATCGCCACTTCGCCGGCCGCGACGACCTGATCGCCGAGGCCGCCCGGCAGGGCTACGAGATCTTCGCCGACGTGATGCAATTCGCCTACGACCGGGGCCAGCCCTCGGCACTTGCGAGTTTCGAGGCGACAGGCCGCGCCTACCTCGCCTTCGCCCGCAAGTATCCGGGCCACTACATCGCCATGTTCGAAAGCGGCATCTCGGTCAACCGCACCCCCGAACTGGCCGCCGTGGCGGGCCGCGCCCGCGCCGTGCTGGAACGCGCGGCCGAGGCGCTGAGCCAGCACATCCCGCCCGAGAAACGCCCGCCGCCCTCGATGTTCTCGGCCCATGTCTGGGCGCTCTCTCACGGCGTGGTCGAACTCTTCGCCCGCAACTCCCCCGGCACGCAAAGCCCCTTCCCGCCCGAAGACCTGCTCGAATCCGGTATCGGCATCTACCTGCGGGGGCTCGGCCTCATTCCACCGGACGGCTGAGCGCCTCCAACACCAGGGGCGCCAGCCGCTCGGCTCCGATTTCCGAGACGTGGTCATCATCCATGTAAAGCGAATCGTCGCCGTCGAGCCAGGCGAACCGGTCGCCTTCGACGAAAGCCTCGTCCAGTGTCACGACCGGAACGCCATGCTCTCCCGCCACCTCGGCCATGATCCCGCGCGCCCGGGCCTGCAGCGCGTCGCTCGCCTCCCGCGTCACGAAGCTCTCCTCGAACCGGTGCCGCGCCGCCTCTTCCTCCAGCCCCAGAAGCATCGCGTTCTGCACGAGGATCCCCGGAATGATCCGCTGCTGCGGTATCTGCGAGACCACGATCACCCGAACGCCCGCCTCCGCGTAATACGCGAAGGTCTGGCGCAGCCCCTCTTCGAACGCTGCCACGTGGTCGGCCTCTGACATGAACCGCGCCCCCGGTTCCGGCACCAATTGCGACCGCGGGTCGATCCCGTCATAGTCGCCGCTGACATACAGGCTCCACCGCGCGATCAGCACAACCGTGTCCACACCCGTCTCGCGCACCTGTTGCGTGGGATCCTCTAGAGTCGACCTGCA
>JGI24913J38484_100298_pt1 | contig 8709 bp, 22 predicted proteins | sample LinPfosmplate1_FD_38484 | JGI IMG/M metagenome (IMG submission 38484)
CCTCCTTATCTTTCCTTAGCAACAAGCAAGACGCCCACCAAATCACGGCAGCGCCTACGATAATTGCTATTGGTTTAATCATTGCGCTTTTGTATAGCTTCCACTTTGTCTAATAGTTCGAGATAGCTACCATAGACATCAACAGTTCCTTTACATGGCCCGACCGTCAACGCTCCAGTCGGACATTTCTCAGCCCACTGTCTAGCAGCTTCATGCATGATATAACCAAATTGGTGTGAGTTTTCCGTAATAAATCGTTGTACTGAATCCATATTTCGTCCTCCCGCTTATCATTTCATTCAAATTCACGTTTAATGTGTAATTTCTATACAACGAAGAAAAAAGCACCCGTTATGGATGCTTGATACCTCGTTCTATAATATCTCGTAAAACCTTGGATTGTTTAAGGTTACCTTTTTCACACATCTCTTCAATCATGTTCCATATTTCCGAAGGTAATGTCAATGACACTTTTCTTGTTTCACCAAAACCTTTACGTCCAGCACCCACTCGTTTACCACCACGTTTACTTTGATTTAGGTTACTTGTTTCATTATTTTCTACAATATTTTGATTTAAGTTTCTTATTTCAAATTCATTTTTTAACTTTTCAAGTTCACTTATTAGCATCTGAAAGTTACGAATATCATATAAGTAATTGTCTCTTTTCATAACCTTATGTATATAATCATCAGGATTAATAAGACTTCTGTTTTCCCCATACTTGGAATCAATAATTAAAGAACCGAATATTACCGGTACTTTATTGTCTTCACTCCATTGAATTAGATTTCTTATTGTAATTAATTGTTGAATAAATAGTTCCTTTAATTCTCCCTTTTTCATCTTAGTAATATCTTTCATATCACTATCCCCTTTTCGATTAAAGTTACCTTATTCATAATATAACACCTAAGGAAATGTTTATCAATGATTAAAGTTACCTTATTCATAAACTAAAAGTCCATCACCGAAGTGACAGCCTTTCAAGGGGATGGGAGAAACATTTACGAAAGGGGAATTTCGCAATCATTTCAAGGTTGAGTACTCTCAACCTTCTCCAAGCCACCGCATCATGTAATGTTTTAGCTCTTATTAGCTACGCGCTTTACGTTCGGTGGCTGGGAGAAGAGCAAGAATCTTCTCGTTTTAAGTCCGTGGACTCGAGAGCTATGGTGTAACTCTCTTATAAAGGTTTTTTGATTTTTATCAAGACGTATGTGTTTATTCCGACGCCTTGTTTGAACCAATACACAAGGAGTGACAGATAGTAGTCCGTCTATATTGGCTCAAACAAAGAGCGGAAGCTCCTTGCCCTCGTTTTGGTCATTAATAAGAATCGTGAGTAATTACTAATGTACGAGATCACGTATGTTTTTTTAGATTTTTAGAACGGCATTCATTCAATCATGAAAACCATCCCCATTCTTAGAAATCAACATAACAGAACGAAAATAGATTTTATTTATATCCATTTCCATAACATAAAAGGTGAATGATTACATTATGGATGATAGATACAAATTAGAAACAGCATGACGAATGCGAGTTATCTCACACCCGCCACACTGGAATATGTCATTGTAAGTAACTTCATTGGTCTTTTCGTCTTAACGCGGGTTCGTACCGCCTTGCCCGCCCTACTATGCGGTATACGTTACCGTGACATTCTCGCATCAGAACATTCACTAATAGGAGTGTTAATCCTTTGCAATAGGTTTTCTTTTCCTATCCGTGTAGTTGTCAAAGAGCTTGTACATTAAGAATACCGTTGATTTCATTATCAAAATTCCCCCTTTTTATCCCCTATTTTATCGGGATTTTCTCGGCGTTTTTTTAGTTTTTAGTTTAAAAACTCCTTATAACATTCATAACTACAGAAGTCCGGATTACTTTCTGGATATCCTAAAATTTCTTTAAAGGTTTTTCCACATTTCTTACAACCTGCATGTGGTTCTTCGAAAGCTACTTCATAACGGATATATCCGTCACTCATTTTCTCGTCAATTCTTACGATATAATAAGTTCCATCATCACAACGGACATGAAAACCACCAACTACTGGATGCCCAACCTTTCTTATATATTTTTCGAAAATGTATGGAGAAACTGTAATTTCTTTTCTCCATTTAGGATTAAATAATCGTCTCTTTTCATTTAACTTTTCTTGAAGCTCTTTATTTTTCAATGACAATTGTTTTACTGTATTCTCAAGGTATTCAATTCTTTCTCGACTCTTTCTTCCGAACATTTACCTCACCCGCTTTTGTGTATAATTTATATTCGCTATTCAAATCATCCCTAAAGCTGTTGCAATTAATCGGATAGCATTCTTTTTCTTTGCATAGAATGGATCTTTCTTAATTAGCAATTCGTTGTAAATATAATCGTCCTTTAATTTCTTGTTACTAAGGTACTTCATTTTGATGATGTTAACTTCATCTTCATCCAACCCGTAATTTAAAACCCTTTCTACTTGTCTAAACTTCATTTCATTAATATGCTTTGTATCACGAATTTCAGGGAATAGATTGATTCCCTCTTGTTGTTGTTCTGCTTTATTCTCAAAACATACCTTTAATGCTCTGTACTCTTTTAAAATACTTACTACTTCCTTTTGCATTTTCTTTTCTGTTTCCTTATCGATAGCTGGTAATAAAGTTAATTGTCTCTCCATGAAGGAATCCCCCTATTTCGAATTTGTTTTTTTGACATTACATTAGGTACGTGAAATTTTAATATGTCATTGTTGAATAAGGGAACGATGACTACAATACAGCCCCCACCACACTGTTAGTCATGGTTCCGCTATCCATTAAATCCAATCGATATAACTAAACTTTGCTGGTCTAGAAAAATATACATCTATAACTCTGTCATTACCCTCAATACGGTCCCATACATATATCTTTGTCTTTTCCATTTATCCAGCTCCTTTATTCTCTAATCCATCCTTTTTGCTTGTCTTTTTTAATTACAACTAACTCCTGTTGGTATCTATGTTCAAACATCTTTTTGAAATACGGGAAACGATCGTTAGCGTATCCTTTGACATCAATTACTTCCTGTGTCCCATCCTTATAAGTAACTAAGAAATCTGCTGTGAATTTCCAGTCTCTTCGCTTTTTCCGCTTCCCCTCTCGTGTAGTAATATAAAACCCTTCAAGGAGCAAGTACTGAGGTTGTAGCTCAATCTCAACAACCTCAGGATTACTCTTTAGGAATAGGTAATACTCAGCTTCTGTTTTACTATCAAACTCAATTCCTAGTGCTTCTGTTTTCCTACTATTAATACGGCCTGTCTTCTTTTTACGCTTAAACAACTTATATCCTCACTTTCTATTCCATTTCCTTCTTACAATCTTCTAAAAACTCAATAACTTCCTGAACATGCTCCTTTGTAGTCATACTCTCCATCACATATCCTGCATCGTTATAAACATTAACCTTATCGCCTGTGAACTCCATTCCACACATTCCGTCTGCGCCTAATAGTTTTACGTTACCTTCCATTCTCATAACCTCGCTTTCTATTCAAAGGATTATTTTGTTAAAATGATTTCTTTAATTCTTTTAAGCTTGTCTAGGTTGTTATCATTTAATGCTTCTCGATCAATACCGATACTTGCTCTTCTACGTGTATTCAATGCTTCAATATAACAAGCATGATTATTTTCAGTGTCTTTAGCTAACATTTGAATGCCTTGGAAAGAAGCGTCACATACATACCTTGTGTTTTCGAATAACTCTTTCCAGTTTTGTTCTAAATACAATTTCATGTAATTCTCTATATCCTCACCACATGAGACATCTATTTCAACTTCAAACTGATCATCCATTGTCATTACAAGAAATAGCATATTTGCCTTAACTTCATTTAAGTTACCAACATTCTCTTTCATTTCTCTTCCTCCCTTGAATAAAACTCAATATTCCGTCAATACTGTAGACAACCCATTTTTCTCCTTGTTCCCCCTTGGAGAACCAGCCGGGCAGTTAGCTTTTGCTAGCTGCTCTTTTACTTTCCGGAATCAGTAACGATAAGTCGTAATCTGATTTTACGAATTCTACGCACAGAGATTTGTTTGTCCCATTTCCTAAATACGTATAGATCAATCTCATCTCTTCTTTAGTGAAGTTTGTTCCTAATAACCAATTAAAGCTCTTCAAAACCTTTTTTGACCAATATGGACTCAATCCCTTACTAATTGGTCTTGATAACCATGCGAACAATTTACACTTAAAATCCAATTCGCTCTTTATATCATCTAATCGAAAATACAGGTTGTTTGTAGGTTCAAATATTAACTCATTGCCACTGTTTACAAATGACTTAGGAAAGTAGCATAACGCATTATTTACCAACTGTTTTACCTCTTCATTCATATCCATTCCCCTTTTCTACAAAATGAAATTTTTATTAAGAATCATTTCACGATTAAATTAACTTGTTTCCACACTTCTATCTTTTCATATCCTGCATTAATTCCATTAGCTCTTAACCCTAACATCGCTTTCCGAGCATTTTCTTCATCTGCAATAATAGATACATTACTTTTTCGAGCGAAAGTGTCTACTGTGTAAATTACATACATAAAATCCATTAGATCACCTCACTTTCTATTAAAATGAAGTTTTTATACAGTTTCCATCTTTTCAACTAATTGCTCCTTATAATAGCCAACACGGTAAAAGTACATCCCTTTAACACCCATAAGATCAGTACTTTCAAAAACCTCTATATCTCCATACAAATCATGTAATTTCTGCCGATCATCTACTCTTTCTTTAATACCCATATTACGCTTAACTTCGAATCCAAACCGTTCCATTTCTTTTCGATGTTTTTCATACTCATCACGGTTCTTATAAACAAAGAACCGTTCTTCACGTTCGACTGTTTGAAAATAATATTCCCGCATTACTCACCCTTCTTTCTAATAAAATAGCGTTTTTGTTTAGTTTCACACTGCTTATTACTCGTAATAAAATTCAATCAATGTGTCTTGATCTGCAGAAACTCTGATTTCTACCGTGCAATAATTACCATCTTCATCAGAGTTGAATTTATTAGGATTAAATTCCGTTGGGACCTTATCGCCTTCACGTTCGATGTATTTTGCTAAAACAGGAGCAATATATGCTATTGATAGAACGTTATCAACTTCTCCAAATACATCCGTACTTTGACTAGACCATTCTTGATTAATTGTTTCTAATAATGTTTGTAGTAAACTCATTTCGTTCTCCTCTTTCTATTCAAATAAGAATTTTGTTCAGTTTCACTCTAAAAGTAAAATTGTCATTTTTTCATTCAACCGAGTTCATAACATATTCTTTTCCTCCGATAAAATAATGATTAGGTGTCCCATGCGCATTTTATCCATTGGAAATAATACCTTTCACGTACTTACGTATTAGAAACTTCATTTCTGCATCTTCTGCAATAGTAATTTTGTTCACTTTTTTGATACATTTATGAAACATTCACATGTTATCTTCATTATGTTCTATTCTTTTTGAAGAACCATGTGAGAATACCAAAACAAGAAGCCCTAGAGCCCTAACTCTAGGGTCTTTTTGTTTTTAAATAAGGATTTTGTTTAGTTTTTAACTAACTCTGGATTTTCGTAGATATTACCTATAATTTCTATATTAGTTCCACTTTCATTTCCAAATAACCATCCGCTATTTCCGTTGCACGCTTGAAATGTAGCGAAATTTTCGTTGTATTTGACAATCCCTAGAGCCACTACATTTCCGCTAAATTCCAAAATATCCCCTTCATAAATCTCCTTTCCGTTCTTATCTTTTAAGCCTGTGTATTGCATAACATTAAATGGACGTTGTTCTGGAGTTCCAGGGAAAATCTCCCATGCAGGTAAATCAAAAATCTCTCCCCATCCCATCATTTTTTTACTCATTAAATTCCAAACTCTAAATTGATATCTCATTTTTATCCGCCCTTTCTATTCAAATAACTATTTTGTTTAGTTTTCATCTTCCTCAACACCACAATAACAATCTTCTTCCACCTCATTGCAATGATCACAAACTTTTTGAACTTCAAAACCCTTAAATTCATAAATAGGTGCTACTTGATATTTTTTATTGCATGAATCGCATTCTACCTCATGATTTCCTTCTTCCCATTCAGCACGACAATCTTCTACGATTGAGTCGCAATACGGACACTGTTGAGTTTTTAGTAGTACCATCTCTCATTCCCCTTTTCGCTTAATTTTTATAAAGCTGCTGACAATAATTCTGCCCTCAATTTCTCTTGTAATCTCACAAATGTTTCATTTGAGAATCGAACAGCTGCACTTGGATATTTGTATTGATAAAATCCATCATCAAATTGTATATGTGTTTTGTCGTACCAATATTGAAACGCTACATCGTTTGAGTACTCATCCAAATCTTCCTGTAGTTCTTCAATGAGTTTCCATTCTTTCCTCGCATCAGCTTCTGTAAAACGTCCTTCTCTACGATCGTAAAGTAAGTTCTCTTTTATATATTTAATCGTTTCTTCAATATCAACTACATCTTGATTTGCAATTTTACAAAGTATCTGATCTGGTCTAGTACTAAGCAAGAATTCTTCTACACTTTCGTTTTCTCTTAATGAAAACCAATAAGCGAAATTACCGAAGTCTGTAACAGCTGTAAATATCCCGGATCGATCTAATAAAAATATCCCCCAACCTTCTCCATCTACTGACGGAATTGAGTAACGAAATGCTGAAGCTTTTGCCATTTTTATTTCCCCCTTTTGTATTCAAATAACGCTTTTATTCGCTTATGACTTTTACAATGTCCCAACTATATTTCCATTCATTATAATCAGGGTCTTTTTCCCTTTGTAGTTTAGCTACTTGTTCTTTTGCTATTTCCTTTGTTGGACAAACACACTCTATTTCAAAGTATGCTTCGTCCGTATAATGGCTTAATGTGACTACATACATATTCATCTCTTATTCTCCTTTTTTTAATAAAATTCAAATTTGGTATTACTTTACGCCCGTACTTCCGAATCCGCCTGTGCCACGATCACTCTCTGAAAGCTTGTCTACTTCAACGAAATTCGCTGTTACCACTGGCGCTATGACACCTTGCGCAATACGTGTTCCTCGTTCGATAATATGAGCTTTCATATTAACCCCTAAGTTACGTTCCGTATTATCGACTATCACACCAACTTCCCCTCTAAATCCACTATCCACCGTTCCAAGAATCACTCTTAATTTGGTGTTACGTGAAATCCCACTACGTGGTCTCACTTGCAATTCATATCCTGGTGGAATCTCAAATGCCAGTCCAGTTGGCACAACCTTTGTTTCGCCCGGCCATATAATAGTGTCTTCTGCTGCTACAAGATCAAAACCGCTATCACCAGGTTTCGCATATCGTGGCAGTTCCACATCTTTCACTCTCTTAATCTTCACTCGTAAATTCATCCCATTACGCTCCTTTTAATGAACTTTCAATTCGTTCCTTGCGTGTAATTAGGTCCTCTAAATTACCTTCTGTTTTCTTCTTCTCAAGCCCTAACATATTTAAATGCAGTTTCATGTTGCTTATATCTGAAGTAACACTTTCTAATTCTGATTCGAGTTGAATTCTCGTTTCTTTCTTCATGCAATCCCTCCTACAAACCTATCGCTGACATGATTTTCCCAATATTTTCATCAAATCCAATTAACGGTTTATAATCCGTCGAACCTTCTTCCGGGTTAATAAGAAATGTAGGTAGCGAATTCGATTTTAATTGTTCCGTTAAAAATTTATAATCATGCTCATTTTCATCTACATTCCTTTCGATCAATTCCACATTTTCTTTTATATCCGGCGGTAGGTCTGCAAGACGCTCCTTTGCAGCTTTGCATTTCCCGCATGCGTTTCCTGTGTATATAACGATCTTAGTTGCCATTCTCTTCATTCTCCTTCGCTTCAGCTAATAATTGCGTTACTTCAAACGTGCCATGCTCTGTATATTTCATTGTTTTTCCTCCTTGTATTTAGATAAGATAGTTGCTAATGCAATTGCCGTTCCTTCATTAGCAATCCATTTCCCTCTATAGAAACCAGCAAGTCCTAAATCTTCATCCTCGTAAGCCTTATCCGCTTCTTTTCTGTTTTCGACTGCTGATAGTTGTAATTGTTCGATATACTCTTCAATTGCTTCTCTCATTGCTTCCAGCTCCTTTTATTTTCCTGGTATTAACTTAGATTTATAAAGAACATGATCACCGTGATAAACATAACCTTCGAACTCTACAAAGTTTCCAAATCCGTTGTAATCCCTATGCCATTCAAAAGTTGGATCTAATCTAGGTTCTAGCCCCATCTTCATCCAAAGTCTTTGCAATCGAATATCGTCAGTACCTTCTTTATTCCAAAACCACATAGGTTCGTTATGCAGTTTGGCTAGTTGTCTATTCCTTGTATGTCTCATTCTCCCCATCCCTTTCCAACAGCCCTGCCAGTTCCTCGCAACTCCCTTCAAATAAGTCGCGGTCACCTGGTAGCTTAAATATATTTTTTTGAATCAATTTTTCTATTAACCTGTCTTGCTCGCTCATGTTGCCTCCTAGCTGATTTTCTGTACTTCCTTACGATTCATTACTGGCTTCGTAGCCGCTTCGTACGGATTCATTCCTCTTTTTACCCTTTGGTAGAAAGTAACGTCCTTAATTCCATTTTTTC
>JGI24913J38484_100979_pt1 | contig 8649 bp, 7 predicted proteins | sample LinPfosmplate1_FD_38484 | JGI IMG/M metagenome (IMG submission 38484)
CGAGCTCGGTACCCGGGGATCCCACTTGTCACCGACCTTGATTGCGCCCTCATGCTGCACCCAAGCGGTCACACCGCGACGGCCCTGCGCGGCAGGTTTGAACAATACACCCTTCTCAGGATGCGCGGCCTCAATCTCGCGTCCGGGCAAAACGCAGGGCCGGTTTTCCATATCGACCACAATTGTCGTGCCGTTTTCGGCCTGCAACCGCGACGACGGCGGCACATGGGTGAAATCAGAGATGCCTTTCACGACAATCGAACAGCCAAGCAGCGCTGGATCAAGCCAGTCCAGCCCGCATTTGGCGGCAATCGCATCAATCTCTTCCTGCGACATCACCGACAACTGCCGTTCATTGCGAATCTCGGTGCCTTGCTTCCATAGCGATTTAACCCGCACACAAGACGCTCGCGTCACCCCACTATGCGCCTCGCCCTCGGCGCCCGCATAGGTCAGGCGCATCTCGGCGGTGGCAACGCTGCACAGCCCCGTATCGGGTGGCACGGTACCCAACCAAGTGATTTCGCCGTATTGTTCTGTGGGGGCTAGTGCAGGCATGTCTTACTCCAATTTTCGACATTGGTAACGGGCCCAACCCGCAGGATCAAATCGCAATTTGTGACGCGACCCGTAACGAAAAACGCCGCCCCATCTCTGGCGCGGCGTTTTCATTTACTTGCTTGGCTCTGGCTCTAGGCCCGCATCGGGTGCCTTGGGCTTTTTCGGCTTCGTCTTCGGAATAGACGTGATCGAGCTGCCACTTTCCGATGGCGTATCGTCGACATCATCGCCACGGTTCAAGGCCTCGCCCGCAATCACCTTTACGATCTCATTGCCCGTCAGTGTTTCATACTCCAACAAGCCCTCTGCCAAACGCTTTAGATCATCAGCCTTTTCGGTCAGAACCCGCTTTGCGGTCTCGTAACCCTCATCAATAAAGCGGCGTACCTCTTCATCAATCAGCTTTTGGGTCTCAGCCGAATGTGTTGTGCCACCGCTGTAGGCACCCAAATGCGACTGCTGCTCATTGGCGTAATCAATGTGGCCGATCTTTTCAGAGAACCCAAACTGCGTCACCATCGCGCGGGCAATCCGCGTGACTTGCTGAATGTCGGATGTCGCACCAGAGGTCACGAACTCAGGGCCAAAGATCAGCTCTTCCGCAACCTTGCCGCCCATCGCCATTGCAATCTTGGACTTATACTTGCGGTAGCTGACGGACAGTTGATCGCGCTCAGGCAAGGACAGAACCAGGCCCAACGCACGTCCGCGCGGAATGATCGTCGCCTTATGGATCGGATCGTGGTCAGGAACGTTCAGGCCCACAATCGCGTGACCCGCCTCATGGTACGCTGTCAACTTCTTCTCGTCGTCGGTCATCACCATCGAGCGGCGCTCAGCACCCATCATCACCTTGTCTTTGGCGTTCTCGAAATCGATCATCGTCACAAAACGGCGACCAATACGGGCCGCGGTCAAAGCAGACTCGTTGACCAAGTTCGCAAGATCCGCACCCGAGAAACCAGGTGTGCCGCGTGCGATAATCCGCAAATCAACATCAGGACCAAGCGGGGTCTTGCGGGCATGAACCTGCAAAATCTTTTCACGGCCTTTGATATCTGGGTTCGGCACCTGCACCTGACGGTCAAAACGACCCGGACGCAGCAATGCCGGATCAAGAACATCGGGACGGTTGGTCGCGGCCACGATGATCACACCCTCGTTGGCGTCAAAACCATCCATCTCAACCAGCAATTGGTTCAATGTCTGCTCACGCTCGTCATTGCCACCACCATGGCCTGCGCCACGCGAGCGACCAACTGCGTCGATCTCGTCGATAAAGATGATGCACGGCGCGTTCTTTTTGCCCTGCTCAAACATATCGCGGACACGGGAGGCACCCACACCGACAAACATCTCGACAAAGTCGGAACCAGAAATCGTAAAGAACGGCACGCCAGCCTCGCCTGCAATCGCACGCGCCAAAAGCGTCTTACCCGTACCTGGAGGACCAACAAGCAACGCGCCCTTTGGAATTTTACCACCCAATCGGCTAAACTTCTGCGGATTGCGTAGGAATTCAACGATCTCTTCAAGCTCTTCCTTGGCCTCATCAATGCCGGCCACATCATCAAACGTCACACGGCCATGCTTTTCGGTCAAAAGCTTCGCCTTGGACTTACCAAAGCCCATCGCTCCGCCCTTACCGCCGCCCTGCATGCGGTTCATCATGTAAATCCAGACACCGATCAACAGGATCACTGGCGCAATTGTGAGAAGGAAGCTGGAGAAACCAGACTGTTCTTGTGCCTTTGCGACGACAGGAACGTCTTGTGCCAAAAGCATATCGGTGACTTTCGCGTCCCACGGCATGATTGTGACATAGTCCTTGCCATCCGTGCCGCGGTATCGGACTTGCTCGCCATCAAGCGTGGCCTGCGCGACATTGCCGCTCTCGACTGCCGTGACAAACTCGGAATAGCTTTTGGCGTTGCTCATCGCGTTTTCGGTATTGCCGCTGAACAAATTGAACAGCGCAAGCACCAGCAAGAACAAGACGACCCAGAATACGACGTTACGTGTGTTGCCCAAGGGGACACTCCTTAAATTCGGGAAAGAGAGGCGACAGATTCGCGTCAAACGTTTCCTCTAAAATAGTGACAAAACCCTAATCTTCAATGCGCAACCAAAGAAGAATGGAAATCCGCAACAATCCGCGCTGCCCAACCCTGCGAATAGCCCGCAATAGGGGCAGAAACAAGGACATCACCGCGCCAAATGGCGGGCGACGCCATTAAAGATGCCCGCGGCAATCCCGTTTCGCGCCAATCAGGGCAGCTTGCGATTCCCTCACCCAATGCGCGGACCCGCAAATCATCGGCGTGGGGGCCACTTAAGGACCAACGACCATCCCAAATCTCATCCGTTTTGCAAACGGTCATGCGAACCGCATTGGGTTCGCGCATGATCCGAAGAGCTGTGCCCTCTTTCACCACCAAACATCCCGCCGCCGTCGCCGTACCCGACAATACCAGCCCCTCATTGAGATGCTGCAACGTTGTCGCGCGCGGAGGATAGCCAAGGCCGCCAACCCATCCAATTGCCTTTGCAAACAAACGTCTTTTCATTTCAACCGGCAGATGCGCCACGTCAGCCAAAACCAAATCGCCATCATGCGTGGAAATATACCGTTCCGCCTCGGCGCGCGTGTAGTGCTCCAAAGCATCTCGGGCTTGTCGCACAGCCATGCCGCTGTGATGCAAAACAGGTAGTGTAACACCCAATTCCGCAAGATGGGCCAAAGCTTTACGCACGCGAATTCTTTCGAAATCCACGTTTTCGTTGCTTGGATCATCAATCCACGCCACCGCGTTTCGTTTTAGGTAATCTCGCAATTGATTACGCTGCACCGTGAGCAATGGACGATGCCAAACAAGACCATGACGACTGAAAACGCGGTCCATCAGCGCCAGACCGTCAATACCCGCCTTGCGCGCCAAACGCATGACAAACGTTTCTGCGACATCATCGAGCGTGTGGCCCAAGATGATGGTCTCGATCCCATTTTCTGCGGCCCAGTCAGCCATCAATTTATATCGGGCTGTGCGCGCTTGTGCTTGCACGTTGCCGTGCCCGTCCCAAGTGGTCCAGCGCAAGGTTTCATGCGCAACCCAGATGTCATCACAAAAGTCGGCGACAGCTTCGGCTTCGGCCACGGCCTCATCGCGCAACCCGTGATCAACCGTAACAGCCCATAGCTGAACACCGACCTTGTGCGCCCAACGGGACATCACATGCAGCAACGCCATTGAATCGCCGCCGCCAGACACCGCAACCGCGATCCCGCCCTCGACTACCGCGCTACGGCATTCCGCATGAATTAAGCCAATCAGCCGGGCGTCTTCGCCCTGTGCGACAAGCCAGCTCTGATCTAGCTGCATCCGAAGTTTTGCATCGCAGAACGGGCATCCAATTCGGCAGGGCTGCCCGGGAAACGCGTGCCGACTTCGGCCAGCGTAATACAGCCGTCCTGCACTTGGCCAATCGCACCGAGCGTATAGCCCAACTTGTACAATGCGTCAGGCGCCTTATCGCCCGCAGGATTGGTTGAGAAAGCCTCAAGATAAGCGCGTGCCGCATTGGTCAACTCGCCCAAACCTTCCAAGGCCTCACCGCGCAGATATGCGGCTTCTGCGGCTACTGGAGAGCCGGGGTAGGACGTGCCAAAGGTCTCAAGCTGGTCAACGGCGCCGCGAAAGTCACCTGATGCGAGCGCCTCCTGCGCCCGCTCAAAGTCTTCTTTTTCGCCAATAGCGAGTTCTGGACCACTGGAAGGTGTCGGCGCAGGCGCAGCAGTCGCGATACTCGCCGCACTATCCACACCGCCCAAACTTGGCGTGTCACCAAGGCTGCCGATATCACAGCCAGGTTCTAATTCGCACAGGCGAAACTCAAGATCGCCAATACGGTTTGTGCCGTCAGTTGTGACGCGGTTCACGCGGTTCTCAACCTCTTCGGACTTGGACGTCAACCGTACCAATTCCGCTTCAATCGCGTTCAAACGGTCCAGCGGCGTGTTCCCCACCGATCCCGTCGTCAAAGCACCCGTTGTGGAGAGTTCACTGCGCAAGCGCTGAACATCCGTATAAAGCACCGTCAATTGCTGACGGATATCGGCCAATGTTGCATCTTGGGCAAAGGCCGCAGGGGCGCTTAATCCAAGTGCCAAGATCAGGGCAAGACGGTGCATCATACGTAGTATTCCTTAGCTAAGTGAAGCTATCGAGATCACAGTCACAGCGCGACGGTTCTTGGAATAACAAGACTCGTCCGAACAAACCTCAATCGGGCGCTCTTTGCCGTAAGATGTGACGCGCAAGCGGTCGGACGGAATGCCCTGTGACACAAGGAACTCGCGCACAGCATTGGCACGGCGGAAACCAAGACCGATGTTATATTCACGTGTGCCCACTTCGTCGGCGTGGCCTTCGATGATCGCCAGATACTCAGGGTTGGACTGCAACCAGCCAGACTGACCCACCAAAATCTGTTTGCCCTGCTCGGTCAGCGTGGATGTATCCACCGCAAACAAAACACGGTCACCGATTGTTTGGTTAAAATACAACGGGCTCTTAGGATCGTTTGCACCACCTAGATTGGCATTTGCCGCCGCATTTGGATCAAACGCACCAGCGCCATCACCCGCGCCGCCAAAGCGATCAGGGCGTGTGCAAGCTGCGGTCGTAAGAACCAGCCCAATGAGGGCGGCTTTGGTCAAGATATTCATAGTAGGTTTCCCATTTTCTCTGCTCGTTTGCGATGACATTAGCATGGAATGTATCCGCTTGGAAATAACGCGTTGTTACGGCTGGAGTGGTCCCCATGACGGGTCGGACGCGCCGCCCTGTACAGGTACCGGTTTCAAGTTACGGCCAGAAATATCGACCGAATAAAGTGACGATGTGCCGCCTGCACCTTGGGTTTCGCGCATAAACATCAGCACACGACCATTTGGCGACCACGTTGGACCCTCATCAAGGAAAGACGCTGTCAGCAAACGCTCTTCCGAGCCATCCGTGCGCATCACACCAATATGGAAACGGCCTGCATTCTGCTTTGTGAACGCAACCAGATCACCACGGGGCGACCACACAGGCGTGCCATAGCGGCCTTCACCAAACGAAATACGGCGCGGCTCACCACCACCAGAGGACATGATATATAGCTGCTGCGATCCGGAACGGTCGCTCTCGAATACAATCTGCGACCCGTCGGGAGAGAAGCTTGGCGCGGTCTCAATCGACGGCGCGTCTGTCAAACGGCTGCTGGCACCTGAATTCAAATCGGAACGATAAATATCTGTGTTGCCACCATTCGCGAGGCTATAGATAACTTGGCTGCCATCTTTCGAGAAACGCGGACTGAACGCCATTTCGCCCTGCGCCGTTTCCAACTGACGACGACCAACAGAGGCCACGTCGAGGATATTAATGCGCGGGAAACCTGATTCAAACGACGTATACAAAACGCGATCCCCAGAAGGCGAAAAACGCGGCGCCAAAACAATCGAACCGCTATCGGTCAGATACTTCAGGTTCGCACCATCGTAATCCATAACAGCAAGGCGCTTTTGACGGTTATCTTTGGGGCCAGCCTCGGCCACATAAACAACGCGGCTGTCAAAGTAGCCACTCTCGCCAGTGATACGGCTGTAAGCCGCGTCAGCGACCTTGTGGCCCATGCGACGCCAGCCATCGACGGTGCCGACAAATTGCAGGCCTCCACCCATTTCAGCGCCAGAGAACACATCGTACAGGCGGAACTTCACGGTAATCTGGTTGCCCGAAACGAAGACAGCGCCCGTGATCAAGGCCTGCGCGTTAATCGCGCGCCAATCCGGATAGGCAACCGGTTGAGCAAAAGAAGCCTGCGTGCTGATAAATGCCGAAGACGGAATTTCGCGAAACAATCCAGTACCCGCCAAATCCTGCGCGACCAAGCGACTGATATCGGCCGCAACTTGGCCAGCCTCTGCGTTTTCAGCCTCAAAAATCGGCACCGCGAATGGCAAGGATTCTATCACACCATCGGTAATTGTCAGACGCAAAGGGCCACTTTGAGCCAATACTGGGCCACCCAGTACCAAGGCCATCATCAAAATCATCAAACGCTTCAACATGTCTCGCCTCATTTCATTAGCAGGATTCAAGCCCTGCGTGTTCTTAACTGTTTATGACATAACTCAAAGGGGAATTCACCGCCTTTTAGTACATCTTTTCTACCGCAACCGCATACCTGATGGATCGAATGTAATCTCAACTTCTTTCCATTGGTCGTATTTGTCGGCTGGCAATTGATAACCACCTGACTGGCAACGCAAAATCGCCCGCCGCGCCGCTTGGAACGCAATCTCCGTCGATCCCGCATCCCCGCCCGCTGCAGATATCTGACGCACGTCCCCGACAACCTTGCCCGACTGATCAAGAACAAATCCAACCGTCATCGTCACCCTTGCGGCCTGTGATCCAGGATCGACGTTCCAACAGGCGTTCACAGCCACGCGGAAACCTTCCCTCTCAGAGCCAGTCATCGGGGGGCCAGCGGCGACATTCGGAGCAGAGGCCGCAGCTAAAGCATCAGCCAAAGCAGCCTCAACGGCCGCATCATTCACGTTATCACTGCTCGCCGTGGCCGTTTGGCCTTCCGTTTGCGGAGCAGGCGCTGGCGTTTCAGCAGGCGTTTCAGCGGCAGGCGCAGGCCGATTAGGCCGCGCGGGCGGACGCGGAGAGCTTTTCGGCGCGCCACTTGGCACCTCGTCGGCAATCGCAATCTCGGTCGCTGTTTCCTCTGGCGCGGTTTCTTCAACAGCAGGCTCAACCACCTCAGCGGCAGTTGCCTCATCAGGCACAACCGCTTCCTGCACGACTTCGGCCACAGCCGCATCGGGTGGTGGCGGCGCAATCGGTTCTGGTGCGATGCGTGGCGCAGGGCGCGGCTGGGGACGCGGGCTAACTGTCAAATCAGGAAAGGCAGCCTCGGTTGGCGGCGTTGGCTCGGCAGGTGCTGTATCGGCCACCTCGGCAGGCGGCGCTGGCGGCTCAAGCGCGGCTGGCGGCGGCGTTTCCTCAACAGGCTGCTCGGCCACAGGCGGTGCGGCAGGCTCTGTGGGCGCAACCTCTGGTTCTGGTGGCGTTGGCGCTTCCTCGACCGACGGGGCCGCAGGTGCCGCAGGTTCATCCGTGCTCGGCTGCGGCGTCGTCGCGGCAACCATCTGCGCATATTCTTCGCCGCTCACAACCGATACAGGCGTGATTTCAAAATCCATAGGTTCTGAATCCAATCCCCATCCGAGGATCAGCCAGCCAATCAGCACCGTGTGGCCGATTGCAGATACTTTTGCGCCCGTCGATTGCACGTGTTTACCCGCCCGTACCGTTCGAGGCCGACGGTGTCGCGATATCCGTCACCAGACCGATATTCGAGAACCCGCCAGAGTTCAGCGCGCCCATAATCTCGGCAACTGTATTCCAGTCGTTAGCGCCATCGGCACGCAAGAAAATACGGTCAGAGGTGCGTTCAGCTGCAATCGCCTGCAACTTGGCGACCAACTCCTCACGCGAGGTCTCGGTGTTCTGGATCGTGATCAACCCATCGGCCGTAATTGTCACCGTCAGCGGCTCTTCCTCATCAGATGGCAAGGCGTTCGCTGTCGTCTTTGGCAATTCCACAGGCACGCCCACGGTCATCAACGGGGCGGCGACCATAAAGATGATCAAAAGCACAAGCATCACGTCCACAAAAGGCGTGATGTTGATCTCGGCCATTACATTCGCACGGCGACCCCGACGGCGGCGGCGTCCGCCCCCATCATCGCCTGATTTCATGACACCGGCACCCATTTAGCTGTCCAACTGACGGCTAAGAATGGTTGCAAACTCATCGGCAAAACTCTCGTAACCTGCAACAATGCGGTCACTATCAGCCGACAGCTTGTTATAGAAAATAACGGCTGGAATAGCAGCCAAAAGACCCAGACCCGTCGCAAGTAGCGCCTCGGCAATACCCGGGGCCACAACAGCAAGGTTCGTGTTCTGCGATTGGGCAATCTCGATAAAGGCGTTCATGATGCCCCAGACCGTCCCAAACAGA
>JGI24913J38484_101001_pt1 | contig 8440 bp, 6 predicted proteins | sample LinPfosmplate1_FD_38484 | JGI IMG/M metagenome (IMG submission 38484)
TGCAGGTCGACTCTAGAGGATCCCACCCGCTCAAGTTAGAAACGGGCACGGAAGGAACATTTCTCGAGACCAGATTTTGGGTTGAAAAGGCGGGTATAAGGCACAAGCTAAAGAACGACAACGAAGGGGGCGTGGAGAGCAAGGTATGGAGATACCAACACTGGGAGAGCAATACGCCCTTCCTGCAGAAGAGGGCTAACGGCGTGCCTCAGGAAGGTGCAATAACAAGCGAGCGACAAAGAGAGGTTGGGAACCTCAGCGCTCGATAAGCTGGCGGAGTTCCGGAGTATCCGTCTAGCGTCCTATCGAAAGCGTGCACGTTCCTCGGTGCCAGTACCGGGGAAGGCGCGTGGATCACGGTACGAGATGCACTCCGAATCACCGAAAACGGTCGAAAGGCCGGGTAATTGAGACGCTCGACGACTCAGTTACGGTGGTCCAGGCATAACAGGGGCGCCCTGTGCGGCGCCCCTTGAATGTGTCAACGTCATGGTCAACGTTAACTGGGAGGCTGATTTTTTTTCAAAGAAAATCTGTTTCAAAGGTTAGTACTTCCGAGAAGCGAGCGCCTGCAAAAGCAGGCCGGTTCCCGAAACACCTTTCGGTGATCTCGGGGGAGTCTCACGACATTGGATCACGGGTCTAGTGTTTTGATCCTAGTCGCACGAATGTTTTGATCTAGTCGCACACGAATGTTTTGACGGCGGTCGTCGCCAAAAACATCAGCCCGTGCAGAAACAGCGCGCGGGTCTTGCAAGAATCGCGCTGCTGTACTGGGTCGGAGCAGCCCGTGCGATGAGCCGCCTCCGACCCCCGCCATGCCCCCCGCCAAACTCACCCGGCCTCTCTGAAGGCAGCGTGGAACTGATCATGACCTCGATCTACATCGTCATCGGCATCATTTTTGCAGCGGCTGCCGCGTTCGCCAACCCCGGATTCCGACTGTGGTTCACTGCGCAAAAGTTCAAGCTGCGGAGGCAGCTGGGCTGGGCGTCGCTGCCAACAGCATCGACGGGGGCGGCAGCAATGCATGCGAAACGGCTGCCGGGCGATAATGCGGCTGTGGACGCGGACGCCGAGGCCGAAGCCGAATTAGCTTGGAGGGCTCGGCGGGCGTCGCAGTCCAAGGCAGGGCGAGCCGGCGCAGCAAAGCCGGGCCGTGCGGCGAGAGAGGGTGGCAGCAAAGGCGCGCGCAAGCCCAAGCGCTGACGTCTATCTGACTTAATATCTGAGATATGATCTTGGCGTCCGCACCGGGCGCACGCCCCTGCCACACAATGTGATCAATGTCCGGCCGGCCGGTCGGCGCCGGCCGCCGGGGGCGTCGTGAGCGAGCGCGCGGCGGCGCCGCGGTCGTTTGTCGCGACAAACCAACCAAGTGTCTCGCTGGTGGCCTTCCCACGTTGAGTATATGTAAACCGAACCAGTAAAAAGAACGGGGTGAAACGCAGTTTCGATAGAATGTGAATCTGAATGAGAAATTCTCGTTCTCCACCGCACACAGGCACACACACAGCCCAGCGCAGCAGGAGGTCTGTGGTCTCCTCTCTCATGCGCGTATCACGCGTCACGTCTCCGCGTCCGCCATATCATAGCGCTATGCTATGACTGAGGTGAGCCGAGCTAAAGGCCCCGTCCCGCGCGGCCGCGGGGCAGCCACGCACGACGCTCTGTCACTGCCGTGCGCCGATAGTCGGGCGGGCACCGCGAGCGGGCAGCACGCGACCCACCCACCAGGCCACGATTCGCTGCTGCCTGGGCGTGGCGGGGGGCGTCCATGCATCAGCCACCAAATCCAGCGCTCGCTGTGAACGCACGGCACGACCTTGCAGAACGCTCGTCGACCGACCGCAATGTGTGTCATCATAGGGCGCATTCAATGATCCACCGGCTTCCCAACGGTCACCACGTCGCCGAGGGCCGCCTCGTCGACGCTTTCGGAAACGAGCTCCGAGGCCTTGGCCGGCACCAGCGCCGTCGCACAGTGGGCGAGATCGATGACGCGCGAGACGCGCTCCCGCGCCGTCACGTCGTCGCACACAAGCTGCCCAAATGGTGGCGCGATGGCCTCGTCGGCCTCGGACACTGGCCCTGCCGCCTCGAGCAGCACACGCTGGCCACATGCGATGAGTTCCCACCAAGCACGCGGCTCCTGATCACTCCCCTCGCCCCCACCGGTCTCCTCACCGACGCGCGCCGTGTGCTCGAGCGAGAGCTGGGCGGCTGCGGCATCGTCGAGAGGCTTGACTGGACCAAAGTGTTCCTCAAGGACCTTGAGCACGTGGACACGCCCGGACGCGGCCGTGCGATCTGCCTTGATGACTGCCGCCGCCGACGAAGACGAGCCCGCTGCCGCGGCGCCATCGCCACCCACCTCCAGCTTGACCGGCGTCGCGTCTGCCGCTTGATTGGCCACCTGGCTGGGCTTGCCACTGCTGAGGTGTCGCGCCTGGAGCTGCAGGAGGCTGGCAGCGACGGCATCGGCGATCATGTCGTTGAGGGGCCCCGATGGCCACGAGAGCACCACCTTGCCTTCCGCCGCGTTGTGAGTGAGCTGCAGCGACTCATGGATGCGCCACATCGACGCACGCGCATCGGCCTTCGCGGGCTCCACGCTTGATGACGAAACAGCGGCTGCGTCCGACACGTCCGTGGGCGGCGGCTCGGGCGGAGCCATGGGCGCCACCTGAAAGAGCGATGAGATGTCACGCAGCAGGTCATCGAGCGGGCCGTCGTACCGGAACGAGGGCTTCTGTACAACGGTGATGGAGGCGAGGGGCGTGTGGCTTGGCAGATCCTCCGCCGCCATGAGGGTGTACTGGAAGTCTTTTTTGATGAGCAGACCATCGAGTGGCAGCCCGTGCGTTGGCGGGCGCGACGCGAGCGAGCCGACGACACGTGCAACCTTGTCGCCACGGAATTTGAGGTGCACGGACTGGCAGTTCTTGGGCATGAGAAAGTCGATGTTCGAGCCCTTGAAGTGGCGCACGAGCTCCCGCTGCATCGTGCCCATGACGTCCTCGGCGCCGTGCACGAGGACGACGTGCGCCGGCGCGATCTGCTGGATGAACTTGCACGTCTGCGCGTAGTCCGAGTGCGCCGAGAAGGAGATGTAGTGGATGGCGAGGTTGACGGGCACGCGGTCGCCAGTCGACGTCGTGATCTCCTTGGGCTCGGAGATGAGATGGTGGGCGAGGGTGCCCGCCACAGAGTACCCAGGCATCATCAGGCCGTTGCGCTTGTCGGAGCACCACATCTCAAAGAGCTCCCTCGAGAAGCCGCTCTGCGCGTCACCCCGGGACAAGGCGTGACAAGGCATGAGAAGGCGTGAGAAGGCGTGAGACGGCGTGAGAAGGCGCGAGAAGGCGTGAGCAGGTGGGCGAATGTGTGAGAAGGGATGCGGTCTGGGGAGATCTCGGGAGATCGCGCACCTGCATCATTCCGGGAGAAGCCATGACGATCATCGGCTGCGTGTCGTCAAAGTTGGAGATGGCCGTGGTGCCACCCTTGCCAAAGTCGAGATTCTGCACGTGTGCGAAGTCCCACGGGTTGGTGCCCGCCGCGTGCGCCAGCCGGATGTGCTCATTCATCATGTTGATGTAAGTCTGGTACACCCTCATCGACTTCTTGGCCACCTTGGACGCATAGTAGATGGGCACGTGCTGCAGCTCGGGGTGTCTCTTCCAATACTCGTCGAGGATGAGCAGGATCTCTTGCGATCGGCCCAACGCGAACACGGGGATCAGGCACTTGCCGCCGCGCGCGACAATCTGATGGATGGCGGAGGTGAAGCGCTGCTCACGCACGGCGCGCGGCTCGTGCAGCGACACGCCATAAGTCGACTCGACGATAAGGACGTGCGGCGGCTCGGTGGGGATCTCGGCGCCGAGGAGGTGACGGTCCTCCTCGCTCGAAAAGTCGCCCGTGTACAGCACGCGCACGCCCGCCACCTCTATCTGGAACATGGCCGCGCCCAGCACGTGGCCTGCTTGGTAGCACGTGAACTTGATGCCCTTGTGCTCGAGGTTCTCGTGGTAGTTGATGAGCTCGATCTTGTCCAGCGCCGTAAGCATGTCCTTCTCGTCAAACAGCCGACCACCCTCGTGCCCCACCTTGACGGCGTCGTGCTGCAGGATTTTGAAGATCGCCTTTGTCGGGTGCGTCATGAAGACGCGCCCTTTGAAATTGGTCTTCTCTGTGAGATATGGCACAGCGCCGCAATGGTCCATGTGAAAGTGCGTCACAAGGAGGATGTCAATCGTCGACAGATCCACTTCGTCGAGGTACGGCAGCGACGCGAGCCCAGAGTATGCCGGGTGAACGCCACAGTCGAACATGATCGTCGCACCGCGGAAACGCACAATACAGCAAGAGCGACCCACCTCACAGCCCGCACCGAGCGGCGTAATTTCCATGCGTTCGGAACCGATCTCCATTGTCTGTGTCGTCATTTCCGGACGCGCGCCGCGAAGCCCGACGAGCACGTCGCTGTCGCTCGCTCGCCCCTTGTCGGCACTGAGCACCGTGACCGTTACTATTGCAATACCAGTACGAGTACGAAAAGGAGTAGTAAGTAGTTGTGATCCTGCTAACTAATGAGAGGTCGGCCGTGGAAAGATGGTGATCCGTCACATGATCGTGGGCATTGCAAGTATGCCAATATCAGTAACGGCCATCAGTCACATCATGGCGTCGGCCCACAGCAGCCCTCCGGCGCCGCTGCTCTTTCTCCTAGAACGACTCGCTCATATCCGTTGCTTTTGCCTCACGCTGCATGCCGACGAACACGAGTCGGATAAAATCGAGCAGGTGGACGTCACTGCGACGCCCTTCCGTGTCAGCCTCCGTTGCCACTTCATGGTGGCTTCGCCACGCACCATGCAACTGGACGTCGGTGAGCAGCTCGATTGTGGTGCCCCACTGACGTGCTCAGTGACTGACGGGTTTGCGTACATACAGCTTCCGCTCGCGCCAGAGGTCGGTGCAAGCAATAATTGCAACAGTGCAGCGAGGTTGCCAGGGGCTAAGTCCAGGACGACAATCCTCTGGGGAGAGGCTGGGACAAACCGCTGGGGGACGCCCGTGCCGTGTGCGCCCAAGCTCAGTACGGCGGAGTTGTCGCTCTCGGCCGTTTCTGGGCGCGCGTCCGATCAGTTGCGCGAGGAGGTCGGCATGTTCCACCGTGCAGCGGCACAGCGACGACGCGAACGGCTCGCGCTTGCATCGGCGAGCCTCTTCTGCGCCTCTTGCACGCCGCCAGTGGGCTCGCATCCCAACACGGATGCTCTCGCAAGCGTCGCCGGCGCGAGCTTTCTGCGCGATGAGAGCGTGGCCGATGATGATGTCCTCTCCGATCTGATTGAGATGGGAAAATCTCACACGCCATTCCCGCGGGCGATCTCGCGGGCGATCTCCAGAGCAGAGGGTGGTGACGACTCCATCATGGGCTCCTCAGCCCAGCCTCCACCAGCCCAGCCATCATTAGCCCAGCCGCCGCCAGCCCAGCCGCCGTCAGCCCAGCCGCCATCTCTACAGCCTCTCGATGTTAGCGATGGCAATGCTCGTTTGGTCGCAAGCCCGTGCTACCTGGGTCGCCATTTAGTGCATCTGCGCGCGCTGCCGCCGCCGCCGCACGTCGCTATCTGCTCACTCATTGAGGCCTTCGCCTGCCCCGGCCAGGGCGTGTGGGCGCCTATGCGATGCGCACATTGTGGACACACTCTTGGCGCCGCTCAAACCGAGGCGACGACGGACGGCGGTGACGACGTGGAGGGCGTTCGCGGAGGCGCCCAGTCAGTGCTTCGTCCAATGCCACTGTGGTTCGACGCGTGCGCTGGCTCCTTGCTCGGGTGCACGCTGCAGCTGGACAAGAGCGCGATCTGCACGCGCACGCTGTCCGATGGGGGCGTCGCGGTGGCGGATGCATTTGAGGGCTACAGTATCGGCACACACGTGGCCAGCTGCATCCTTCGCGCAGCCGAGGCGGCGGAGACTGCTCGTCGATTCGCTCTCGTCGGCTCCAGAGCGCCACGCCATCCTGCTTTGGCTGTCGCGAGCTCGAATGATGGAGGGGGCAGCGGCGAGGGCGCTGGTGGTGAGGGGACGGAGGCGCTAATTATGCTGCTCTCACCCTATGTGACCATGGCGACGAATCAGCCCGCTGGTGGGTGTAGCGGTGGCGCATCGGATGCAGGCGTGGCGACCGACGCGATCAAGGTGATGTACACAACGGACTCAACCGTCATGGCCACTCTCGGTGTGCCTGTCGGGCCGATGGCCGCCGCAGGGATGACCGCTCCCGCCGCGGTCCGCTCTCTGGTCTTGCCAGACGTGGATCATCGCAAGGCGGTGATACAAGCGTTGGAGCGCAGCAGCGCAATGCTTCCGCCGTCGGCGAGGCGCGTGGGCGCGTTGCGTGTAGGCTATCTGCCAGTGGCGCCGTCGTGGGACTAGCACCCAAATAATAGTCACCATCCCTGGTCCAGGCCCAGTTTGATGGTTCTGAAGCGGCCAAGCCGCCCAGCCCAAGCGTGGACAAACCGTGAGATACTATATATATGGATGACGAGGCGGCAGCGGCCGTATGTGCGGCAACCGCTGCGGGCGACAGGGATCTTTTATTGAAATTGTTGGTTAATGGTGGAGCGAATTCCACTGACGCATATGGCATCACCGCTCTGACAATCGGATGCTGCATGGGCCATCGTGAGTGCGTTGCACTCCTCCTCCTTAGGAATGCGGACCCGAATTTGCTGTGCTCCAAGCTGGGCCCGGCACCGCTGCATATGGCATCCCAGGAGCGCCGAGCCGATATTGTGGAGATGCTAGTTCTCGCAAGGGCCAACCAAAGCCTCGTCATCCTTGGCAGGACCGCATTGCAAGTTGCGCTGGAGCGTGGGTGTGCGGCTTGCGTACAGCTCTTGGAAGGGAGTGCACCGCTCCGAGAGCCGGCGCCGACCATAATGGTGCCGTCGACGGCGGCCTCTGAGGCATCTCCGCAACGCGTGCCCGTGACGTCTCCACGGGCGGCGACCCGCATGTGTGACGCTGCGGGCGATGGTGAGTCGGAGACGGTTCGGCAGCTGCTCGCTGACGGGTGCGACGCCAACGCCATCAACGAGGACGGCGAGCCGTGCCTCTTCCTCGCGTGCGCCTTTGGCCAAGCCGAGAGTGCTCAGCTGCTGATGACGGCCCACGCAAACGTCGCTGCATGCAGCGCGTCGTCTGGCGCGACGGCGCTGGGCGTGGCAAGCCTCGGCGGGCATTTGGAGATCATCGATGCGCTCCTTCGTGCAGGAGCGGCCGTCGACGCGCGCGGCGAGCTTGGCACGGCCGCGTTGCACGGTTGTGCGGCGCACGGCCAGGTCGTGTGCGCCGCGCGTCTGCTCGACGCGCACGCCTCGCCGTCGGCCACCGATGCCAGAGGGGCCACACCTCTTCACTATGCAGCGTGCGAGGGCCAGGCAGCATGCGTATCACTCCTCCTGGCGCGAGGTGCCGATGCCCTTGCCACCGCTGAGGGAGGGTTGTACGCGGCGGGCATGGCAAGGGAACGCGGCTACACGAGCTGCGCGGCTTTGCTTGACAAAGCGGCTAAGGCAGCGATGGAGGCAAGGGCGGAGGTGGCCGCGGCGTCGCTGCTCGCTACAGCGGAGGCCGACACGCGGCTGGAAAGCGCCATGGACACTGCTGATGTGGCGGCGCTACGTGCGGCGCTCGAGGAGTGCGGCTCGTGCGCGAGCCCTGAGGTGCTTGCGAATGCGCGCGCAGCGCGACACCGCCTGAGGCGACGGCAGCGCAAGAAGGGGCGTGCGGGTGCGGTGGCATCGGAGAGTGCGTCGAGCGAGGGAAGGCCGCGAGCAGAGTCGCGCTTGGGCGTGGCGGACGATGAGCTGCTCGCCGTGCTCACACCAGCAGGGTCTGCGGACCTCGCGGTGGCCACAGCGGCAGAGCTCAGCGGTGCAAGTGGGGCAGCCACGGCATCGGCGCCGTCGGCCGCGGGCTCAGCATCTTGGGTCCCGCAGCAGTACCTGTGCCCCATCACGCTGGTGATGATGCGGGATCCAGTCATCACCGCCGACGGCCACACGTATGAGCGCGCGGCCATCGAGGAGTGGCTAGAGGCACACTCGACCAGCCCGTGCACCGGAGCGCCACTCGCCCACCGCGTGCTCGCCCCGAGCATCGCCTTGCGCCAACTGATCCTTGAGTTTGAGAGTAAGGTGGCGGGGAGGTGACGCGCGAAAAACACAAGAAATCTGTTGTCCGCAGCGCTCGCAGAAAGAAGGTCGAGATTCGACCTCGTGCGCCGTGACGAACGCGCGTTGAGTTGAGCGAATTTCCGATCAGTCCGACATGTCAGCGGCCTTGCCGAGCACGCCGCCCGCCTCCTACGGCATGGATTCCGCCACCGCCACCGCCGCCGCCGCCCGCGCCGCCG
>JGI24913J38484_100253_pt1 | contig 8260 bp, 3 predicted proteins | sample LinPfosmplate1_FD_38484 | JGI IMG/M metagenome (IMG submission 38484)
GGGGGGGGGGGGGTATCAGAGTGTTAATGTGCATCAGGGCTGTTCACTGTGCCGATAGAAAAAGCATACATGCGTATCCACTGCACGGGCGACATATATCTCACCTCAAAAAGTGCCACCCAACTAAAGAAGACCCCAAGCCCGATCAGATACATGCGTGTTTGATACACGCGCGCAACAGAAAAGAGTCCACTCTCAAAATCAGACTGCCCATCAATATGCGGTACACACGTGGCCTCGCGCACGAGCTGCACACCATGAAGAATGACTGCCACTCCGAATGATAAAAGCATCGCAACGTCCAACCAGTTGAGCGGGTCGAAGAAATAAGGCCGGACGACGCAATTCATTTTTTGGTGGCACCATTGGGCACACCGAGTATGTCGCTGAAGGGCCGGCTCGGCGATTCCGAGCAAGTCCAACATGCGTGGTTTCTTGTCCATTTGTCGTGCTACTTCGCCCTTCTCAACAACACTGGTAGATCTCCATCGTGTACGTGCTCCCGGTCTGTTCTCCACCTCTGGGGATACCCCTGGGGTTGCTAGCTCCAGTTGCAAGTCTTTTCGAGCCGTTTCCATTTGTTGTCGCTGTACGTCTGTCGTCGACGCATCATACTTGCTCGGGAATTTCCAATGTAAGCAATTCTCGTCAACACGGCTCTCCCACGTTTCTGTGGCGTCTCCCCACTCACTGATCGCATATATTCCGAAACACACAAGAAACACCAATTCCACGCCAAGCCGGGCAAAGTCCCACCATGTACTATACGATAATAGCGGAAACTCCATGAGATGAAAACTGGGTAGGTGCAGGCCTGAATTGGACATTTCCACCATCATTCTGCCCGTGATGAACGCGCCGTCGGATGGATTGTAGGCAACAAATTCGACAATGAACGCCCTCGTATTGAGGTTAATCCACTCACCAGCCTTGAGCGCCGCCACCAGTGCCTGCGCCTGCGTTTTATTTTGGGGCATCGTTACAACGAGACCGCCATCGGGATAAGTGTTTGCGCGTCCCTGCGTCCAGCCGATGTAACTCTGCTCTGAGTGTGCCTGCCACAAGTACGGCGGCTGTGGTGCGACATCACGACTCCGCTGCTTCACATAGCCATGGTTTGTGAGCTCGCCTGATCTGGTGCCGTTGCTCCTAACATTGCGGCTGCCGCTACTGCCGCTACTGCTGCGCGTTTCGATGCCAGTTGTTTTCTGGGTCTTTTCACTATCCTTGGGTTGGTCGGCGCTCTTTCTCCAATTGACGTCTGTCTCCGCATTTTCCCCCACGCCAACACCCGGTGGAGCGCGCGCCATATCAGACGAAAAACAGGTGGCGATGCTCCCCAACCGCTCGCCGTGTGGGCAACTTTCAGTGGCCCCTTCGAGCGTTCGCATTCGCGGCCGTCCGACATATTCATCGAATGGGAACGGTTCACCTTCGAACGTTCCATTTTGATTTCGCCACAAGCGCGGATCAGGGTAGAGCCCCGCGACGAACACGTTATCAATCCAAGCCCAGATGTCTTCCGTCGAGCCGATGTCTGCGAATTGGGATCCTCCGTCATCAAAGTTCACGGTGACGAATTTATTCATAAAACTCCGTCGAAGAAAGTACCTCTCCCCGGTGAACTCGCCGGCGCTGATCGTGGCATACAGGCAGGCTAGGCACAGAAACATCGCCCACGTGCAAAAATCGAAAAACGCCTTGGGTCGAGCGATGGCTCTCCACTGAAGGTCAATGGCCTTCTGGTTGAGAGGGTCGCTAAAGACGTCGTGCGTATGATCAATCGTTGGGTCGCAGATGGCCTGCACCAGCTCAACCCGCGAATGTCCCAAGTAGTACTCCATGGTTTTCTCGAAAAGCGGCAGCTGCCGTCCGACCGCCATTTCAAGGGCAGTGCCCTGCCTGTCATCCGATTCGGCATGGAGAAGTGCTTTGGAAATCGTCATGAAGTGCCTGCTTTCTTCTTTAGGGTCGGAAATGCCTGCGAACGGTGCATGTGCGTCATCTCGGTGCGCTGCAGGTATACGTGTATACGCGTCTCGTACACCTTGCCGGTACTCGTGGGCTTGGTGGTACAACTCGGTTGTCGTGTGCGACACCCGTCGGGGCATGAGTGCGTAGCTCAGCGGCAGCCACCCGTGAAGGTCAGACAAGTCCGACCGCGCGCCAGCCTTGATAAGCATAATGACGAGAGCCACAGAGCCCTGGAAGGTCGAGACGAGCAACGGCGTGCGGCAACCTGAATCCTCGGCGTTGATGTTTGCAAACCGGTCCACCAGGCACTGGGCGGTATGTATGTGGGCGTGGAAGCACGCAAAATGAAGCGCGGTGCGATTCGACAGGTCAACGCAAAGCGGATCTGCGTTGTTTGCCAGTAGAAAGTCAACACACTCGGATTGCTCGTGCGGGCAGTCCACCGCGAGAGATAGTGCGGTTCTGCCCTCCTCGTCCTTTTGGTTGACCATGACCGAAAATGTTTTCCAATTAAAGTCTGCCATCTCCTTCAGAAGAGCGAGCGACAGGCGCCGACGACCAGTCATGCCCCCGTCCTGAAGCACGGCGGGGCGTGCATCTAACGAGGTGCAGTTTTTCATGTCTAGGAACAACCCCCCAACACCCGCGAAGCCGACAGGTTCTCGGCTCCGGTGGGCGTGGTTGGTGGATGCTCCAAACGACGTCGTTGACAGTAAGTTGGAGAGTGGTCCTTGTACACACAGAGCCGCAGCGATGACACCATCTATCGCCAGCGATGGGTCCCCGTCTTGTTCGTCGTCGTAACCGTACCTCGCCAGATGGTGCAAGATAGTGTGTCCTTTCGTGTCGGTGGTCGCTTTGCCGGGGACGCCGGGCTGGTTTTGCAAAAGACACGCCATCGTGGCTTGCCAAAAGAAGGCTGTTGCTGCCTTTTCGTCGGCGATTCTGATACTTATACAGGTAGTAGAGACTGGTTCCGTTTGTTCGCTCAAGATTTTTGGGGAGATCACGGTGCTCCCCACCTTGTCTGGAACGATGAGCTTCCAGAAGACCGTTTTCGTCCTCACGTCGGTGATCACCGACGTCATGCGACTTGCCGTAATGATACGGTCCCCGTTTGCGGAAAATCGAGCCGAGTGCACAGAATCTGTATGCTGATGATGAAATATCTGCGCGTCGCCAGTCTCGCAGCAAAATATGACACACGTCCCGTCTTTACTTCCTATAATGACATCGCAGCCGGTGGGCGAAAAGTCAACCGCGGTGATCGGGCTCGTGTGATGCTTAAGATTCTTGATCAACTCTCCGCTCAGCCAATTGTATACGCGGGCCACGCCATCGACTCCCGCGAACACGATGAGCCTCTCTCCCGCATCGCCGGAGAACGCCATGGCCTGGACAGCACCCCGTTTTGCCCGATTACAGTTCTGTTCGGCGTGGTCCGCCTCTATCGGGATGTCGATGCGTTGAACAACATCCCCCGTGCGCGAGTCGTATATAGTGGCTGTGTTTTCCACGTCCACCGTGCACAGGTACTCGCCACTTGTGTCAAATGCGGTCTGGCAAAGGTCGCTCGTTTCCCGAGGACTCGTACTACTACTAGTATTGCCGTGCAGCACGACGAGTGTGTTCCCCGAGCCGGCATGACAGATGCTCGTCGTCTCGAGTTTGCGGCTCCTGACCAAGACTCTCCGCCCCTGCGGCGAGAAAACACCCGTCGAAACCGCACTGGGGGAGATGTATGATAGGGTCACTCCAGGCGCCGCCTTTTGAGACCACGGGGGGTAGCGTCCTAGCGCAAATTCCGAGTCCGTGTCGGCGTCGTCGGTCATGCCGGATCCAGGACTCGAGGCCCCCGTCGGATCCGAATCCCGCCGCCGCCGCAACGACCGCGACGTGGTGTAAGATCTCGCCCGTGGCCGTGACTGTGCACTATCCAACGGGGACCGCGGGGACCGCGGGGAATCTGGATCGGTCACCGTGCGGGAGGCCTGCAGGCGGGGCGGTGCCTGGGTTCGCAGCGCCGACGCCTCGCGCCGAGCAGCCGCCTTGATCGACGCCAAGGCCGGGACGGTTTCGTAAAGCCTAGACTCGAGCTCCCACTGCTGGGCCGCCGACAGCGAACTCCACTCCTGAACTTCGCCGACGAGCGCGTTCAACTCGGAGAGGGAACGTTTTTGCTGGCGCTGCTCAGCAAGCAGGCGCGGGAGAATGTCCAAGAGAACGCTGGATGATCCCCGTTCCTGCGACCCTCTTTTCTTCTCCAGGTCAGAATCGAGGCTGAGTCGTCTCTCGCGGACGGAAAAGGATTCTCGGGCCTTGGCCCAACCCTCGGATCCCGCCGTGGCGGCGGACATGGGCGGGGGGGGCGGGGGATGGGGCGCGGGCCGAGGGGGTATAGGGTCGAAGTACTAGACGCGAGTCTTGAGCAGGGCCCCACCTGTATGCCGGAGGACCTAACTGTGTACAAGGGTACAGGACGGATCGTGGGGACCTACCCACCCTCTGTGAATCAGGTACGGGACGGATTAGGGGGACCCACCGACCCCGCGGCCCGGAAGACGCGACCTATAACTATTTAAATAAATCAGATCTTATCGATTTATTTAATTAAGATATACAGTTGCTGGTATTGATTTTAGCCGTATCTGTTGTCTTTTGCTCCTGCGTTGCGGTGCCCCTCGATCTCCTCCCCACGCCGCGTTTCAGGCACCGCACCCAATTGACCCCCCAAACGTCTAAGAAGCAGAGGCATACAGCGTTCAAATCTAGGGGGAAAAAAGACTTCAGCCGTGGACCTATCGCGGACGCCTCTCACCACGGAAATCCGTTAGACCTTTTGCTTGGGTTCAAAGGTACAGGACGAATCGGGGGGACCCACCCACCCTTTGAGGACAGGGTACAGGACGGATCGGGGGGACCCACCAACCCTTTGGCCAGACCCCTTGTACACAGTTAGGTCCTCCGGCATACAGGTGGGGCCCTGGCCCAGGAGACCACCTCTCCAAGTGAATGGAAGAACCTCCACTGAAGGAGAAAAGCTACAAAATTCAGCTCCACTACGCAAAAGTGAGAGCTCTCGAGCGACGACAGCTCGACGTAATCTCAAAAATTCGAAATTATCAACCAGGCACCGACGGCTTCGTGACGCATCGACTTGCAGCGTGTGCCGCGACATGACGTTTGCTAAGGGAGTCTTGTACATTAGTCAGGAGAAGGGTGAAAGCCCTATTTCTGGTGGATCGGCACAGTCAGATCTAACGATTTGGCAGTAGCACAGCCGAGGCCATAACTCGGGTGTACTGACCGAACGCACCTGGGGTGCGTACAGGTAACCGAGTCCCATCTGGGGCGCACTGACCACGATCTTATATTCCCCAGGGACCACCTGGGACGCGGGGCACGTAAGGGCGAACTCGTACCTGCGTGGATACGGCACGGGCAACCCGACGAGCGATGTGGGCAACCACAAATAGCAAGATCCTCACCGACCTCTATGCAATAGGCCACAATCGGCCATATGAGGGAGGCATCAGTGCGTTAGCGACCTAGGGCAAGCGCAAACCGGGTGGTAACAAGCCCGGCGAACATTGATATGTAAAGTGTTGTTTAGTATCTCATCAAATATTAAAATCACACCGACCAGCAGCCGTTTCCAAGTAAGTAAAGCACAAAGCGGTCAAGCCACCGAGGTGGGCGTTATCCAGGGTACGCGGTCAATATTTTCCTGAAACCGTTCACTCTAGAGCAGCAATATTAACGCCTTAATACATATACATGAAAAGGCCTCACACGGCTCTTTCCCGGCTTGAATATCGCTTTCTCTTGTGGGCCGTGACACAGAAATAGAAAAGGCCGCGGATTTGGCCTAATCCGGCTTTTGTTGCTTCACTTGAGCTCAGATGAACTTGAATAGTCTATTCTGTTGCATCTCACACTGAGCAGAACTTCAGACTGACTAAAAGTGAATTCTGTGAATCTTGTTTTTAGCATTTTTTCTTCGTCTGATTTCGCAAGAGTTTATCTCGAGCGCATATTGCTAGATTGTGCAATTAGCCGACTCTACATGGCCCCACCAATATGCCAAATTGACCTGATGGGGGGGGGACAAGGGTAGTACGTAAAACAGAGGGACCCACCGACCCACCACGCGCAGACACAGGGGTGTGGGTCTTCCCAAAGTTGAGGTACTTCGTTCCTCACGTGGGTAGCACACAGAACAGAGGGACCCACCGAACCCCCCCCCCTTGGCTCTACCCCCCTTTGTCCCCTATCAGGTCATTTGGCATATAGGTGGGGCCCAGCGACTGCAGCTCGACACCGTAGCAAAGAAGCCTGCGATCCGGCGTGTGAGTGGATGACTGGCCGAACGATCGTATTGACCACGATGCCCTTCCCCTCCACCTTCCCTCCATCTTCACCCTCCACCCTTCACCCTCCTCTCTTCACCCTCCTCTCTTCATCCCACCCTCGCCCGCAACCGGCCCTCGATTGCCGGCCCTCGCCCGCGCACCGGCCCTCACACCCCCCACTTGTTTTCGTCGTCTCATACGGCGGGTAGATACATCGCGCACATGTCTGCAACGGCGTGGTCCAGCGCGTCGCAGGCGGCCAGGTCTGTGGTCTGCTTCACCTTCATCGCCGCCACCAGCACCGCGTGGTGCACCCTGAGGGCGCCCTCGAAGTCTTCTTCGACCATCGCAAACGCGTCCCGGGCGACCCTCTGGCACAGGCAGTACTCCGACACCAGAGCAATTATTTTGCCGCAGTGATCCTCCTTTGCCCCCACCCACCTCGACATTTGCTGCAGCCCCCGGACCCCGCCCCCGCCCGCCGCCGACGACAGCTCGTTCACCTGCGCGACCGCCTTCCGGGCCGTCGCGCTGTGCTCGCGCAGCGACCCAACCATGCGCGGGTCGTCAAAAATGCCGCACGGTACCTGGCAGTGCACGTCGTTGGACTCCACGCCCTCCGAGGACCCATCTCCGGCCCGCCCGCCGCCCCCCACGTGGGCCACAAGGATTTCCACCCGCCCCTGCGCCGACAGTGGCGCCGACATGATCTTTTAGACCTTTTTTTTATTTTATTCCAGGGGTGTTTTTTTTTCCGGAAATTTTACCCCACCTTAAAAACGCCTGCACCAGAGGGTGGGAGACCCCACCCCACCCCTCCCCATTACCATCTCTATGTACACTATAGGGTTTGTTGTTTTAAATGGGGTATTAATTTAATAGGTTTCCTACATATGCCTTTATAATTAGGGTTTCACCAAAGGGTGGGTTAATTAAGGGATTTCCCTAATAAATAAATGGGATTTTACAGTCGTTTTTCCTCCTGAAAAACGCCTGCACTAGACGGCGGGAGACCCCACCCCACCCTTCCTGGGGTCGAAATTTCGGAAAAAAACACACCCCTGATTTTATTAAAATCTCTTGAAAATCTACCTGAGAATTCCTCGAAAACCATGTCGGCGTTCAACCCGAAGGCATCGGGGGAGCTGAAGGAGCGCCAGACCTACACGGGGTTTGGTGCGATCGAGGGAAAGCATCTCAAGTGGAAGGGCGACGTCAACTTTCGAAACGAGGACCACCTGAACATCATGGTGGACGGGGCCATGCGGGCGGCGAGGCAAAAGGCGGTGGCGGTGGAGACCAAGATGAAGTCCACGGGGGACCCCGTGAAGGACGCCAAATTAAAGAAGCAGCTGGAGGCGCAGCGCAAGCGGGCGGAGGCGATGGCCTATCTGAGGGTGACGGGGGCGGGAGACCACACGCAGCGGGCGGTGGGGCAGGGCGCGGGTCAAAACGAGCACGACATGAAGCAGGACAATACCATCGAGCTGATTCGGCAAAAGCGGGCGCTGCAGTCCAAGGAGGAGTCCCTGAAGCAGCGCCTCCTTGAGCAGCAGGCCCTGTTCCGCAAGAGCGGTCTCGGCGGACCGCAGGGGGGGGTGGCCGGGGCCGGGGCACGCGACGGGCAGCTGTCGGGGGGGGGCGTAGATCAGAAGGATCAGAAGAAGGACGTTGTCCAGACCGGATACGGCGTCCCCGTGCGCGTGGCGGGGGAGGGGGGCGGGGGGGGGGCGCAGGCGGGCGGCGCACCCATGTCGACAGGGGGGGGGGAAGTGCAGGACCCGACGTCGAAAACACAGTACTGGTGGAACCTTGAGACGAACGCGGTATCGTGCGAGCAGCCACCCGCCGAGGCACCAGAGGCACCAGAGGCACCAGAGGCACCAGAGGCACCAGAGGCACCAGAGGCACCAGAGGCACCAGAGGCACCAGAG
>JGI24913J38484_100002_pt1 | contig 7781 bp, 6 predicted proteins | sample LinPfosmplate1_FD_38484 | JGI IMG/M metagenome (IMG submission 38484)
CCCCCCCTTCCGCGGTACCCACCCCCTTGCCCGCCTCCGTTATGCCATGCTTGCTGGTTAGGGCTCGAGCTCCTCTCGCCCCCCCCCTGATGCTGGTAGTACCCTCCCCTACCCCCTCTCCCCCTCATCATCCCTCCTCCCCTACCCCTACCCCTATACCCTCCCCCCCTCCCTCTCCCACCGCCCCCACCCGACGGTTGCACCTCCGCATCACCAACATTAGACACCCCTACTGCTGCCCCTTCAGCCGCGCCTGCCGCATTTCGCCTGGCCTCCTGCCAGACAGAGTCCGGGACTCCTGCCCCGCCCCCTCCTCCCCCTCTGCCGCCTCCTTCCCCACCCCCCACACCCTCGAGCGGATCGCCTGAACCTCCTACTGCATTCCTCCTCGCTTCCGCCCACACGTCCTGCTCGCTCGGCTTGGCCGGGGGCGGCGCCCTGCCCCCCCCCGACCTCGCTCCTCCCCTCCCTCTGCCACCCCGACTCCCTCCCCTGGCCCCAAAAGGCGGCTTGGAAGATGATCCTGGTGCCTGCTGCTGCTGCTGCTGTTTCCTGATCCCCCCTGACACGGCGAGTCCTCCCGTCGGGGACATGGAACTCCGAACCTGCTTGCCTCTCGCCTGAGCAGGGTGGGAGCTCATACTGCCCCCCGGCACCCCGAGGGCTCTCTCGAGGCGGATCAACAGCAAGGACCTGGCCCCCAGGTGGTCCACTCCCCTCTTCTCTAGTTGGTCCCGGAGCTCCTGAGTCGTCATCCGACGCACAGAGCCCGCATCGAGTGAACGATCCGCCATCGACACGTCCCCGCCGCGCAGCCTGAGCAGAACGGCCCTGGATGCCTTGGCCCCGCCCGCGATGCTGCACGTGCAGGGCGATGCCGCGCACTCAATGTGCTGGGCCATCATCAGTGCAACTATCAACATGATATTGCCGAGCCTCGGGGCCATGGCAAAATGCCCCGACGTCGCCATCGCAGTTGCGTCCGCACTGTATCTCTCGTGCAGATCTGCCCGCTATACCCTTCTCCCGAGCGGCTGCCCGGTATGGGCCCCGCACCCTGACGCTTCTCCGACCCTCCTGACAACTGCCCTAACCCTGGATCGGGCTCGCCTTGACAGAGTTTTGATTGTCGGTTCTCAAAAACTTGAGTGTGGCTCCTGGCGAGGTCCACTCTGTCGACTCTGACCCAGGCTCTTGTGTTCTTCTTGCCCGGGCGTTGAGGGCATCGAAAGGAGACGGTGACGCCGGAAATGCGAGGGATTCCGAGGGAAGCTTCGGCTGCGCTGGGTCTCGCCGCCGGGATTCTGGCTGTCGTTGCCCTGTCGACGACTGGTGTTGGTTTTGGCAGAGGAGCGCCTGCCACAGCCCTGCTGGTGAGGGGAGATGGGGCATGGGACACGACCGCGAAAGACAATGTATTCGCCCTGCCCAGCCCATCAACGCGCAGTGTGCCCAGTGGCTGGTATCCACCACCCCGGCTCTTTGAATTTGAATGCTTTCCCCGTGGTGGAAGAGGGTAGGGTAGAGAAGGATGGAAAATTTGGAAATAGGATTCCTGATGATTTGCACGTCCTCACATCATTGCACGCCTCACAACCCCTGACTCAGGCTGTTTGCTGATGATCGCACGACACGCAGGTCGGACGATCGCGGCTCTCGAGGTCGCACTTTAAGGTAGATCGGCTCACGGGCGAGACCAAGGTAAAAGTAGTTGTTTTTCAATAATTGGAGTGGTGTTTTATCCCCCGATGTCATTCATTGAAAGACTTCGTGCATTGAATCCTTTTTTCATCATATACCTGTTCTAATGAGCTGATATTTCCATCAGGTGGGCGGAAGGTACGAGTATCCCGATGGCATGGAGCGGATGTATAAGGGAATCAGGGCGCCCGCCATACATCCCTATGTTGACAAGGCCGCCGGGGGGGAACAGGGTGGCAGCGCCTTGCTCAAGGACAGATATGGCGACACGCGTGACGTTGCAGCTCGGGGCCGCGAGATGAGCTCGGCTCCGACGATGATGACGAGTCAGTCGCGCATGTTGGAGAACGATGGGTACGAGAGCGGCTTTCCCGTCCGTGACAGGTTTGATTGCACGTCCCTAATTGGTGAATGGACTCTCTACTCGTGCGGGAGGGAGCCGACAAGTACAATCGGTCATGTTGGCAATATGGCTTACATCAATGAATTCGCCAGATTTGCAGCAACTCAAACGCTGAAGTGCATCCATGCACTCCCCCGTGCAGGAACAGGATTGACAGGGCCACGGGTGGGCTGCGTCGCGAGGCCAGCACATCTGGAGGCCAAGTGATGCTGCTGCAAGAGGACGTGGATGATGCGGAGAGAGTGAGGAGGGCTTCGAATGCGCTGGGATGCGAGGGTGTGACGAGGTTTGACCGATTTGGAAAGGAAGAGCCGTGCTCCACGGCTGCTGAGCAGATGAAGGCAGAATCAACAGCAAGCCTTGATGCAGGGCCTTCAAAAGACATGTGAGTGTCGCCGTCCTGTGGGGTGGTGACTTGTCTCCTTTTGTGCCTTGCCTCCCCCCCCCCTAGTTTCTTGGTTGGCGCGATTCGTGCTGGACCGCAGAGAGTCGCTCAGCCTCAGTGAGGTGTCTCTTGTCCGAGTCGGTCTCGATGCCTGGATGAATATTTGTATTTTTGCGCGACTCAAAATGTTCTGTGTTGCTGCAGAGGCACGAGGATGAGGGGGGCGATGCCAGACTTTGGTGCCGGGCTATTCCGCCGCTCCAAGGTCAGTGGACGCGAGGTGTACGCAGACAAGGCAGACGAGGCGTTCCTCGGTCGACTTGTGTCTGCACCCCAAAAGGTGCAAAAGGATGCTGCGATCCCTGGGGCGACGGCCGACACTGCCGACGATGCTTTTCTCTCTGCGCGTGGCGGGGCAGCCGGCATGGCCGAACGGGCAAAGGCCAACCAGGCTACGCTTGAGAAGTAGTGAGTGTCTCTTCTTGTGCGATGCGACAATCACTGATGAGTGACTGCTCTTGCGGCAGGCTGTGTGCCTCGTCTTACGGTTTGTTCTGATGTCTGTGCAACCACAGCGGGAAGGCGCTTGCTGGCAAGGTGCTGGAGCAGCAGAAGCGGATAGCAGACTTGCAGCGGAAGCTCAGTGCCGCAGAAAAGGCCGAGGGCACAACGCAAACGGCACCGCTTAGCACGAAATCGTCCAAGAAGGTCACGTCTGCTGCGGGTGGCAAGCACTAGGTCATAATCTAGCTCACACAGACTCACCGAGTCACTGACTGGGAGTCTGGGACTCAGACTGCCACTCAGCCACTGACTCTTGACAGACTGTGACAGTGAGTCAGTGACTCAATGTCAGTCAGTGAGTCAACTTGAATAAAACAGTGTCACTGAAACCGAGCAATGCATCATCATTCAACTTTGCATCAAGTTGAATGCATCATCATTCAAGCCAAATGATGGCCCAAATCATTTAATTTCAAGGCATGTTCTGCCGGTATTATCGGCGGTTGATACCGGTGTCGCTGATATCTACATGTGTAATACAATAAGTATACTCCAGGCCCGACTCGCCGCCCGAGTCCAGGGTCATCTGTGCAGATCATCGCAGGATCATCTCAACATCATGGCATGATCATGCTGGTATATAACGTCGCCGTTACGTCGGTATGAGTATATACTGGAATGTACCAGCATGTATTCGAACCCAAAATCATTATCATACTAGTATATTGCCACTATGGGTGGCAAGTATAATGATTTAGTATATACTGGTATGAGTATATACCAGTATATACTCCGGGGTCTTATCTGCTAGACTTGCCCTAAAGGTTCCAGTAAACAACGGTTACGTCCGTTAACGGTTCCCGCCAAATTTGACCACTGGCCAAACTCGTGCAGAGGATCGAAGGTTCCAGAAGAACGGAGGATGGTCCTCTCCGATGCAGATTCCCTTGGCAAGGCTGCCAAGGAGTTTTCCGAGAAGCCTTTCCTTGGAGCCAGCCTTGGGACAAGCAGTGCGCCTTTCATCAGGGCGAATTTCAATCCCAAAGTAGAATGGCACAGCTCGATTGCTCCGGACGGAAAGACATACCAGGCTGTCAAAAGCCTCATTTGTACGTGCATCCACTGCGATCACTCAATGAAGACGGGCGTTACCCAAGACGAGGATAGGTACAAGCTCAAGCAGTTCAATCCTGCCAAGTATATGGAACACTTGAGGAAATGCCCCCAGCTCAAATGGACTGTTCGAGAGCAAGTTCTGTCGGTGGGGGCCAACAACGGAGGCAAGAGGGCACGAGAGGAGGTGGAGGAGATAAGGAAGCGAGAGCAGGAGGAATCGGCCCAGAACAAGCAGGATGATCCCCAAGCCAAGGAATTGCAGTCTCTCGTGAAGAAGGCCAGGACCCCCTCTGATGCAGAGAAGCTTGCAGAAGAGAGGCAGCAGACTCTTGACAGCTTTGTAACGACGGACCCGAACGTGACCCAAAACCAGTACAATCTCGGCATGTGGTACCTTTCCGTCTTCTTCATCATGGACAGGATCCCGAACCTCACCATGGACTCTGAGTATTTCCGTAAGGTCGGTGCACCGCGCTTGCCAAAGTCCCCGGTGCTCCTCGTGCAATTTTTGTCCGCGAATCATGCCTTCCCACTGTTCGGAAACTGAATTATTCTGCCTCACTGCAGTTTCTCAAGAGCATCAGGCCTTCATTCGAGAAAATGATGCCGAGCCAGGCTCGCAAGTGGCTGGCCGGCGAGGGTCTCAATCAGGTGTATGCTGAGACTTTGGATCTCACCACCTCCAAGCTGGACCAGACGGATGGCCTCATCACGATTGGATTCGACGGGCACAAAGCCGGGGGGAGGAGCGTTTTGACTGTGTCTTTGTCCAAACGCTCGATCTGCACCTTTGATAAGGCGATTTTCCTGAAGAACAAGCGACACAGGGGCACAGCATTCGCGGATGTCATCCGTGGTTACCTGAATGATGAAGGCTTCAAGCACAAGGTGATCGCGATTGTCGCCGACAATACATCAAACATGCGTGCGTGCTTTGACGAGCTCATGGAGGAATATTTCTGGCTATTTTACCTCGGGTGTTGCGTGCACGTGCTGGACCTTCTCATCGAGGACATCTGCCGTATCCTAGAGCTTGACGCCATCATTCAAGACGTGCATTTTGTCGTGTCTTCCATTAGGCAGCACGGCCTTCTGCTTGAGGAATTTCTTGTTATTTCTGAGGCACAAGAGCTGAAGGGGGGCTTGAAACTATTCCCAAAGACGAGGTTTGCATACGCTTATCTCATGGCAGAGAGCATCCTGAAGTTCTGGCCGGTGCTGAATCCTCTGGTGAAGTCGACGCTTTTTATCACGATGTTTGATGAGCAGCAAAGACGCACAAGCGAGGAGGGCAAGACATCCGCAAGGAGGTGGCGCAAGTTTAAAAGGTTGGCGACTGAAGAAAGGTTTTTTGAGCAGAGTGAAGCCCTCGTCGAGCTTTTGGTCGTTTTTTCAGAAGGTCTTCATTACCTGGAGGGGGACAAGGTTCCCCTTTCGCACGTGTACCCCGTCTATGCTGCTCTGCTAACATTTAGCCAAAGTTTGCCCAACTTGCAGAAGGTCAAGGAGACATTCAAAAAGGCTACTCTTGATCGCGTCTTGGAGATTGTCAAGGAACGGTGGCAAGGGGAGGGCCAAAAGATTGGGCTCATGCACAACCTTCACCTCGCCACATTCCTCGCCGACTACTATGCCTGCTGCGCTGCGCCCGAATCTCTCCACACTCCTGAGGCAGTCACTGCTTGGAAATCGTGCATGTCACAAGTTGCTGGCGGTTCAAGTGGAAATGTGCAGAGGCAGAACGTGGTGATGAGGCATGCAGCTTTGTACAGCAACCGAGAGGGATCCTCTTCGGGTCCGTGGGCTGCGGTATATCGGGGTGCGAAGGACATGGTGGAATCCATCCGCAAGAGTGCTTTGGCTGAACTGTATCAGAAAGAGAGGAGTGCCAGGCAAAATCCTGTGAAAGAGTTACTAGCTGTACTGAAAAAGTGCCCCGCCCCGTCTGTTATTTATAACGAGGCTCGCCACATCGTCTTCAAGGGTTGGACGCAACAAGATATTGCGGACCATCAAACGTTTTGCGAGGTGTCTACAGCTATGAGCAGCATTGTCGGGCACACTGCCGGCGTTGAAAGGAATGGCAAATCGTAAGGCTTGATCATGGATGCGTCTCGCCACAGCATCGGAGAGAGAAGAATCGAGCAGCTGTGTTATGTCTTCAACAATTTTCCGCTTGTCTCTGGTCTGCGTTATGCAGACCCGCCTTCTTTCAACGACTTCATCATGCACACTCTAGATGATGATGAGAGAGCCGCGCTACAGGTATTCTTTCCTATGCCCTTTTGTCTTGCATGTCTCTCATTCCCCGGCATCGTTTCTGTCACGCGGCAGGAGGCTCTACAAGAAGAGGCGGTTTCAAGGATGGCTAGGGAGAATCGGCTGCCGGGGATGAGCCGTATGAGGGACGCCGAATCGGACTCGGATGGGGAAGATCACAATGGCCAAGAGGAGCAGGAGCAAGTGGATGAACCTGATCTACCTTTCTCACCCGGCAAAGAGTACGATGTGGTGGACAAGACTGATGTGCAGAAGCTCGACAAGTCACTCGTGAACAAGATCATCTATATGAAATGGACTGGCTACGGGTGGGCCATGGGTAAGATCACGACATTTTATCGAAATGGACTTATCTTGCCAGGGCAGGCTTTTAGAGCTAATTTTACCATCAAATGGGTGGGTGAAAGAGGGTCCCGTGACAGCAGGTTGACCTTGGAGCAGTACCAAGGAGGGGATGATGCTCCCGATGGATCCTGGGTCATTCTGCGAGATATTCGGGTCAAGAAGCGCTAGAGTAGGCTTTGAGAGTTTAGATTCTGATGAGACTGAAGTCACTGAACTTCGCAAATGTTGATTCTCGAATCTAGAATCGAAATTATCGAATTCAATCATTTTTCTCGAATTTCAAGATGGTTTCTTCGGGGGTTTTGGCTTCCCCGATTGCAAAATAAACTTATCTCAGGCCATATACCTTTCATTCTACTGTTTATGGGCATATACTGCTGCATCGGCACTCACCTTGACAAACTTTACCAAAAAAGCTGAAATGGTCTAAAGTTTTGTGTGGCTGGAAGGACAGATTTATAATTTTTGAGAGATAGTGTATGAAAACTCAAAAATTTATGTAAACAGTTAGTAATCGACCCCGAAGAGTGTAACATTCCTTGTACATTGCATTATAATCATTAGATAGAGGAAAAATGGCTCAGAAATCTTGTTTACAGCGAAAGTGACGTACAATTATTTCAGACCATATGAGCCCAGTAAACACCGTTTGCACCGTGGTCACAGAGTGCAGCTTCCCAGATACCTCTTTCACAGTCGTCCAGCATCCATCCCTCTCTGCGTGCTTCGTAACATTGATGAGCTTGAGAGACTCAGCACGACTAGGTGTGCGGTTGCGAGCCGCAATTTGCCCGCAAAACGTGTGCCAGTCACATGTTGTGAGCCTCTCTACCGAACACTAGGTGCTCAGTGTTTCAGTTGTATTATGTCCAGTAACATCCATTTTCCACGCCAATTTGCACTCGCAAACACAACAAGTACATTGGAATCATGAGCTTACTCAGCACTTGCAAGTTGCACTGATTGCGTGATTACTACTAGACTCACTGGTCCACCGGTACTGCCGGGTGGCGGATTTGACCGTGGGATCCCCGGGTACCGAGCTCG